>ENA-UOYA01000503-UOYA01000503.1-activated-sludge-metagenome-genome-assembly--contig:-NODE-503-length-50194-cov-18.285845_pt1 | contig 50194 bp, 39 predicted proteins | sample MGYA00238163_ERZ764804 | MGnify/ENA primary metagenome ERZ764804 (study PRJEB28919, sample SAMN05720223) | activated sludge metagenome | isolation source: Anaerobic digester | place: Hong Kong...
GCGCAGGTCAGCACCAGATCGCCGATACCGGCATCCACTGTATCCACCGCCACATAAGGCTTTCCCACCGGATTGCCGCGTTCGTCCGTCTGGCGCACAATCAGCAGCTTGCGCCCGCTGAGTTTTTCGTCTTTGATGGTGGAAACCGTCGTTCCAATCACTCTGGCAATCAGCATGCGAAACCTCTCAGTAGGATTTGGCCGGTGCGGCCGGCGCGGCCGCCGTTTTCTCAGCACTTGGGCCTTGAATGATCTTCACACCCGCGCTGGCGCCGATGCGCGTGGCACCTGCTTTGATCATGCTCTCAGCATCTTCAAAGGTGCGAACCCCGCCCGAAGCCTTGACGCCCATCTCCGGCCCGACCACGCGCCGCATCAGCGCCACATCCTGAACGGTGGCGCCGCCGCCGGAAAACCCGGTCGAAGTTTTTACAAAATCCGCCCCGGCTTCCTTGGCAATCAGGCATGCGATCGTCTTCTCCTCATCCGTCAGCAGCGCCGTTTCGAGAATGACCTTGACGATCGGCCCACGGGCATGCGCGGTTTGCACCACGCCGCGGATGTCCCTGGCCACCAGGTCCAGGTCGCGCGCCTTGAGCGCACCAATGTTCAGCACCATGTCAATTTCGTTTGCCCCGTGGTCAATGGCGTTTTGCGTCTCAAAAGCTTTCACCTCCGGCGCAGTCGCACCCAACGGAAAGCCAATCACGGTGCAAACCTTTACCGGCGAGCCGTGCAGCAATTGCGCGCACAACGGCACCCACGCCGGGTTCACACACACCGAGGCAAACCCATATTTGCGCGCCTCAAAGCACAACTGCGCGATCTGATCCGGAGTGGCATCAGGTTTGAGCAGGGTGTGATCAATCATGCCCGCCAGCGTCAAATCGTGCGGGATACCGCCCAGCGTCGAGGTCAAACGCTCCGCTCCGGCGCTCACCACCTGCCCGGTGCGGTCAAAACAGGTTTTGACGCACAGACCTTCTGCACAGCTCATTTTGCAATGCTGGCCCTCTGGCATCGCTCCTTTTTGTTTCTGCTCTGCCATTGCAACCAGCACCTCGCGGGTGATGATTTCCACCAATTGTTCAACCGTCTTCAAGTCTGAGTCCATTGCGCCTCTACTTCAAGTACTGCTTTTCGACCGCCGTGATCTTGTCCACACGTTTTGCATGCCGTCCGCCGCCAAAATCGGTCGAAAGCCAGACGTTCAGGATTTGTTTGGCCAGGTTAACGCCGATCAACCCCGCGCCCAGTGTCAGCACATTGGTATCGTTGTGTTCGCGGCTGTTCAGCGCCGAGGAATAATCATAGGCCATGCCGGCGCGCACGCCAGGCACCTTGTTGGCCACAATGCAGCTGCCAATCCCTGCACCGTCAATCATAATGCCGCGCCAGGCCTTGCCGCTGCCGACCAGGCGGGCCACATCGTGGGCGAAATCCGGGTAATCCACAGCTTCTTTGCTGTTGGTACCCACATCAATCACTTCATAACCCATCTTTGCCAGATCGGCTTTGAGGATTTCTTTGAGTTCAAAGCCGCCGTGATCAGCACCAACAGCGATTACTTTGCGGTAGGGAGGGGTATTTTCGGAAGAAGCGGCCGGTTTGGGCGCGGCGGCTTCACTGGCAGCAGGCAAGGTCTTTTCCGAGAGCCCTGCATAACGGTTGAGCACTCTCTGCACAATCTGATGAATTTCATCGTCAGACCGATCGCCCACCTGCAACTCCATTGAATAACCAGGGAACAGTAAATCAATTATACAATTATCTGCAACCCCGTTTATCAAAACAGGCAGACTAATTCGTTAAAATGCTTGCGCCGTCCGCCGCTCGGCAGATGTAGATTTCAGGAGTCAGTCCTGTGCTCCGCGTAAAGCCTTCCGCCAGGCTTGCAGCAAACGCCCCGGCGGCCGTTTTCTCCACCAGGTTCACCGTGCAGCCGCCAAAACCAGCCCCGGTCAGGCGCGCGCCCAGGCAGCCCGGCAGCCCCTGTGCTATCTCCACCATTGCGTCCAGTTCTGGCGTGGATACTTCGTACAAATCGCGCAGGCTGGCGTGACAGGCATTCATCAGCCGGCCAAACGAGGCCACATCGCCGCGTTCAAGCAGTCCAACCGCCTGCCGCGACCGTTCAATCTCTTCGACGACATGCCGGGCACGCTTTTCGACCAGCGCCGGCAGCCTGCCGCACAACCGGTTGAAATCCGCCAGGCTCACATCGCGCAGTGCGCGGATGCCCGGCAAATCGCGTGACAGCACCGCAACCGCGTCCTCACAGGCCTGGCGGCGCTCGTTGTAGCCGCTGGCGGTCAGTTTGCGCCGCACCGAGGTGTCGGCGATAACGATGGCCACCTGCGGCGGGATGGGCAGCACGCGCCATTCCAGCGAACGGCAGTCCAATAACAGAAGGTGGTCAGCCAGGCCGCAAGCCGAGGCAAATTGGTCCATGATGCCGCACTTGACGCCCACATACTCGTTTTCAGCTTTCTGCCCCAACAGCGCGCGCCGCATAGGTGGAAGCTCCCAGCCGCTCAGCGACTGCCAGGCCACGGCAAAGGCCATTTCCACCGAGGCGGAAGAACTCAACCCCGCCCCGCGCGGCACATCGGAAGCATAAACAGCCTGGATTTCAGGGGCATCCAGGCCAGCTTCCTGCAGCGCCCACTGCACCCCGGCCGGGTAGCGTGCCCATTCGGGCAGCAACGTGCCGTAAGCATCGGTTTTGGTTTGGATGCTTTGAGCTGTGAATGTGACTTCTTCATTAAAATCCACAGCCAGCAGCGTGGATTGTTGGCCGCCGGACGGCGAAAAGGCGACGTAAGTCGCGCGGTCGATGGCGGCTGGCATGACAAAGCCGTCATTGTAATCGACGTGCTCGCCCAGCAGGTTGACGCGCGCCGGTGCCAGCGCCACATGGGCAGGCGGCCTGCCAAAGCGCGATTGGAAAGTTTGCGTCACAAGGTCTTTGGGGTGCATGGCTACCGCCGGGTGTAATGTTTGAGAGATTGCTCGCGCAGCCGCGCCGCAGCGGTTTCGGGGGTGATATCACGCTGCGGCATGGCCAGCATTTCATACCCAACCATGAATTTTCGCACGGTTGCCGAGCGCAGCAGCGGCGGATAGAAATGGGCGTGCAGCGTCCATTCTGGATGTTCCGTACCGTCGTTAGGTTGCTGGTGGAAACCCATCGAATATGGGAACGAGATCTCAAACAGGTTGTCGTAACGCGTGGTCAAGCGTTGGTAGATCTCAGCCAATGCACGCCGCTCAGGCTGGGTCAGGGCAGGCAGGCTGGCCACCGCGCGGTGGGCAATCACCAGCACCTCAAACGGCCACACCGCCCAAAAGGGCACCAGCGCGGTGAAATGATCGTTGCGGTCCAGCACCCGCTCGCCGCTTTTTAATTCCTCCTCAAGGTAATCCAGCAACAGCGGGCGCCGGTGCGCGGCATAATAATCCTTTTGCGAAACCAGCTCTTTGGCCGGCTCGTTCGGGATGCGCGATTGCGACCAGATCTGTGAATGCGGATGCGGGTTCGAGCAGCCCATCACCGCGCCTTTATTCTCAAAAACCTGCACATAGGCGATGTCTGGCCGCCGAAAGAGCACGGCTGTTTCATCGCTCCAGGTGGTGATGACGGCTTCGGCTTCGTCAAGTGAGAGCTGCGGCATGCTCAAATCGTGGCGAGGCGAAAAACAGATCACCCGGCAAATGCCGCTTTCCGGCTCGGCCTGAAAGAGCGGCGAAGCCTGACCAGGCGCGGGAACCGCTTCCGGCAGCAGTGCGGCAAAATCGTTGTCAAACACAAACGTGCCGGTGTAAGCCGGGTTTTTCACCCCGCCGGCACGCTCGTTGCCCGGGCACAGGTAGCAGGTAGGATCATAAGCCGGTAAATTTTCTGACGGTGTTTTTTCCACCTGGCCTTGCCAGGGACGCCGGGCACGCTGCGGCGAAACCAGCACCCATTCGCGAGTCAGCAGGTTCAGACGGCGGTGCGGAGAATCAAACATGGGCGGTATCCATCCGTGTGTACAGGATCGTCAAGCGAATACAGCAACTATACCTCAGGTTGCTCATCAGGGGATAGGCGAAACCAATGCATTTTAGAAAATCATCACAGTTTTTTCTCACCCTGCAAGGCAGCATCTATCAGCCCGGCTTTCCGATGTGCGGTCAACATACAGCGAAGACAGGCTTTCTTTTTCGCCGTGCGAATCACAGATTATGCTATAGTATTGCCATTATTCACGATTATCAGACCGTTGAAAGCAATTGTGCCCACATTTACAGGTTGTTTTCACTTCAATCCCAGGAAGTAATTTCTAGCAATAATCCAACCACATCAATCATTTTACAGGTGCGCCGGCCAACCTCGGTGATTATATTGAGGAGCGCACATGAAAAAAACCACCTCGCCTTCGGCCATCCATGCAGCAGCACAACCAAAAAGTGCAAAGATCAGCCGTCTGATCATGGCGGCAGCCCTTCTTGCCGAACTGCTGGTCCGGTGGGCAGCCCGGCCCGTCCGGACAGTATCGGCCGGTCCTGTGCCTCCACTGGCTTCCGTGAGCCTCGAAGCCATCGCCGATACCTGGCTGCGGCAGGAAGCCCCAACTCGTAATTATGGCGGATCGACCACCATCCAGGTCAGTCCCAACACCACATATCGGCAAACCAATCTGATGATGTGGGACCTGACCGGCATTCCGGTTAACGCCACAGTGACTGCCGCCAACCTGACCTTCTATGTAACCAATCCTTCTGCTTTCGATTTCAATCTGTACGAACTAAAGCGTCCCTGGGTGGAAGGGTCACTGAATGACGCAGCCAGCTCATCCACAACCCCCGGCGCCAACTGGAATTATGCCGATTATCAGAACGGCAATCCTTGGGGATCAGGCGGCGCGCGCAGTATTACCACAGACCGATACGATAGTGATCTTTGGGATGCAACAACAGGCACATTTGGCGTTTCAGGTCAAGTTACAATCCCCTTGAATGATTACGGCGTCACTACAATTCAGGGTTGGGTTGCATCGCCCGGCAGCAATTATGGCATGACCCTACAATATCAGGGCGGCACGAGCACTTCGTTGGATTATTGGATCGTCGCATCCAGTGAAAATGAGACCTTCCCAGGCCCTAGTCTGGACATCACCTATTCCCTCCCCACCATCAGCACGGCTGGTGAGCTGCCTGAATTTTCTGTCCACGCCGGCCAATCCTCAACCATACAATCCTACACCGTTTCCGCAGCCTACCTGACCGGCAACTTGCTCATCACCGCGCCAGCCTCCTTTGAAATCTCCACCACAAGTGAAGGGCCTTTCTCATCCTCCCTGGCGCTCACACCCGCCAACGGCACTATCAGCAGCACGACCATTTATGTTCGGTTTACTCCCTCAACTCCTGGCAATTTTAGCGGCCAGATCACCCATGCCAGCACCGGTGCAACCCCGGCAAGCATCCCGGTCAATGGCAGGTCTACCAATAACGCACCCTCCGCAGCGAGTCCCTCACCGGGCAACGGCACTTCCAATGTGAACACCCCGGTCATTCTTACGGCCACAATCGCTGATGCCGACAACGACTCCATCAGCGTATCGTTCTTCGGGCGGCAGGTAAATGCTGTTGTGCCTGAGGAATTTACACATCTTTACACGGCCGCAAGTGTTACCTCGGGCAGCAGCGTTTACGCACTATGGGATCGCAGTTTCACATCCGGAGAAGAATATGAATGGTACATCAGCATGAATGACGGCTTTTCCACCTCGACAAGTCCGGTGTGGGTTTTCATTGCTGGAGAGCCCACCGCCGTCGAGCTGAACTACTTCCGCGCCAGCCGCACCTCCGAAGGCGTGCTGCTTTCGTGGGAAACGGTCAACGAGGCCGCCCTGGCCGGCTTCAACCTCTACCGGCGCGAGCCCGGCGGCGAGTTCATCCAGGTCAACGCTGAATTGATCGCCCCGCAAATGGGCGGCCAGCCGCTGGGCAGCGCGTACACCTTCCTCGATGAGGGCATCCCGCTCAATCGGCGCTACGAGTACCGCCTGGAGGGCATTGAAACCAGCCTGCAGGTCGGCTCATTTGCCAATACCACCTTCTGGCCGTATTCAACGCTGCTGCCAGCCGTCTTGCGCTAATCGCCCAATCCACGCACTTAATCAGGCGAGACGCCCCGTGGGTGTTCTCGCCTGATGGTTTAACGCAATTTTCCATCAGATCACCCATTTATTGTTGGTTATCTTGTGGAATCCGAATGATCGTTTTATACAGAATTGTGCTATGATTGTATTATTCCATTTACAGGTATCAACTTCATATCAGGGGGCGATGAACTGAGGGTTGAGCCTGGTCGCACCGCTTGCCGCCAAGGCAGGCTGAGATTCTCAGGGAGCTAATTGCGAAACCGACCGATTCACGCAAGAAATTGCGGTGAAGGGCGGTTATTTTCGTTAAGTTCTTTCCCCAAGCAACATACCAATTATCTGTGAAATAAGCGCCAACCATCCTGTTCCCATCAAAGGGTATTCATTACATCCGGTGTTATTGAAAGTGTAAAGGGAAACCGTTATGACCACCAACCCCAACAAAACCACTATTACAAGCACCTGGCTCCGAAGATTCTGCTCCATCTTGTTTATCTTTACTTTTATTCTCTCCATTCAAGGGTTGACGCCCAGGCTGGTTTCCGCTGCCCCTGCTCCGCTCTCCACAGCCTTGGTTCTGGTCAATGCCCAAAGCACAAACTATACCGACTTCCAACATTATATCCAACCCTATCTGGATCATTTTGGCGTTCCTTATACCCTGCTGGATATTTCTACAGATGCTGTGACAACAAATCTGAATTCTTACGGCGTGCTGATCATCGGCCACCGCAACCTGGACAGCGGGACGACTCGCTACCTGGATGCCGCAGAGGAAGGCCTGATTTCGGCTGCTGTAAGTGCCGGCGTGGGCCTGGTGAATTTTGACAATGCCCTCTCCGCTAACGGTATAACCGGCCGCTATGCCTTTATCAACGATATTTTCACTTTTGGCTACAACGGCGTCACCACAGCAACTGACGTCATTTTTGCCAACCCTTCACTCAATTACATCATCCAGAACCACACGATCGGCCAGCGTATCACCACCAACCCAATGACGGTGGCCGGGATCACCTTGCCGGGCGATGTTATTGCCCTGGCCAACAGCAGCTCCATTGACCAGGCCACACAACCATTTCTGGCCGTAACCACTTACGGCAGCGGCCGTGCTGTTCAGTTTGGCTCTTACAACTGGATGTCGCACAGCGTCAAAGGCCCGCTGTTTGGTCTGGATGGACTCGTCTGGCGCAGCATCGTCTGGGCAGCCCGCAAGCCATTCGTGATGCAGGGTATGCCCCCGTTTGTCACCATGCGCATGGATGACACCTCTGAGCCGGACTGGTGGATCGACGTCGCCAATGAGTTTGGCTTTAAACCCTGGGCAGGACTTTTCACAAACAACATTGATACCGCCGAGGCAGCTCACCTGAGCGAGCTGGTAAACAGCGGAAACGCCACCGCCACCATCCATGCCTTTGGGAGCGGCACCAGCGCCTTTTTCTATTTTGACCACAACAATGCCGTTAACTTTTCAGATGAAGTTGTCGCAAGCAACTTTGCTGACGCGACGGCCTGGTTTAATGCTAACAACATCCCCATCGGTGATTATGTGGTTCCGCATTATTATGAATTTGGCAGCAATGTCTTTGGTGGATTAAATACCTGGGGCACGCGCTACGTCGGCACCACCGTGACTCCCGGCCAGCTTGAATACGGAGCGCCCTGGTTACAGGCCGGACCGTTCCGTCAATATGAAACTGGTATGTCATACGACCGCGATCACAACTTCTACTACGCCGACTATATCACCATCCCCGGTCATCCTGAGCTTGACAACACATTTTTCAACTGCATCACCGAGATTCGCGATATCACCGGCTACGAATGGCTGGGCAACGGACGCAATGACGTGCCCACCGCCATTGCGGACGGCACCGAATGGTTGAAGCTGCCCTTCGACAGCATGGCCATTGCCACGCTGTTCAGCCACGAATACACCTTCCTTGAGACGATGTCACCAGCCGACTGGCGGCAGGTGTTGCAAGCCATTACCAGCAATATTGCCAGCTACAATCCTGAGTATGTATCCATGGATCATGCCTGCGCATATGCGCGCGCCGTCCACGACAGCAGCATCACCGGCGGCACCTACGATCCCGACAACCGCGCCATGGTGGTGAATCTCTCGGGCACCACCGACATGGCTACCCGCTTTTACGTCTTCACCGAAGAGGACGGCCTAATTACCCATCAATTTGTCAATGTGCCGGCTTTTAGCGGTATCACCACGGTCAACTATACTGTCCCGGGCGCGCTTGATCACATCACCATCACTCCTGCTGCAGCCACCCTGATTGCAGGCACCAGCCAGCAGTTCACCGCCACGGCATATGATGCCGCCGGAACGCCAATTTACGGACTGCCCTTTACATGGTCTGCCAGCGGTGACGGCGGTTCGATTAGCAGCAGCGGTCTCTTCACCGCCAGCAACTCACCAGGCACATCCAGTACTGTCACCGCCTCTTCTGGCGGCGTTTCGGGCACAGCCGCTGTAAACGTCATTGCAACCACGCTCCATCATTTCACCTTTGACTGGATCAATCCAACTCAATATACTGGTGTTCCGTTTCAAATCAGCATTCGCGCCCGCGATGCGGACGATTACCCCGTGGTCACCTACAGCGGGAATGCCACCCTTGCGATCAGTTCCGGCACAGTCAACCCCACCACTGTGACATTAGCAAACGGAGTGTGGACCGGATTCGTGACTGTCAATGAAACAGGCAGCGACCTAAGCTTGAACGTTGTAGCCGAAGGCGGCACCGAGAGCGGCACCAGCAACACCTTCGACGTAACCACGCTGCGCGCGTGCCCCTGCAGCATTTGGGAAGGAACCGGCACGCCAACGCTGCTGAACATTCACGACAGCCAACCCATCGAGGTAGGTGTGAAGTTCCGCACTGCCATTAACGGCTACATCACCGGACTGCGCTTCTACAAAGGCAGCGCGGATACAGGCACGCATATTGGCCATCTTTGGGCCGGCGACGGCACCTTGCTGGCGACTGCCACTTTCAGCGGCGAAAGCCCTTCCGGCTGGCAGGAGGTTGCATTAAGCACCCCGGTAGCAGTCACAGCGAACACAACTTATGTAGCCTCCTACTATTCAAGCCATAACTATTACAATTCAACCGGCAATTACTTCACTGCTTCGGCTAACAATCCACCTGTCAGGGCGCTTGCCGATGGAGAAGATGGCCCCAACGGCGTGTACGTTTATGGCACTGGCGGCGGATTCCCAACACAAAGCTATCAAGCCAGCAACTACTGGGTGGATGTGGTTTTTAACACCACCGACGTGGATACCATCCCACCCACCGTGCGTGCGGTGACGCCCATCAACGGCGCGACCAATGTCTCCCCCGGCACAGTCATCACAGCCGTGTTCAGCGAAGCCGTGAATGAATCCACTGTTTCGACCTCCTCTTTCACGCTGCGTGCAGGCACAGAGACCGTACCCGCCACTGTCCAGTACACTTCAGCCACGCACACCGCTACATTGACGCCAATCGCTCCGCTCTCGCTTTTCACAGTTTACACAGCCACCATTTCAGGTGTCCAGGATACCAGCGGCAACGCCATGGCAGCCGATTTTACCTGGAGCTTCACCACGCAAACCACTCCGCCCGATGAAGGCCCTGGCGGCCCGATCCTGGTGGTGAGCAACGCCGCCAATCCCTTCAGCCGGTATTATGCTGAGATCTTGCGCGCCGAGGGTCTCAATGAATTCAGCGTGACCGACATTTCCAACGTGACAAATGCTGCCAGCCTGTCCAGTTATGATGTCGTCATTCTGGGTGAAGCATCCCTGACGCAGGAGCAGGCAGCCATTTACTCGGACTGGGTAAATTCCGGCGGGCATTTGATCGCCATGCGCCCCGATCCTGACCTTGCCGATCTGCTGGGCCTGACGCCAGTCGGAACCAGCCTCAGCGAGGGCTATCTTCTGGTCAACACCGCCGCAGCCCCGGGCGCCGGCATTGTTGCAGAAACCATCCAGTATCACAGCAGCGCAGATCAGTACACATTGGTCAGCGGAACGACTGCCGTGGCCATGCTGTATTCAAACGCGACCACCCCCACAACCTATCCGGCAGTCACCACTCGCAGCGTTGGCACACAGGGCGGCAGAGCCTCCGCCTTCACCTATGATCTGGCAAAGTCTGTCATCTACACGCGCCAGGGCAACCCGGCCTGGGCAGGGATCAACGGCGACGGCAATGCCGGACCCGTCCGCGCCGACGATATGTTCCACAACGGTGTTGATCCAGATTGGGTCAACCTGGATAAAGTTGCCATTCCGCAGGCAGATGAGCAGCAGCGTCTGCTGGCCAACCTGATTCTTGATATGAATGAGGATAAAATGCCGCTGCCGCGCTTCTGGTACTTCCCGCGAGGCGAGAAGGCGGTGGTGCTGCTGACCGGTGATGATCACGCCTCCGGCAACGTAGCTGGCAGACTGGACCGCTATATTGCGCTCAGCCCCAGCGGATGTTCAGTGGAGGACTGGGAATGCATTCGGGCCAGCGCATATATCTATCCGGGCACTATCCTGACAGCGGAGCAGGCAGCCAGCTACACAGCAATGGGGTTTGAGCTGGGCGTCCATATCAACACCAACTGTCTCAACTTCACACCAGAGACGCTGGCGTATGATTACAACAGCCAGTTAGCCGCCTTCACGGTCCGCTTCCCCACGCTGCTGCCTCAGGTGAGCGAGCGCACGCATTGCATCACCTGGAGCGACTGGGCTTCCCAGGCCACAGTCAAGGTTCCGCACAACATCCGCCTGGACACAAACTACTATTACTGGCCTGAAGCCTGGATCAACAACCGCCCTGGTATGTTCACAGGTTCGGGTTTGCCCATGCGTTTTGCCAACCTGGACGGATCGATCATTGACGTATATCAGGCAACTACGCAAATGACCGATGAAAGCGGCCAAACCTATCCTTACACCATTGATACCTTGCTGAGCCGCGCGCTGGGACCCGAAGGTTACTACGGCGTCTTCACCGCCAACATGCACACCGACGCGCTTACCTCTGCCGCCGCTGAAGCCATCATCGCATCTGCGCTGGCAAACAACGTTCCAGTCGTTTCCGGACGCCAACTGGTCGCATGGCTGGACGGGCGCAACGAATCGTCCTTCTCAGCGATGAGCTGGGCAGACTATGCTCTGACCTTCACGGTCACGCAGGCCGCTGGCGCAAACGGCTTGCAGGTCATGCTGCCTGTCAACCACGGCAATCTTTATCTCCAAGGCATCGTCAGCGGCGCATCATCGGTTGCGTACACCGTGGAAAGGATCAAAGGCATCGATTACGCGCTGTTCTCTGCCGCCAACCAGACCTACACCGCGCAATACGGGACCGATACCCTTCCCCCTGTGATCTCAAACCTGAGCGCCGTACCAGGCACCAACGGCACCAGCGCCGCCATCACCTGGACAACCAATGAACGATCCAACTCATACCTGGAATATGGCCTGGCAGCAGATGCGCTGAACCAAACCGCCAGCGATGCGGCCATGGTCACCGCGCACAGCCTTGCACTCACCGGATTGCTTCCCAACACAACATACTACTACCGCGTCAGCTCCACCGATGAATCAAACAACACAGCAACCTCGGCTGTCCTGACCTTCACAACCCCCATGGCGCAGATTGGCGATGACACCACCGCCGACTTCAATGCCGGCACCCTGCAAAGCTGCCTGGTGGATTCAAGCATCGAAGACGGCGCAATCCGCCTGCCAGCCGCGCTGGATGAAACCTTCTCAACGTTCCCGACCGGCTGGACCGCGACCGCCTGGCAAACCGCCGGCAGCGCATCCGTTAACGACGGCCTGCTCAGTGCAGACGGTGCGTACGCCAGAACCACCGCAACCTACGGCCCTGGACGCAGCCTGGAATTCAGCGCAACGTTTAACCCAGTTGCCTATCAAGCCGTGGGGTTTGGCAGCAACACCAACCTGTTCGGCGAAGCGCCCTGGATTATTCTCGGAACCGGTTCCACGGGTGATAATGTTTATGCCCGGGTATGGGTTCCCGGCGGCAGCACAATTGACACGCCGGTGGGCGCTGGATTGCTGGGCAGCCCGCACGTTTACCGGATTGAATGGCAAAGCAATCAGATCCGTTTCTACGTGGACGGGTCGCTGGCTCACACGCAGGCTGCGGCAATTTCCACCCCGATGGCAGTTGCCGCCAGCGACTACGTGTTCAACGGCACGCCGGTCACGGTCGATTGGCTGCGTATGAGCCCCTACGCCTCGCCCTGCACCTTCACTTCGCGCATCTTCGATGCGGGCGCAGCCGTCAACTGGCAGTCGCTCGCCTGGACGGCCGGCCTGCCAGCCGACACGGGGCTGGCAGTCAGCTACCGCATTGGGAATACCGCCGCGCCCGACAGCAGTTGGTCTGCTTTCACGAATGTAGCTGCCTCCGGAAATGCGTTGAGCGGCCGCTCACGCTACGTGCAGTACCGCCTGGTGTTGACCTCCGCCGCGCCGTACCTCGGCACGCCTGATGTGCAGGACGTGACCTTTGCCTACACTACCGGAGCCGACACCACCCGGCCGGTCATTTCCAGCCGCAGCCCGGCCATTGGCGAAATGGACGTGGCATTGGACTCCAACGTGGTGGTGACCTTTAATGAATTGCTCGATCCGGCCACGATAACCGTCTTTAACTTCTACCTGCAGAGGAACATCGACAACTCACTCGTACCTGCAATAGTGTCCCGCTCCGCAGGCAACGTCATCACGTTGGATCCGCTCAACGCGTTGGAGCCGGGTGCTGAATTCACAGTCACGGTCACCACCGGCATCACCGACCTGGCAGGTAACCCCATGCTCCTCACCAGCGCGTGGGAATTCAGCACCATCCCGGCAACCTTCATCGATACCACCGCTGCCAACTTCTCCGCAGGAGAATTGGGGGGCTGCGTGGTTGACCCATCCATCGGCGACGGCGCCCTGCGCCTTCCGGCAACAATCGACGAAAGCTTTGAGGGGGGTCCAGGCCTGCCAACCGGCTGGAGTTCGAACACCTGGACAACAGGAGGAACGACAACGCTGAGCGGCGGTGCATTGATTGTCGACGGCGCGTCTGCAAGAAATGATACCCCGTTAAATCCTGGCATTTCCCTGGAATTCCAGGCGACCTTTGGTGCAGGTATTTTTCAGCATATAGGCTTTGGCGGAGGTGACGTCACCTTCAGCCAGGCGCCGATTGCTATGTTCTCGACGCGCGGCAGCACCAACACCCTGTATGCCGCCCTGTTTATCAACAGCGTGTGGTACGAGTACCCGATCCCAAACAGCAGCGCGCTGATCGGTTCATCGCACCGTTACCGCATTGCCTGGAACACTGATGGTTCATTTGACTTTTTTGTGGATGGTAGCGATATCGACCTGCCATTCACAAATACAATCACCACTTCCATGCGGGCGGCTGCCAGTGAATACAATGCCGGTGGTGTTGCTTTATCTGTTGATTGGATGCAGGTCACACCCTACCTGTCGCCCTGCACCTTCACCTCTCGCGTGATTGACGCCGGGCAATCCGTCACCTGGGACAGCATTGCCTGGACGGGCGACCTGCCCGCTGGAACAACCCTGGCGATGTATTACCGCCTGGGCAGCGGCGAGTGGGTGCCCATCACAGGCGCTTCACCGGCAACGTTGACTGACGTCAACGGGCGAACCATCCAATACCAGGTGATCATTTCAACTACCGATCCAGCTCAAACCCCATCCCTCCAAAGCGTCACGTTCAATTACCATGTCACCCCAACCGCGGTCGAACTCAATTACTTCCGCGCAGCGCGGTCCGGGGATGGCATTCTGCTCACCTGGGAAACGGTCAACGAAGCCACCCTGGCTGGCTTCAACCTGTACCGCCGCACAGCGGACGGCACATTTGTCAAGATCAATCAGGTTGTCATCCCACCCCAGACTGGCGGCCAGCCAATTGGAAGTGAGTATTTCTTCGTTGACCCTGAAGCTGCGCTCAACGAGCTTCACGAGTACCATCTGGAAGGCATTGAGACCAATCTGCGCACCAGCACATATGCATTGACAGTTTACTGGCCATTCTCGCTTATGCTTCCGGTGATTCGAGACTGAACCTGGAAGAATATTTTTGGACGATAATGGTATAATTATTGGATATAGAGGGGATAATGTTGGAACCAGGTCCTGACCGTATCACGCTGGACGAGTGCTACAAAAAGAGCGACGCGATCATTTCCCGCCGGATTGCCGGAGAGGCTGTGTTGGTACCGTTACGGCGCAGATCAGCTGACCTCGATGCCATCTACGCGTTGAATGAAACCGCCGCAGCAGCATGGGAAGCGCTGGACGGCACCCGGACGCTGCAGGAGGTGCTGGAACGCATCCTGGCCGAGTTTGAGGTGGATGCCGCCACCGCCGAAGATGACCTGCTTGAACTGATTGCGCAACTGCGCGAATTGGGCGCGGTGGAGAGAGTCTGAAACATGGACTGCCCGCAGACCGAAATCCTCGAACAACCCGGATTATTTGATCGCCTGAAAAACAGCGGTAAACGCATTCCGCTGTCGGGTTCGCTTGAGGTGACCTTTCGGTGCAACCTGCGCTGCGTCCACTGCTACCTGGGCGATAACCGTTCCGGCGTGCCCGAACAGCAAGAGCTGACCAGGGAAGAGATCTTTGCTATCCTGGACCAGGTGACCGAGGCTGGCACGCTGTGGTTTCTGCTCACCGGCGGCGAGCCGTTCATCCGCCCGGACTTTCTGGAGATCTACCGCTACGCCGCGCACAAGGGCCTGCTGGTCACCATCTTCACCAACGGCACGCTGCTCACGCCGCAACTCGCCGATGAGCTGGCCGAACTGCCGCCGCAAATGGTGGAAATTACGCTGTACGGCGCGACGAAAGAAACCTACGAGCATGTCACCGGCATCCCCGGCTCCTACGAGCGCTGCCTGCGCGGCATTGACCTGCTGCTCGAGCGCGGCATCCCGCTCAAGCTCAAGACCATCGTGATGCAATGGAACAAGCATGAATTCGAAGCCGTAAAAGCCTTTGCGGAAAGCAAGGGAGTCGGGTTCCGTTACGATGCCATGCTGCTGGGCACGATGACGGGTGAGGAAGGACCATTTTCACAGCGGCTTAAACCGGCCGAGGTGGTTGCACTGGAGAAGTCCAACACCCAACTTCAGAATGAATTGCATGCCATGTATGACCGCCTGGCCGACACGCAGCTCGACGACCGCCTGTACAAATGCGGCGCGGCAGATAACGCTTATCACATTGATCCATACGGCCACCTTGTTCCCTGCATCCTTTCTCGCGCGCAGCAGTATAATTTGCGCAGCGGATCGTTCCAGGAAGGCTGGGAGGAGTACCTGCAGGCAGTACGAACGCAAACTGCTCCTCCGGTTGAAAGATGTAAGGATTGCAACCTGCTGGTATTGTGCGGGCAATGTCCCGGAAAATCGCACCTGGAAAATAACAGCCTGGTTGAGCCTGTCGATTTCTTTTGTCAGATCGGACGCCTGCGGGCGCAATTGCTAAACGCAGGCGAAAAATGAGTTTGGTTGGAGGGAAAAGAAGTATTATGGAAAAACCTTTTCAGAATGATGTGAAACAAAAGACCGGCCGCAAGCCCTATATCAAACCCCAAATCGAGACTGTCCCGCTCCTGCCGCGGCAAACCGTGCTGGGATCCTCCTGCTATTCATCCTCGCAACCGTCCGGCCCAACCCTTGCGGGATGCATGGCAAATGAACTTTCGAAGTGTGTTTTGTAGCATTTGTAGTAATGGAAAGTCTCTTAACACAATAACCCGCCATGGCGATTTCGGAACCCTGTGCTTTATCGATTGGGGGAGTGAACGTTAGATTCCAGGCAGAGGATCCTGAGCACCGCATCGAATACCCTTCCGCCCACCAACGGTTTTTAAATCGATCTCATCCCGATATTACCATCACGGTAAAAGCCGGCCTGCCGCCGGCTTTCAATTTTGGCCAGCCAGAATTTACCGTTGAGAACTGGACGTATTACCGCGCAGAAAGCTTCACCGCCTTCCGCCTGCACAAACCCGGCAGCCCTGAACAGGTTGACCACTACACGATTATCATGAACACCGCAGGGACAGAAGCCGATTTGTATTTCGAAGACCTTCCCGCCCGCCCGGAGAAACCGGTGCGCTTCGAAGTGCCGCCCCCGTCGCTGGATGAAATCCTGGCGGTGGAACTGCTCAGCAAAAATCGCGGAGTGATGTTTCATGCCAGCGGGTTGCAAACCGCCTCCGGTCACGGCCTGCTGATGGCTGGCACTTCCGGCTCCGGCAAATCGACGACCGCACGTCTGTGGGAAGCGTCCGGGAAGGCCGTCCTGCTGGGTGACGAACGCATCTCGGTTCAAAAACAGGACGGCCGCTTCACCCTGCAGGGCACCGCCTGGCACGGCAGCGGCAAAGCCGCCACATTGGGAGTAGCACCGATATCGCACATTTTTATCCTGTTCCACGCTGATTCCAACCAGGCACGCGCCCTCACCCCGGCTGAAGCGGTCTCGTTGCTCATGGCGCGGGCTTTTCTTCCATATTGGGACCGCGACGGGCTGAATTTCACGCTGAAATTTCTCGCCGATCTGTGCCAGGCGGTTCCATGCTTCCACCTGGGCTTTCGGCCAGATCAAAGCGCTGTCGAGTATGTAGAATGCCTGATCTCCTCTTAGAGTTTGATGAATTTGAATCCCTGGCCGCGTCCATCCTGCGGGAGGGCCAAAACCTGCGCTTTCGAGCCCGTGGCGCGAGCATGCATCCGTTCATACAGGATGGCGACCTGATTGAAGTGCAGCCCATCGGTGCGGATCCAATCCACCGCGGGGACGTGGTCTTTTGCCGACTGCCGGATAACCGCCTGGTGGTTCACCGTGTCATCCAGGTCGGGCAAAGCGGATTGCTCATCCAGGGCGATGCGCTGCCCCATCCTGACGGGCACGTGCCGGTCGAAAATGTGCACGGCCGAGTGGCTCTCATCCTGCACCGGGGAAAGCCGCTCCGCTTGAATTCAACCGGGATGATAATGCTCGCCCGCGGCTGGCACTTGCTGACAATTCTCCGCCAGGTTCCAGCGCGACTGAGCAGCCGGGTGCGCCGCGCGTTTTTCAGTCAGAAACAATCGCCCCGGTAATAACATTGTCAATGCTTTTGAGGTATGATCACTTGTGGGGGAAACAAAAAGTGACAGATCACCGCCTCGCGGCAGGCAGTTCTGCCAATTTCCCGTACAGAAAATAAAATGAAGGGAAATCCTGAAATGAAAATCCGTGCCATTTCTGCGTTACTCGTATTTTGCCTGCTGGCAGCCCTGTTCATTCAAACCAGCGAGCCGATTCAGGCGCAAAGCGCCGCGTCCGCTTCGGATACCGGCCTGCGGGTGATCGAAAGCACGTCCCATCAAGTGGTGCTTGAGCTGGTCGTTCCGCAGGTTGATCTGGAGCAAAAAAGCTCGGACCGCGGGCCGTGCCAGAGCCTGAGCCTGCCCGGTTGGGGACTCAGCGGCGCGCCAGGTGAACCGGCGCTGCCCATCCGCGGCACGCTGATCGGCGTGCCGGCCGGCAGCACGCCCCGGGTTACCGTTCTGGAAGCCGATGTTGCCTACATGCGCGATGGTTTTGATCTCTGCCCGGCTGCCTCGCTGATCCAGTCAGAAGCCTTCGGTGAAGTGCCAGCAGTTTTGGGGGAACAACTGGCAGTTGACACGGCCGCCTACACCGCCAACCGCGATTATCCCGGCTCACTGGTGCAGACAGGCGATCTCAGCATGATCCGCTCGCAGCAGGTCATGCAGGTGCTCACTCAGCCGTTCCAATATAACCCGGCAACCCGCAAGTTGACTGTCTACGCCCGCCTGCGCATTCGCGTAGATTTTGGCACATACACCAACCCAAAAAGCGCAGACCCCATCGTGGATGAGGGTGCCTATGAAGACATCCTGCGCAGCCAACTGATCAATTATGAAACCGCGCGCGCCTGGCGAATCCATTCCGAAGCACAACCGGATACTCCGGCCCGGCCGGCGTCGCCGTCCTGCAAAATCATGGTAAAACAGGACGGCATGGTGAGCGCCGATTTTGATGCTCTCCAGGCTGCCTGCCCGCAAATTGCCAGCCAGGATCCGCGCAATTTTCAGTTATTTAGCCAGGATGAGGAAGTCGCCATCCAGGTGACAGGGCAAGCAGACGGCATTTTTGCCGACGGCGATGCAGTCATCTTTTACGGCCAAAAAACCAACACGCGCTATACCACAACCAACGTCTATTGGCTCACTGTGGGCACTCAGCCCGGCCTGCGTATGGCAGTTGTTGACGGCACGCCTGGTGGAGCCGCCACGCCGGCCAACTTCACCACCACAGTGCACCAGGAAGTCAACCGGTATTACATGATTAACAATCCCAGCGGTCCTGATAACAACCGCTGGTACTGGAATGCCATCAACCTGCCGTCGGTAGGTCCGAAAACCTACACGGTCAATTTGACCAATGTATCCACGGCGGCAGGAACGGCAAGAATCCGCGGATTCTTCAAGGGGTATGCCGCCAGCCCCCAGCACCACATCCATGTTTCGATTAATGGGCATCTGATCCTGCAACAATTCTGGCCGGCTCGGGGCGAATTTGGATTTGATGTCGAAATTCCGCAATCGTATTTGCTCGAGGGCTCAAACGCCATCCTGGTTGAAGGACCGCTCACTGACGGCATCACAATTAACCAGATTCTGGTGGATTGGTTCGAGGTGGATTACATCAAGAATTACGCCGCCGATGGCACGCAAACCCGCTTCAGCGGAGACAACGCCGGGAGCTGGAAATACCGCCTCACCGGGGTAGAAAGTACAGATTATCTCACCTGGGATATCACCGATCCGCTCCATCCAGTCAGCATCGCCAACGCGGCATTTGAACCATCCGGCGCCGCTTTTGATCTTGTATTCCAACAGACCATTGCTGAAAAGCGGAACTATCTCGCTTGCGCCCCGGCAAACCTGCAAACCCCTGCCGAAGTCGTGATGGCGGGAGAACCCCAACTGCGCCTTGCATCGAACGGCGCAGATTACATCATGATCACTCACCCCTCCTTTGCCAGCGCCATTCAACCGTTGGCTGATTTTTACACCAGCCGCGGATTGCGGGTGAAGATCGTCAATGTGCAGGATGTCTATGATGAATTCAGCGGCGGGGTGTTCACACCGCAGGCTATTCGGGATTTTTTGGCTTACACCTATACGAATTGGTCTCGGCCAGCACCCAGTTTTGTCCTGCTGGTAGGCGACGGCAACTATGATTTTATGAATTATACCGGCACCAACGATCCGGTTTTAATACCTCCTTACCTGGCCGAGGTTGATCCCTGGATGGGCGAAACTGACGCCGACAACCGCTTTGTGGCCGTCAGCGGAACAGACATCCTGCCCGACATGGCATTGGGGCGCCTGCCCGCCCAAACCGCCGCGGATGTGACCGCGGTGGTTGAAAAAACGCTCAACCGATACCAGCACCTGGCCGGCGACTGGGTGAACAACGCCCTCTTTGTAGCCGGTGCCAACGATCCAGCGGCGGGCAATTTCCCGGTCTTATCCGATGCGGTGATCAGCACCTATCTGCCAGCGTCGGTCACAACCGACAAGGTCTATTATGGCTTTTCGCCCATCACCACTGGCACATTGGCTCAACAGGCAATTTCAACTGCCATCAATGACGGCCGCGGTCTGGTTCACTTCATCGGCCATTCGAACCCGGTTGCCTGGTTTGGCGATCCAACAAACTATAATTCGCGCATGTTTATCGCCCCTGACACAATCGCCACACTGACCAACGCCGACCAATACCCGGTTTTCGTATCGATGACCTGTTACACCGGCTATTTTGTGCAGCCTGGCGTGCCAACATTGGATGAGCGGTTGGTCAACGCCCCCGGAATCGGCGCGGCAGCTGCCTGGTCGCCCACCGGCCAGGGCGTGGCCAGCGGTCACGACCTGCTCGACGCTGGTTTTTTCAGCGCCATTTACCAGGGCAACATCCTCTCGATTGGCATGGCCGCCAACCAGGCCAAGTATTACCTGTATGCCAATTCCAGCGGCCTGCATCGCGAGCTGATCGACACCTATATCCTCTTTGGCGATCCAGCCATGCTGTACCGCTCCAACCCGACCGCCGTCGACTTGAACTACTTCAGCGCAGCCAAAGCCCCGGGCGGCGTGGAACTCTCCTGGGAGACCGTAGCAGAAAACACGCTGGGCGGTTTCAACCTGTACCGCCGCGAGTTGAACGGCGAATATGTCAAAGTCAACAATGATTTAATCCCATCGCAAAAGGCCGGCCTACTCGAAGGTGCCCGCTACACCTACCTGGACACCGGCGCGCTGCCGGGCACCCTCTATGAATACCGGCTGGACGTGATCGAAAACAGCCTGCAGTTGTTGTTTTCCAGAACAACGCTTTACTGGCCGTATGTGAATATATTCCCGTTGATCAGCAAATAACCCCACTCAACGGTCAAGCCACTCTGCCAACCGCTGCTGCGCGGCAGCCTCGCCGCTCAATCGAGGATCGCCGCGCAGCAGCATCTCTGCGCGGCCGCCGTAGCGCCGGATGCGGTCCCACCAGTGGATCGGGTACTTGAGATAGACACGCCACAAGCCCTGTGGCACCCCGTACAGCCTGCTCATCGTTTCTGGCGCAGGCAGCATGGCCTCCCAAAACGCGCGCCAGCGGCCTTTTTGTTTGCTACCCTGCATGAGCGCAATGAAATTGTCCGACAGGGGCGGCGTCTCCTGGAAAATCCGCGCGCGCGCCCAGTCCAACACTTCATCGGAGTAATCGGCCGGCTGCAAGTGCTTCAGCATCTCGGCCGGCACCGGTGCGTCCAGCAGGTCCGCAGCCAGCCGGAGCGCAAGATAGACGCCGCGGGCGGCGTGCCAATCGATAGCGCGCGTCAGAATCCCATCCCAATCCAGGCTGCCGCGGTGCAACGCCGTCACCTCGCGGATATCACACAGCGTGCGCATCTGCTCGTTAAAGTGATGCTGCGCGGTATGAATGCACAGGTGCAGCAGCAGATCCTCGCGGCAAAGGGCAAGCCCGCGCACCTGTTCGGTCTCAAAACGTTCCGCGCGCGCCCACAACCCCGAAACATCCACCTTCACCGGCGATTCCGGCGCAACGATATTCCAGTGCAACTCGATGATCACACCGCTCTTTTGGAATGGCGGCATGTGCTTGGCCAACGAGAATTCCACCTCAGGGGCAAAATCCTGGTAAGGCGCAAAACCAGCCATCTGAAGCACTTCAACACCCCGAAGGACATCTTCACGCGAAACCAGAATATCCAGGTCGCCCATCGGGCGCAGGCCGGCATCGCGGTAAATTGCGTCTGCCAGGTATGCGCCTTTGAGCAGGATGACCGGAATGCCCGCCGCTTCAAAATCCGCCAGCACGCTGGAAAGCTGATGGAACAGGTGGGCATTAGTCGCATGGCATTGGTAGTAAGCCCCGCGCAGGTCCGCCGCCACCTCCGCGGGGAGGTTCGCTGCGCCTGCACGTTGGATCAGTTGCCGATAGAGCAGCGGCGCCACCCCCAACCTGCCCGCCAGTTTGGCAATATCAAACCACCGGCCTGCTGGAAGGTCGCCCTGCCCTGCAAGGTCCGCCAGCCTGCCCGCTAAAATTGCGCTCAGGATTTCTTCGTCAACCACAAGTGAATTATAGCAGGCAAGTAGATCCTGAATTAAAAACACACAGGGTGGCCGGTCAGCCACCCTGTGTGCCCTGTACCCTCAATCGATCACCTCTTACGGCCAGGTACCTTCGTTAAAGTCATGGAAAACCTTGTGGATTTTTTGCATGTCTGGAATAAAGTAAAAAACATAATCCTGGCCCTCTGAAGACGGCAGCGTTTCAGCCTTGAACGAATCCGCAGGGAGTGTGACAAATTGAATGTCCTCGCGTTTGATCTGCTGGGCCAGGCACATGAACATGGGCAAATCAGCTGGAGAGAAATCCGTCAGCACCTGGTTGGTAAGGATGAAATCGGCCAGGAGGGGAACCAACCGGGGACGCACCTCTTCCGACATCATCTTTTTGTACAGTGCATTCAACACGATGGTCTGATTATCAATCCGATCCAGATCCGAGTATCCTTCGCGGATGCGGGAAAACAAAACCGCCGTTTCGCCGTCAAAATGGTGTGTGCCAACGCCAAAAAAACCAATATCATTCCCGTTCACATTCCCATCCACTGCCTTCTCCAGCGTGACATCAACACCGCCAACAGCGTTAATGAGCTTTTCCAGCGAATACATGGAAATCACGCCGTAATGGTCCGGGTAAAGTCCAAAATTGTAATACAGCGTGTCCGCCATCAGCCCTGCGCCGCCGGCTTCACCCTGGTAATAGCCCATGCCCGGCGTCCCATAGAAATAGGACTGGTTGATTTTCCCGTAGTCAATCCCCTTGTTTTCAAGGCCGGGTATGTACACCCTCAAATCCCGCGGCACCGCCAGAATAGCAACCGAGGGCTTGGTGAAATCAATCCGCACAATGCGGATCACATCGCCCAATCCATAGAGGTAATCGTTACTCTTGCTTTGATAGTCAATTCCAATCGCGAGGATAAACATCCTCTCCGGGCCGCCGCACAAGGGCTGCTTCTCAATCAACTCAATCTCCGGAGTCGCCGAATCAGCTTCTGCAGTCGGAACAGCCGCCAGCGTGGCCCCCATCGCTTGCATCCCGGCCAGCGCAGGTGCATCCGCCGGCAGGGTGGGCTTTGCCAACCCGCCGGACAATGGCTTGCGCCAAAGGATGCCGTATGCAACCGCTCCAGCAATCAGGCAGACAAGCAGGAAACTTAGAATAAAAACAAGAAGTTTTTTATTTTTCACCGAGACCATCGAATAAAGCCCTCCTTCGGCAGCGGCATGCAAGTCGTATGGACAGGTTTAATCAACCACCTCAATCACCAGCCCGCCGAACAACGGCCAGGTGGGCTCGGTGGCATCATCCCCGATACGCGGCGCCGAGGTCCAGCCGGTCGGCACATCCACCGATCCGCCAGCATAATCAAACGACCAGGTTTCGTGCACGTTCTGGCCGTTGCGCAGGCGGTAGCTGCCCGGCTGTAACAGGCTCGAAAGGTCAACGGCTACTGTCTCAGCCGCATCGCGGTTGAAAATCGCTATTGCCCCCAGCCAGCGCTTTGATTTTGAAAAAGGAATCACCCGTGTGAGTGCTGCAGGAAGGGGCAAATTTGCAAACCCATCCATGATGGGCCACTCGGCGCATTCGTACATGGAATTATTTGCAGCGACAACCGTTTGAAAATCGTACAGCCGGAAGAAATCCAGCTGAATGGCCGTATTATTAAGGATGGTTGCATCCTGATTGGTACCCGCCAGAGAATACCGGCCAAGCTGGCACCAGGCCTGGTACTGCCAGTTGCCGTCATACCGAAAATTGGATAATCCATCCCCGCCGCCTGCCTGCACTGGATGCCCGCAGATGATGTTGTCAATGCAATGAAAATCCTTCAGGGCAATCCCGCTATTCGTGTCGGAGTACAGGTGGATGGAATATTTTCCAAACTGTTTGAAGAACAGGTTGCGGGCAATCGTTTTCAGTCCGCCCGGGTCATTCAGCCCGTAGATGGCATGCCCGTGCCCGATTCCATCCGCAGCACGGTAGCCGTTGTTGTAAATAATGTTCTCGCTGATTTCACTTGGTCCGCCCAGCGACCACCGCACCCCGCCGTAACCGTGGATATCGCAGATCGAACAGCCGTACAACGCGCTGCCGGGCGTGTTGAGTTGAATCGCATTGGTAATCAGGTGGCGGTCGGTGCGGCTGTCGATGAAATCAATATCATAAATTTCGACATAGTTCCCATTGACTACCAGGCTGCCGTCAATCACCACCTTGCCGGGATGGCGCGGCATGATCTTGATCGGGTTGCCGGGCAAGCCAGCAACCTGGCGTTGCAGGGTGAAGTCGCCGCGGTAAATTCCATCAGCCAGTTGAATGATGTCGCCGGGGAGAATGTTCGCGCTTTGGATCACAGAGGAGAACACGGCCGGGTCGTTGATCGTCAGGCCTGCCATCGTCTTACCCCTTTACGTAAATAATGGTCGGCCGGTAATGCACGCTGACCGTGCCTGCCGCTGCTGCCGGCTCGTTCGGCTGCCCGGCCAGTTCCTCCTGCTCCGGCAAGGGTTCATCCTGGGCTGCAGCCCTGATCGAGGTTGGAACCAGCAGGTGATATGCAGCAGCAGCCTGCGCCAACACCGCCACCTGCAAAAATTTTCGCCGTGAAATTGGATTTTTCCTCATCTTGCACCTGATAATCATCTACCGTTTAACCAAAGGAACAAACAGCCGGTTTGCAAGCCGGCAAGTGAAAATTCCGCTGCCGTCCGTGCCGGCTGCCAGGGTGGTCAACGCCGAAGGCAGCAACGCCAGGCTCAACACGCTCAGGTTGCTCAGGCCGTCATTGATTGCCTGCCAGCTTCCGCCGCCGTCCTGACTCACAAACACACCGCCGCCCCGGGTCGCCGCCATCACAACCTGCGCGGGATGTGAATCAAGCGCAAGTGCGGTGACATCGCCGTTTTCCAAACCGCCGCTGGCTGCCTGCCAGCTTCCGGCAGAATCAATGCTGCGGTAAACGCCGCATTCTGTGCCTGCAAACAAAATCTGTGGAAATTCTGGATTGACAGCCAGGGCCCTCACCCGGCCGCAGCCCAGCCCCAGGCTGGCCGCCTGCCAGTGGCCGCCAGCGTTCGCGCTTTTGAACACGCCGTCCTCGGTGCCCGCGTAAAGCACCTGGGAATTCTGCGGATCGATCGCCAGGGCATGCACCAGGCCGCTGGTCAACCCATCACTGGCCGACTGCCAGTTACTCCCGCTGTTGGTGCTCTTAAAGATACCGCCCGCGCTGCCCGCGTAAATCACCGCCGGGTTGCCCGCATCGATTGCCAGGGCGCGCACACCGGGGTTTGACAGACCCGCATTGATGCTCTGCCAGCTCCCGGCACCGTTGACACTCTTGAACGCGCCGCCTTCCGTTCCCGCATACAGGACGGCCGGGTTGGTCGGGTCCATCTGCAACACATTGACCTGAAGATTCGCCAGGTTGACATTCGCCGCCACCCAGGTCACGCCGCCATCGGTACTTTTATAGACGCCGTTGCTTAATGTGCCGGCATAGTACGTTCCTGCGGCAACCGGATCAACCGCGATGGTGCTCACCGCGGGATTGGTCAGCCCGCGGTTGACCGCCCGCCAGGTAACACCAGCATCGGTGCTCTTGAATACACCGCCGTAATAGGTACCGGCATACAGCGTCATCGGATTGGCTGGATCGGCCTCCAGGGCAAGGATGGATGTGCTCGTCAATCCTTGATCGGCAGGCTGCCAGCTTGCGCCTGCGTCCAGGCTCTTGAACAGGCCCAGGTCGGTGCCCGCATACAAAACCGCCGGATCAACTGGATCCACCAGCAGGGATTGAACGAAGGGCTGATCGAGCCCCGCATTCACGCGCTGCCAGGAAGCCGCACCGTTGGTGCTGGTGTAAACGCCGCCCGCGCAGGTTCCGGCGTACAGCCTAGCCGGTTGATCCGGGTCAACCGCCAGCGCAAAAACATCCCGGTCGCGCAGGCCCGCGTTGACCGGCTGCCAGGCGTCGCCGCCGTTCACGCTTTTGAAGACCCCGCGGTCATACGTCCCAGCATACACCGTGGTCGGTGTGACCGGATCGACAGCCAGGGCGGGAACCTGCGCGGCATCCAGGCCAACATTGACCGCCTGCCAGCTGCCGCCGCCATTGAGGCTGCGAAAGACACCGGCATGATAGCTGCCCGCGTACAGGATTGATGGATTGAGCGGGTGGATCGCCAGCGACAGGATCACCGGATCGGTCAGGCCGTTGCTGAGCGCCTGCCAGCTGGCGGCATGATCCGCGCTCTTGAACACGCCGCCGCGCGTTCCAGCGTACAGAACGGCCGGGTTGGCCGGGTCCATCACCAGCGCAAATACATACCCATCCGTCAAACCGCCGCTGGCCGGGCTCCAATTTTCGCCCGCATCCGTGCTCTTGAACACGCCGCGGCCTTCGGTTCCAATGTAAAGGGTGGCCGGATTGCCATGCGAAACCACCACCGCGCGGACTATTTCTCCTTGCGGCCCAATCCATTTCCAGGGTGCAATACTTGTAAGTTCCATTAAATCTTTCCGCTCGTCTGCATCAAAGCAGACAACTCTTGCAGCTAGTATACCAGTTCAAAAACAAAAACGAGCAACGCCTCTTTCGCTCCCGGCGGAGGAAACAGGCTGTTGCTCGATGTGATGCGCAAAGATCAGGATCGAACCTGGATAACAGCCAGGTAGTGCGAGTTGAGCAGCCGAAAAGATTCAAACAGCGCCGCCAACCCCCACGAAAGCGGCACCAGGCGGCGGGCTATCGGCGGCGCAAGTGTGATTTTGGAGACTGACACGCTGCAGCCCGCAAACAGGCTCTTGATTTCAGCGGGCCGGATCCCGCGCGTCTGCGGGTTGGTGGGGTTGAGCCAAAAATCGTACCACAGCACCGCACCGCCCGGGCGCAGCACGCGCAGCATGTCCGCGGCCATCTGCTGCTTGATCTTCTCATCCAGCACAGATGAAAAGGCCGTGTACTGCAGCACCAGGTCAAAGGAGCGGTCCGGAAAGGGCAGATGCTGGCCGTCAGCGCAACTGACGCCAGATAGCGGCAGTTTGTGATGCGCCTCCACCAGCCGGTCGTGCAGCAGATCAATGCCAAACAGGTTTTCCGGCTCTGCGCCCAGCAACTGGTACTCCAGCAGCACCCCGCCGCTGCCGCACCCAACCTCTAAAATACGTTTACCCTTCAGGCTGGCGAGGCCAAGCCGCTTGAGGGCCTGGATCAATGCCCGCTGGCGCTGCTGGATGGCAAACTGGTAGGGCGCGTAAAAAAAGGAATACAGATCCTTCCCTGCCAGGCGCGTTTTTCGATCCTCGTATTCATCCCGCAGGCGGTCGAGGTCATTGGTATATGGCATAAATGGTCAGCCTGGACATCGATAAGCTCATCGCTCTTCCTGGACTAGATCCTGAAGATGGCGACTGAAGTTGCGGGCAATGGCTGCGCGGTCGTACTTTTCCAACGCCGCTACGCGGCCGTTTGCGCCCATTTTGCGCCGGCGCTCAGAGTGGGTCAACAGGAACCGCAGCGCATCCGCGATACCGGAAACATCACCCGGGCGCACCACCAGACCGCACTTTGCCTCCTGAACGATTGCCGCCGCTTCGCTTTCAGCCACCAAAACCACCGGCTTCGCCATGGCCATGGCTTCATAGAGTTTGGAGGGCACCGCGCCGGTCAACTGCACTTTCAACGGCACGATCAAAATATCAGCAGCAGAAAGCACCGCCGGCATCCGGGATTTTGGCAGCGGCTCGAGAAATTGAACCATCTCCAACCCTAACGATCTGGCCATGTTGGTTAGCTTTTGCTTTTCGGGTCCGTCGCCGATGAACAGGACCTCAAAATGATCCATGTCCCTAAGCAGCGCAACCGCGGCAAGGACCTGATCCAGCCCCTGCGCCAGTCCGTGCAGGCCAGCATAGATGACTCGCAGCTTTTCGGCGGGTTGGCTGTTTTCAACCGGGGCAAACTGAGCCACATTCACCCCATTCGACAGGTGATATATATTGACCCCGGGAAACCGCCTGGAAATATCCGCCAGGATAGTTTTGGATTGCCCCGTGACCAGCCAGGCTTTGGAATACAGGAATTTTTCCAACGCAATCCCAACCTTGTAACCGGTGCTGCCCGGTTGGATCATACCCAACTCAACCGCGGAGGCCGGCCACAGGTCGGAGATGTTGAAAATCCAGCGTGCGCGCTGGATTCGGCTCAACAGGTAGCCGCTGATGCCCAGGAAGAGCGGCGGGCTTTCGGTCAGAATCAGGTCGAATTTTGGCAGAAATAATCCAACCAGCAGCGAGGACAGTACAAACGAAAAATAGCTGACCAGTCGCGGCAGCAGAGAGCGGCTTATGGAGGGCAGGATCCACGCGCGGTGCACCGGGATGCCGTCGAGCGTTTCACGCCGCAAGATGCGGCCATAGCCCGGGTAAATCTTGCCAGTAGGATAATTCGGCATGGCCGTCAGCACGGCCACCTGGTGACCCAGCGATTGCAGCTCGCGCGCCAGATCCGACAACCGATTTTGCGGAGCGCCAACCTCGGGTGGGTAATATTGAGTGTGCAACAGGATCCGCATCGTTCCGCGCCCCCTAATGCTGCACTGTGACTTTCGAAATCACCGCCTGGAATTTCCCCGCCCGAGTGCGCGGAATTTGCGCCACCTGCTCGACAGCAATTTGCACATCGTTTCCAAGCCGCTGCCGCATGCGCGCGACGATGTCGCGCTCGTCGTCCGGCGTAAAGCCCGCCGCCGGCACCACCAGCACGCGGATCAGGTCCAGGCGCTCCTGGATGATCTGCCCTTCGCGAACGTGCGGCTGGCCGGTGAAAATGCCGTGAAAGCGCACCATCTGCCGCCCGTCCGGGCCGACCACCACATCCTCGATCCGCCCAATGACCTCGCGCAGCACCGGCATCGAGCGGCCGCACGGGCAGGGCTGGTCATCCCAGGCAGCCACGTCGCCCAGCCGGTAGCGGATCAAGGGCTGGTGCGAGCGCATCAGGCAGGTCGTCACCACCTCGCCGGGTTCGCCGGGTAAACAGGGGGTGCCGTCGGGCCGCAGAATCTCGACCGCACCCACGTCCGGGCTGACGTGCAGCCGGCCGTGCTCGCATTCGCTGGCAAACAGCGCGTTTTCCACCGTGCTGTATTCCTCGTAAATTCGGCAGCCGTAGGCCTGCTCCATCACAGCGCGCATTTCGGGCGTCAGCTTTTCACTGGTGGTGACCACCGCCTTCAGCGGCGGGACGCGCAGGCCCTGCTCAAGGATGAAGCGCGCCAGCAGGTAAAAAGACACGGCGTAGCCGGTCATCCACTCGACTCTGTGCTGCCGCAGCGCGTCAACATAGCGCACGGCGGTGTCGGGGCGCAGGTGAAAGGCCGAATAATAAACCTGCCGCTCGGCGGCGTTGAAGCGGTGAAACGGCCCTCGGCTGGCGGGGTCGGGCTCGACCATGCGCCCCGAGAAGGTGGCACGCGGCAGCCGGAAGGATGTGCCCGCCCAGTTCGCCGAGCGCGCCTCGCGCACGGCCAGCGAATCGCGCAGCTCGCTCACCGTCCAGATCGTTTCGATCGGTGTGCCGGTGGAACCGCTGGTGAGAAAGTGCTTGAGGTGCAGCGGATGTGCGTCTTCGCGCACAAACTGGCACGGATCGGCGCGAAGCGGATCTTTCTCCAGCAGCGGCAGTGACGCCAGGTCGCCAGCGCGCGCCGCCTGCTTTTGCGCGGCGCTCCAGGTATCGCGGTAGTAGGGCACATGCCCGGCGGCCAGCGTGAGCAGCTCGCGCAGGCGTTCGGCCTGCCAGGCAGCCCACTGCTCCGGCGAGTAGCGCTCGCGCGCGCGGTAGGCCGCCAGGCTGGCCGAAAAGCTGCCGCCGAAGCGCAGCCACTTCCAGTACACGCCGTAGGCTGAAACCAGCGCGTTTTGCGCGGCCAGCGGTGCGCGGTTGTAAATGCGGTCCATCCACGACATGCGCCTATCGCATCCCTTCGAACAACGCTTCCCACTGCGGCAGAATATGCGCCCAATCGAACTGCTCGGCCTTGCAGCGGCCGTTGCGCGAAAGCCGCTCGGCCAGGTCCGGTTCATCCAGGATGCGCCGGACAGCAGCCGCCATAGCAGCGGGATCGTCGGGCGGGACGAGCAGCGCGTCCTCGCTGCTGCGCCACAGGTAGGGCAGCTCGCCAACATCCGTCATCACCAGCGGCAGCCCGCAGGCCGCCGCTTCGACCGCCGCGACGCCGAAGCTCTCCAGCACGGTGGTGTTGAGAAAAATCTCCGCGCGGTTCAGCCAGACGGGCACATCGGCCTTGCTCACGCCGCCCGCGAAGGTGATCGCGTCTTCCAGCCCCAATTCGCGCACGCGAGCCACCGTCCGCTCGAGCGCGCCGTCGTGATTGTCCGGACCGATCATCACCAGGCTGGCGGCGGGATGGGTTTGGCGGACCAGGCCCAGCGTTTCGACCGCCACCCAGGGACGGTAGATGCCGTGGAAGGCGCGCAGCCAGCCCAGCCGCGGCGCGGGATTCTGCCGCAGGCGGTGGGGGTAGTTGGCAATCTCGATCGCGTTGGGCAAATAACGAATATCGGCGCGCCAGGGTGAGAGCGCCGAGGCGACCCAGCGCGAGGGCGTGACTACCGCGCGTGCGCCGCGCAGCAGCCGCTCGATCCGGGCGGGATGCCGCCGCGCAAACGCTGGCAGCCCGCCGCCGTGCAGCACCAGCGCATAGGGCTTGCGCAGCGCGCCCAGCAGCCCGCAGACCGCTTCGGCCCAGGCGAACGCCGGCCCGCTGTACACTTCCACCAGCGCCAGGCGGTATTCGCGCGCGCGCAGCAGCGCCGTGCCGAGCATGTCGGCCAGGCGCGCCGCCCGCCCCACCCGGCTGGAGGTGGTGAGCACCGCCCAGCCGCGCGCCCGCAGCCGCGCGCACAGCTCTTCGCCCATACCGCGCGTGTGCAGCCGCCCGGAGAGGAAGTTTCCGACCATCAAGAGCGACTCAGACATCTGTATCCAAATCGAGCGGCTTGATGATCCGGGCAGGCACGCCGCCGGCCAACACGCCGTCGGGGATGGCGCCGGTGACGACCGCGCCCGCCGCGATCAGCGCACCCTTGCCAACTGTGGTGCCCGCTGTGACGGTCACATGCGCAGAGATCCAGCTGCCGCGGCCAATTCTCACCGGCGATTCTTCCACGCCGCCGTAGCGGAAGGAACCGTTTTTGCGGGTGTGATTGCTAGACGAGACCACAACGTAAGGGCCAAACATAACCTCATCATCAATCTCGATGACCTCGCCGGCCAACAGCGCACACCCAAAGGCAATGTAAATATGCTTCCCCAGTCTGATCCTGCCTGGTTGATAAATATCCAGGTTTCTGCCCAGGCGCAAATCACCATCGCAACGCCCAAAGAACGGTCGGGCAGCCCAGCCCCGCAGCCGCAGGAAAAAGACGTTATCCGGCAGGCCGTTGAGCAGCCACAGCACAAAGTGCAGCGGCCAGTCGTAACGCAGGTTGTGCCAGAGCCTATGCCGCATGTTCTTTCACCCACCCTTCAATTTCATCCACCATGCGCGGTACCTGCGCCTCGAGCGTGTTCTGGCGGGCCAGCGCCAGCCCGGCGGCGATGCGCTGCCTGCGCAGCCCGGCGTCGCGCAGCAGCCCGCCGATGGCGCGTTCCAGACCGGCCGGGTCGCCCGGCGCCACCAGTTCGGCCGCGCCCTCAATGAAATCCGGGATCGAGCCGACCCGCGTGGCCGCCACCGGCAGCGAATGCGCCATCGCCTCCCAGATCGTGCGCGGAAAGCCCTCGGAGGCGCGCGAGGCCAGCACGAAAATGTCCGCCTGGCGGTAGAACTGGAACAGGTCCGGGCCCACGGCGCGGTAGCCGTGGTAGCGCACGCGCTCTGCCAGCCCGGCGGCGGCCGCGGCGGCCTGCAATTCGTCCAGGATCGGGTCGCCCGGCTCGGGCATGCCCACCAGGTCCAGCGCCAGGTCCTCGCCCGCGCGGGTCAGCCCGATCAGCGCCTGGAGGATGTCCATCAGCCCCTTGGCGCGGTCCATGCGGCCGGTGTACAGCAGCCGGGCCGGGCGCGATTGGCAGGTATCCTCGCGGACATAAAAATCGGCTTCGGTCAGCGTGGTGGTGCGCGTTTCGACCAGGCGCGGCACCCGCCCCTCAAGCTGGCGGTAAAGCTTTCGGCTGTTGACGATCGTCAGGCTGCGCCGCGCGGCGGCCAGCTGCCCGCGCGCGTTCCACCAGGCAAAGGCGCGGATGGCCTCCTTGCGCCAGCGCGGCTGGGGCAGGTCATCGACCCCGGCCAGGTAATCGCCCACCAATAACAGCGCAACCGGCACCTCACCGGCGGCGCGCGCTGCGGCCGGCAGCAGCGGCGACGGCCCGCGGATCAGCAGCGCATCCATCCCGGCGCGGCGTTCGCGCAGCGGCGCCAGGATGCGCCCGGCCTGCAGCAGCCGCTGCGGCACCGATCCGCGCGGCCCGAGCGAGTTCAGCCGGGCGTTGGCGGCCTGCAAGGGGTAATCCAGCAGTGGTCGTTCCTCCGGGCGCGGTGCATGCAGGAACAGCTCCAGCCGCTCCACCCGCGCAGCCAGGCTGTCGAGGAAGCGACCCAGGTAGCCGGGCGCCCAAACCGCGCCGCCGCGCTCCTCGGCCGGGATGTGGTAGTGAAAGCCCAGCCTCATGCGGCCTGCCCCATGCGCTCAGCGCGCCGCAGCCGCCCGGCGGTGACGATCAGCGCGGCCGCCAGCCCGTAGACCATCCAGTTGCCCGAATTGGTCAACGAGTTGACTGCCCACATGTGAATGCTCATGCCGACAAAGCCGGCATACACGCCGGCCGCCCAGTACTGCCCACGTTTGGCCAGGAAGAAGGCCGCCGAGCCGCCCTTGAGAGTCAGCGTGAGCAGCAGCAGGCCGTAGGGAACTGCGCCGAGCAGCCCGCACTCGGCCAGGAAGCCCAGGTAGGAATTGTGCGCCGAGCGGCGGTCGAAGAAATCCTGGTAAGCGTACTGAAGGACAGGCGGCAGCACCAGCGGGGTCGATTCCTTGCGGAAGCGCGCCGTGCCCACGCCGATGAGCGGGTTTTCTTCAAACAGCCTCAGCGCCTTCTGGTTCATCAGCAGGCGGATGGCGTAGGATTTGTCCTCCTGCAGGTTGTTGAAGGTGGAAAAGCGCTGTTCCACCGCGCGGGCCACCGGGTTGGGCGTGGCCAGCACCAGCGCGCCCAGTGCGACTGTCGCCAACACCACCAGCAGCGGCAGCCGGGCCGAGCGCAGCCGGACAAACAGCAGCAGCCCAAGCTGCACAGCCACTGCTGCGCCAATGGCCACCCACGAGCCGCGCGAGCCGTTGACCGCCGCCGCGCCCCACAGGACGATGTTGGCCAGCGCGGCCAGCCAGCGCGCGCGCCCGCGCGACCGCACCAGCAGGTTGAAGGTGAACGGCGCAAAGGTGGAGAAAATAAAGCCGTAGGTGTTCTGCGTCAACAGGTGTGTGCCGGACCAGGCGCCCAGGTTGCTGTAGAGCAGCACCTCGCCCCAGCGCAGCAGCGCCAGCAAAAAAGCCCCCCAGCCCAGCAGCGCGCTCACGCCCGGCCCCAGCCCGCCCTCGCTGACCAGATAGGCGGTGACAACGAAGACCAGCAGCCAGTAGGCGTAATGGATGACGATGTTGAGTCCGTCGCTGTCGAAGTCAACCCCGCCGCTGAGGATGCCGTTGAGCAGCGCGGAGAGGAAGATGGCCAGCCAGAGCGCGGCGGCCAGCAGAACCCAGCGGCGGTAGCGGCGCAGCCAGGCGCGCCGCGGGCGGAAGAGCACTTCCAGCGCAATGACGAAGAAGATGGGCGCCGAAAGCGACAGCCCCAGCAGCGGCACGTCAATGATCGGCAGTACCATATAGAGCGCGAAGACGTAAAACAGCACCACCACCAGCCTTTTGAGGACCGGTGAGCGCGGCGCGGTCGGCGCTTCAAACTGCGAATAGGGAGGCGAAATGGGCGTTTCAGCCATCAGGAAAGCACCACCTGCCCGGCCAGGGCGGCCTCGGCGTCCTGCCACCAGTCGATGCCGGGGGCCAGGCTGCGCGCGCTGGGTTTTTGCAGCACCCCGCGCAGCGAACCCACAAAATAGCCCCAGGCATAGGCGAAGCGGTGGCGGCGCGGGCGGGCCAGCGCGCGCGCCAGGTTGATCAGGTTGTTGCCGAGGTAGGATTTCAACAGGTCCACCCGGTCGGAAAAATGCGGGGGTTCAACAACACGGTAATGATCGTTGAGAAAGCGGCGACTGTAGGCCGTGGCGTACCCCAGCTGGTACGCCCTGGTCGGGTAGGAATTCGGCATGGCGTCGTCGGGATGTTCAATATTCAGATTTTGGAACAGGATCAACTTTCCTTTTCTCCCGACCTGGCGCGAAAGAATCGAATCCTCGCCCAACCCACAGCGGATATGCGTCAGCGCAAACAGGTCTTCCAGAAAACAACTTGGATCCAACGCGCTCATGCGGTATGCCATCACCCGACCCTGCAGCCACTCCACGCGCGAAATGGGCTCGCCTTTATCCGGAAAAATCCGATTGCCCACAGGGGTGTAACCGCCGGGCGGGTATTTTCGCGCCGTTCCCAGCACGTTCACAAGCCAGTTGGATTTTGCCGCTGTCCGCATATCCATCAATGCAGGCTCATTTGAGAATTTTTCCAGGCCGCCTGTGACCGTCCGAGCCGTCGCCCCGACCACGGCGGCGTCTTCGAACCCGGCGAGCAGCTCCGACAACGTGTTTTGATCTTTAAGGCGGATATCATCATCAAAATAAACCAGGAATTCCGGATCAAAACCGCTCGCGCATCTCCAGCCTAGATAGCGCTGATAGGCCAGGTTGCCGTGATTGGAGGGAATGCAGGCAACAGGAAAGGGCAATTCCTGCTGCAAGGAATTCAATATGGCGATGACAGCCTTGCTTTTGGGGTCCCCATCGATCACAATGACACGCTCCGGCAGAAGGCTCTGCCGGGCAATATCTTCGATGAGAAGCCGCAGCAGGCCGGGGCGCTGATAGGTCGGAATGGCAATGGCAAACTGACTCATTACCCTAATCTTTCTGTAAGATTGACCGGTAATAGGTGAGGTTTTGTGGGATCCAATCGGCTTTATTAAAATGATGGATCACTCTGCTTCTGGCGTTTCTGCCCAGTAGCTGAGCAAAATCCTCGTCACCTAAAATGGATAAAATGCCATGAGCAATATCGGATGGATGATGCGGATCGCACAAAACGCCAGAAACCCGATCCTCAATCGTTTCGGGGCCGGAAGCCAGTTTTGTGTAAACGACCGGACATCCCACCGCCATCGCTTCCAGGGGGCCCATCGCAAACGCCTCGCTGAAGGATGGAAACACGCACAGGTTGGCCTGGCGCATTTGACGAACAACCTCAGCGCGGTCTACGTGCCCCAAAAACTCCACCCGCTGCTGAAATTTGGGCTGCACCAGGTCGATCAATTTTTGCAGATAAGCATCGTCAAAGCACTTGCCCAACAGGCGCAGCCGGGCAGAATGATCTTTTTCAAAAACTTCATTCACAGCCTGCATCAGCGGCTCAACCCCCTTCTTGGGGTTGATGGTGTTTACAAATAGAATCAGCCCCTTGTCTTTTACAACGCGGCCATCCGGGGAAAAGTAATCGGTGTCCACCGCATTGTAGATGACCTCAAACTCACGATCGAGGCCAGAAATTTCAAGCTCTTTCCTGGCGGTGTATTTCGATACAAAGACCAGATGGTCAGCACGGGCAAGGGTCTGTTTTTCAAAATGGTAGATGATCCTGGATGCACGCCGCTTGTGCAATTCCGCGTCAAAATAGGCTGCGCTGCCGTGACCGCGGCAAACAATTGGCACGTTCCGTATCCCTCCCCACGGCAGTATGCCTTCATAATCGGGCACTTCAAGCAGGTCAAACGGCTGACTGGCATATTCTTTCTTGACAGCCATCAGCAACCTCAATCGGTTGAGCACATAGGCTGCCTGCGCAGGGATAAATTTCGACACGGCGGGCAGCCGGATCACCTTAACGCCGTTGATCCACTCAACAATGGTCTCGCTGACTGCCAGCACCTGCGGGCTGTAAACGCCAATTACGGTGGCGCACATGCCTGCAGCCGCCAGGCCCTCTGCAAGATCGCGAGTGACCGTACCGATGCCGCCGTGGCGGGACGGGGGATATTCATTGCAGATGAAACAAAGTCGCAAGGCTTTAGCCATTTCCACCGCACAGCCGGCGATACAATGCTTCAAACTGGTCATTGACGATGGAAATATCAAACAGCTTCACCGCTCGTTCGCGTCCAGCATGCCCCATTTCGATCCTTCGTTTCGGATCCGAAAGAAGGGCCTCGATTTTATCGGCGATATCATGCGGATCGCGGCGGCTGGCCAGCAAACCCGTGACCCCATCTTCAATGTTTTCCGGCAGACCGTTGGCATCCGTCACCACACACGGCAGCCCGCAGGCCTGCGCCTGCAGGACGCTGTTATTAAAGCCATCTTCCACACTACACAACAAATATAGATCGGCTTTTCGCATCCAATTTCTTACTTCAGATATATCTAGCCAGCCCAATAAATGTACGGCATCTTCAAGGTGTAGATCACGAATCGTATATTCCACTTCTTCAGAATTTTCGCCGTCACCGGCAATAAAGTAATCGATTTTCCAGCCTCGCTTAATTAGTAAGTCAACTGCTTTAATTGCAAATTCATAACCTTTTTGCCAACGTAATTTTGCTGATGTAAAGATCATTGCATGATTATTTTTGAAGCTTGATTGGGGCTGGCTCACTACATTCTCAGGTGAAAAGAAACTGGTATCTACAATCGGCGAGATAATTGAATAATTATCTTTGTTATATCCTTGTTGAACCGCTTGCTCATATAAATATTTGGAAATGAAATGAATGTGATCAGCACGATCAAAAATTGGCCCAAATAACCCTGGACGTAAAGTTAAATCCTGACCACGAAAACTAACAAGTGTTCGACTTTGAATTATTTCACCCAACTCCAATCTGCGAGCAGCGATTCTTGAGTGATTTATGTGAACCAAATCATATTTTTCTTTTATCCAGGGGAGATACTCAAAAGTCTTCCTAAATACCGTACGTGTCTTTCTTTCATTCTTTCTTAAATAGGCTACCATATTAGCTATACGAGATGGAAATCGCAGCGAAGAGATACTTTGATAAAAGCAATCAGGTGTCATATCAAACAGATGTATCGGATTTGCGAAGGTGTGGATCCTAGACCATAATAGAGGATCATTAAAGTATTCTGTTTGACGCGCACTGAAATTAATTTTCTCGGTAAAAATATCAATCCAGAATCCTCGGCGTGATAATTCCTGCATCCAGGCCCAAATATAGTTGTGTTCCTTATCAGGAAAAGAAGTTGTGATGACTGCTATTCGCATTTTTTTAAGCTCAACATTCTAAATATTAAAACATGATCGTTGCTGTAAGAAATATCACGCCTACCTAAGCTTCGCTTTTTCATAAAAATCCGCAAATTCCCTGGCGTGCCGTTCAGCGGAAAAGAACTCGCCGGCCGTTTTCCAACCGGCTTGCCCGACGGATTCCATCAACCGCGCATCTTTGACCAGCACGAGTTTTTCCCACCAGGTCTCCGGTTTGAACGGGTCCAGCAGAAAGCCATTGACACCGTCCTGGATGATCTCAGCCGTTCCGCCCACATCCGTGGCAAAAACTGGCAGGCCCAGCGCCATCGCCTCGGCCGTTGCGTTGCTGAACCCCTCAGCCACGGAGGATTGCACAAAGGCGTGCGAGTTTTTCATCAACCTGGAGAACTCCTCATACGGCAGTTTTCCCGGCAGTCTGACCGAATGGTCCAACCCCAAAGCGTGAATCCAATAAACTAATTCCTCTTTCGCGGGGCCGTCTCCTACAATCGTGAGTTCTGCATTGAAGCCCCGATCAAGCAAAATTCGGAAAGCCAGCAGTAAATTCACGTACCCCTTTGTCCAATGAAGCCGCCCAATGCTGATAAACCGGTGCTTTCTATCTGGCGGTTGCGTTAAAGGCTCAACCCTGTCCTTTGGAACAGGAACGGTGGTGTATATGGTTCGGTGAAATATCGAATCAGCGTCCAGTCTCAAATTCCGATTGGCCGTTTGCCAAAGTGCATCGCTGACGCTGTGGATCCCGGAAGCTTTCCGTAAAGTTTCCGCTATCTTATCGCCGTAATCCACAGACAATAAAGGCATCACTTGCACATCAGAACCGCGCAAGGAAACTGTATAGGGTATGCCCAATTCTTGCGGAACCCACTTCATTAATTGAGCAAGGCTGGCAAAATGAAAGTGAATCAGGTCTGGATGAAGCTGGCGGAAGTAGCCGATCATCACTTGATCGCGAATAGACTGGCCTGTTTTTCGATGACTTCCTGTAGAGAGCAAATACCTTAAGCTAAGTATTTTTTGCGGGCTGGAGAGATGGTCAAAATGCGGTGCAATTTTTGTTGCCAGAGGACCGCCCCATCCACTTTGAGCGGAAGCTGACTCGTATCTTTTTTCAGCATGGCGGGCAACAAGCTGAACCGGCAGTCCATGCCTGGCTAATGCTTCTACATGACGATTGATAAATACTTCACAGGGAAAGTTATAGGTCACTTCTATGATTGATGGCATTGTTTTGGATACTCTTCAACTTAGATTGTTATAAATATTCTTAATCACCGAAAAACATTTACGCTGATCATAATTTTCGACAATCAAATTAAAGTTTTTTACGAGTTTTTCCTGAAATTCTTCTTCTCTTTCAGAAAATACTTTTCTAATCGCATCTACGAGTCCATTTACACTCTCATTTGAAACGCGATAATAAGCCCCTTGTGATAGAAATTCTTTGTATGCAGTCAAATCACTTGTTACAACGGGCGCCATGCAGGCAGACACTTCGAAAAGAGTCACTGGCAATCCATCCTGGTTTGGATAATTAATTACTAAATCTGCCATGCTGTAGAGAATGGGGAGGATTTGATAATCCATTTCATCAGCCCAAATTACTTGTGTAGCTATCCCTAGATCCTTTGCCAATTCTTGCAGTTTCATTTTGTATTCTTCATCAAATTTTCCAAACAGACGAAAAATTAATACTGTTTCAAATTCACATTCGCGTGAAAAAATTGAATATGCTCTAAGGATTTGATCATGCCGCATTTTTGGATTAATTCGGCGAGGACTAAGGATTATTTTTGATGTTTCCAAAATACCAAGGTGTTTCCGTAATTTCTGTTTTTCCTCAGATGACCTGGGTCTAAACAGGTCTAAATCAATCCCAAAATAGAATAAACTTTTCTTGAGTGAACGACCAGCAAGTTCTTCACATTCATCCAATATTTCGTTAGTATCAGCTGTTACATAATCGGCTGATACTAATGCATGAGATATTTTTTTACACAGTTGACTATTTCTCATATTTTCATAAAAGAATTTATTAATATCCGAACCTAATGCAGTCAAGACTAATGGATGGATCTTTGCCAATGCACAATAATAAGCACTTTTGGTAATGAAAATAACATGCACAACATCTGGCTTAATTTTGAACCAAATAAGTCGCAAAAATAATGTGTTAATTAAATCTGTGAAGAATTGTCTCAGCCTATAGAATTTTAAGGATTGTAACAAGCGAAAATCAGGGTACTTAACATAGGAATAATTAGTTTGTTCTTCAGGTTTTGGATTTTGCTTACCAACACAAGTTACAGAGTATCCTTCACTTAAAAGCATTTCTATGAATCTTCTTGTATGTTCATCTATTAGATCTGGGGTTAGAAGCATTATTCGCATTTCAATTTATCTTTCACCATTTATTCTTTTCATTAGCTCAGCCCATTTTGTTTTACTGTATAAACCTGATTCTGAATCAAATGTAAAACCAAGCTGGGAATACAATTTTATTGCTGGAATTCTATAATCATCAGTGCGCAATACCACACCCGGAAAACCATTCTTTCTTGCTGTTGATAATGCTTGAATGGTAACAAACCTACCTAATCCCAATCCACGAAATTCACGTTTTACAATGACATACATGAGTAGTGCATATGGTTTATATTTCTCTCGAGCACAAATTGAAGCACACGCAACAAAAGTTTCTTGGTTTTTTATTAAAATTCCCCCATTCTCGATGAGATCATTGAGGATTTCCTTTCTTAGTTTTTCAATGTTCCAATTTCCAAATTCTTGTGTAGCATTTATAAGGTTTACCCATTCATCCTCCAATCCATTCGTAAACCGAATTTCTTGAAAACCCGCTAGTTTACATACATTTGAAGATTCATAATTGCTTTTTGTAAACTCCAGCTTCATCTGCAATCTTGAATCAGGATATTTTTTTTTCTGATTTTGATGTAATACTCTTATTATTTTATTTTCAATAAATTTTAGATAATTTATCATTTTGAGAATCATTCAATATTCACGACACTTTGCCCTTTGTATTCACCTGATTCATATTTCATAACAAAAGGCATAAAGACCATACCATGATTTTTATTGAAAGTATATCCATGAGAAGAAAAATCTTTTGGAAGTATTTCAAAATCAACAGCCCGTGGACAATCTAAAATGGTTTTCCCATCCTGGTTTGCAACTAAAATCCGAAAGTGGTATTGACCAGGTAACAATAACAATTGAGGGATTATGACTTCTATGTTAATTTCATTCAATAAATCTTGTTCGATAATAAGGCCAGCTTCTTTTGAGTGAAAGGCAAAAATCAAACGCTCCCATACATCCAAAAGGTCAACACCAAAATATAATTTTCTCATTGGATTATTCATATTTAAAACCACATTCAAAATTAATCGATCACCAGTTTGAAAACTTGATTGGTGGCCAGAGTTATTGCGAGATAAAGAAATTCCAGCTACAGATGGACCATTGTATTCACTTATCAAATTATTTATCTGAGCACTTCCAGCATTTTGGGTTAAGTACCGAACTATGACCTTTTCTGTTTCCTCTAAGGCATTAAACTTTCCTTTTTCTAATAATAAAGATTTCTCACAAAGACTCTGTACCGCCGCCATATTATGGCTGACGAAGAGCACCGTTCTTCCCTCCTGGCTGGCCACGTCGCCCATCTTGCCCAGGCACTTCTTTTGAAACTCGGCGTCGCCCACCGCCAGCACCTCGTCCACCAGCAAAATCTCGCTCTCCAGGTGCGCCGCCACCGCAAAGGCCAGCCGCACGTACATCCCGCTGGAGTAGCGCTTGACGGGCGTATCAATGAACTTCTCCACCTCGGCGAAGGCCACAATTTCATCGAACTTGCGGGTAATCTCCTGGCGGCTCATGCCCAGGATGGCGCCGTTCAGGTAAATGTTCTCGCGGCCGGTCAGCTCGGGGTGAAAGCCGGTGCCCACCTCCAGCAGGCTGGCGATGCGCCCCTTCACCTTCACGCAGCCGCTGGTGGGTGCCGTCACCCGCGAGAGGATCTTGAGCAGCGTGCTCTTGCCGGCGCCGTTGCGCCCGATGATGCCCAGTACCTCGCCCTGCTGGACGGTGAAGCTCACATCGCGCAGCGCCCACAGCGTCTCGCCGTCGCGGTTGCCGTGGTCCGTTTGGCCGATTTTGAGCAGCGGGTTGGGTAAACCGCGCTTTTTGGCCCACCACACCTTCAGGTCGTTGGTCAGCGTCCCGGTGCCAATCTGGCCGAGACGGTAAGATTTGGATAAATTTTCGACAGAGATGACGGGATAGCTCATTGCTGATAGCTCATGGCTGATGGCTCATAGTTGATAAGAAGAAGTATGCTAATCCGTGAGGGGCAGCGAGCGAATGAGGCCGTTGAGCATTTTGGCAATCTCATCCGACTGCTTTTCCAGCGATAGATACGCATCAGATGGGATCCATCCGCGCATTTGAAAGATATCCAATAAGGTCATGGTTTCATAAAGCGAACCGCGGGCAATGAACAGGAAATGATTGAATTCCTTGCGTGAAAACCGGCCTTTACCCTCGGCGATGTTCATTGGCAGCGAAGTCGCCGCTGCTTCTAGCTGCTCCACCAGGCGAAAATGCTTGCGGTCCGTGTCCAGGTGCTCAGTCAGATCGATCACGGCGTTGGCAAATTCCATGCTCTTTTGCCACACCATCAGATTTTTATACGCCGTCTGCCCCGATTCACTCATCCACCGCCTCCACTTTTTCCTGCTCTCTTGCTATCAGCTCTCTTGCTATCAGCTTTCTTGCTATCAGCTATTTGCTACACCGTATCCATAAACGTGGCTTCCACGCGGTTGAACAGCACCGCGCCCAGCACCACGATCACAACCATGAAGCCGAAGCTGTAAAGCAGGTCCAGCGGTTGGGCCGAGCCGGCCCCCAGGAAGGCATAGCGGAAGGTCTCGACGATGGGCGTCATCGGGTTGAGCCGGATGAGCGCCTGGAAGCGCGCCGGGATTGAAGATGCCGGGTAGATCACCGGCGTGGCATACATCAGCAGCGACACGCCGAACTGCACCAAAAAGCGCAGGTCGCGGTACTTGGTGGTGAGCGACGAAATGATGATGCCAAAGCCCAGCCCCAGCCCGGCCATCATCAACAACAGCACCGGCGTGAGCAGAATCCACAGGTTGGGGCGGACGGCCGCGCCGTTCAGCGCAAAAACGCCCACGAAGATCAGGAAGAAGACGAACTGAATGGCAAAGGTGATCAGGTTGGAGATGAGGATCGAAACCGGCACGGCCAGGCGCGGGAAGTAGACCTTGCCGAACAGGTTCGCGTTGTTGACGAAGGTGTTGCTGGTTTTAGTCAGGCACTCTGCAAAGTAGGTCCAGATGACCGTGCCGGACATATAGAAGAGGAACTGCGGCAGGCCGTCGGTGGGCAGCTGGGCGATGCCGCCGAAGATGACCGTGAACGTGATGGTGGTGAGCAGCGGTTGAATCAGGTACCACAGCGGGCCGAGAATGGTTTGCTTGTAGACCGAGACGAAATCGCGGCGCACAAAGAGCATCACCAGGTCGCGGTAGCGCCACAGCTCGCCCAGGCGCAGGTCCAGCAGGCTGCGCTGCGGCCGGATGATCAGGTCCCAATCCTCGCGGTCAACCGAAGTCATTGCAGCGCCGCCTTCACCGCATCCACCACAGCCCGCACGCGCTCCTCGCCCATGGTCGGGTAAAGCGGCAGGGTCACCTCGCGCGCGGCGGCATCCTCGGTGCGCGGCAGGTGCTGCACGCCGCATTGTTCGCGGTAGAAGCTAAAGGTATGGACCGGGCGGTAATGAATGCTGGATTGAATGCCCGCATCGCGCAGCGACTCCATAAAACGCTGGCGGTCGGTGCCGGGCGGCAGCAGCATCGGGAAGATGTGGTGAGCGGGTTTACCCTGAGAGGTATGCGCGAAGGGTAAGACAACACCGGTTGAGTCAAGCATCTGCCAGTACAGGTGGGTCAACTCGGCGCGGCGGGCGTTGTTGCGCGCCAGCTTGCCCAACTGCGCCACGCCCAGCGCCGCGCGCAGCTCGTCAATGCGGTCGTTGTAGCCCAGTTCCACCACGTCATACGAAAAGGCATGTCCCTTGTGCCGGTCATAGGTCAGGCTGGTCATACCGTGCGAGCGCATCAGCCGCACCCGCTCGGCCAGCCGATCATCGTTGGTGGTGAGCATGCCGCCTTCGCCCGTCGAGAGGTTTTTGTTCGAAAAGAAGCTGAAGCAGCCCACATCGCCCCAGCTGCCCAGAGGGCGGCCGTCCAGCGCCGCGCCCGGCGCGTGCGCCGCATCTTCAATAATCCTCAGGCCGTACTTATCCGCGACAGCCGAGATCTCGCGCATACGGCAGGGATAGCCAGCATAGTGCATCACGATGATGGCTTTCGTCCGCAGTGTAACGGCCGCCTCAACCGCTTCAGGGTCAATGGTCAAATCATCGGGTCCAATAATATCCGCAAAGCGCACCTCTGCACCGGTATAAAGCACAGCGTTGGCAGTTGCAACGAACGTGAGAGAAGGCACGATCACTTCATCGCCGGGCCCAAGATCAATTGCCAGGCAGGCCAGGTGCAGTGCCTGCGTGGCATTCGAAACCGCCAGCGCATGCCGGCAGCCGGCCAGTTCAGCAAAGCGCGCTTCAAATTCCTGCGTCACGCCGCCCATGGTCAGCCAGCGCGAGCGCAGCACGCGCAATACAGCTTCCTCTTCTTCACTGCCAAAATCCAAATCCGCAAGCGGAACACGCCAATCCAAGGGCTACTCCTCCGGTAAAAACTGTGAGCGCATGTGTTCGAAATCGCTGTTGGCCTGCTCATAATCGTCCGGGCGGCCCAGGTCCTGCCAGTATCCGTCAAAAGGATAGGCGCACACCCGTTCGCCCGCCGCCAGCATTTTCTTTACCAGGTCTGGGAAGTCCAGCCGCTCATTGTAAGGAATATAATCCAGCACGCGCGGCTCAAAGACGTACAGCCCCATGCTCACCTGATATTCAATATCAGGCTTCTCGATGTATCCTTTAATCGTATGGTCGCCGTTGGTCTGGATGACGCCCAGGTCAATGTGCACCGTGCGGCGGTGGGTGGCAATGGTGGCGGCGGCGCCGTTTTCCTTGTGGAAACGAACCAGATCGGCAATCTCCAGCGTGGTCAGCACATCGCCGTTGGCCACCAAAAAAGAATCGGTCAATTCCTGCGCGCCAATCAGCGAAAGCGGACCGGCCGTGCCCAGCGGCTTTTTTTCGTGGCTGTAGCGGATCTTCAGACCCAGCTGGCTGCCGTCCTGGAAAAAAGCGCGCATCAAGCCCGCCAGGTGCCCCACGGTGAGGATCACTTCCTCCACCCCGGCGCGCTTCATCTGCAGCAGCAGCACCTCCAGGATGGCCTTATCGCCGATTGGCATCATCGGTTTGGGAAACACACGCGTATACGGTGCCAATCGAGCCCCGGTGCCGCCTGCCAGAATCACAGCTTTCATAGAAGCATCCATCCCCCAGGTTCAACGTTGATATTCATACGGCCGGTATAAATGAAGATTTCGGCGAATCCACTCCACCGTCTGCGTCAGCCCCTCTTCCAAATCCACTGCCGGCTGCCAGCCCAGTTGGGCTTTGGCCTTGCGGTTATCCGAAAGCAGGCGCATCACTTCCGATTTTTCCGGGCGCAACCGTGCGTTCTCCTGCACCACGGGCAGTTCGCGCCCGAGAATGCGCCCCACCATAAGCACCAGCTCGCCCACCGTCACTTCACTGCCCGTGCCCAGGTTAAAGGTCTGGCCCTCCACGCCGTTCGCTTCAGCGGCGCACAGGAATCCTGAGACCGTATCGCTGACAAAGGTAAAATCGCGGCGCGTTTCCAGGTTTCCCAAATGGAGTTCACCCCGGGTGAGCGCCTGGCTGATAATGGTGGGAATGACCGCCCGCGCAGACTGGCGCGGGCCGTAGGTGTTGAACGGGCGCACAGTCACCACCGGCAGTCCGTAGGAACAGTGAAACGACTCGGCCAGTTTATCGGCGCCGATCTTGCTGGCGGAATAGGGCGACTGTCCCTGCAGCGGATGAGATTCATCAATTGGCACGCGCAGCGCAGTGCCGTACACCTCGCTGGTGGAAGTGTGGATCACCCTTGCGGTGCCCAGCTCGCGCGCGGCCAGCAGCACATTCAACGTGCCGAGCACGTTGGTCTCCACAACCTCGGCGGGGTGAAGGTATGAATAGGGAATGGCAATCAGCGCGCCGAGATGAAAGATAAAATCCACCCCTTTCGCCGCCTGCTGCAGCGCGGGCAGGTCGCGCAGGTCGCCGGCAATGATCTCGACCGCGGCCAGGGTTTGCGGCTCAAGCTGCGCCAGCAGGCCGGGGTCGTTGCGCGAGTTATAGCGCACAAACGCGCGAACGCTGGCGCCCTGACGCACCAGCGTTTCCACCAGGTGGCTGGCAATAAAGCCGCCCGCCCCGGTCACCAATACCGTTTTTCCAGACCAATCCATTGTCGTCAAAGTCAATCGGCTTCCTGCATTGTGAATTGCTGCTGCATTTCCACCAGGCGCGCGCGGGCAAGCGCCAGGTCGCCGCGCTCCATGATCTCGTCCAGCTCATTCAGCATCGAAGAGACATTGCGCCGCTCGATCCAACCAGATGGCTGGCCGGCTTCGGGCATCAGGCTGGATTTCATGATCTCCAACACGTTGGGGAAAACCACCACCTGCGCCCCAGCGCGCCTGCACATCGAGAAGATGGAGCGGCGCTGCTCTTCATCGATCTTCGAAATAGCAAAAATTACCAGCCCAATATCGTATTTTGCAATCAGCCCCGGCACATCCTGCGACATACCCAGCACCGGAGAGCCGTCCATCAGCATGCCGGTTTTATTGGGATCATCGTCCACATAACCGATCATCGAAAAAACGCGCGAAAAATCGCCGTGCGTGATCAGCCACGAAACCATGGCCCCCATATCGCCTGCACCGACGATCAGCACCCGCTCGCCAAAGGCCGGAGCGGCCCGGCGGATGAGCAGCCAGCGCGTCGCCATGCCGGTAAGGATGCGTTCGCGGTAGCGCACGACGACAAACCCCAAAAAAGACAGCACGCCCGACAACACCAGCATCCCCAAAGGGAGATGGATGGGCAGCCATTCGAGCGAATTCATCGCAATGAGGATCAAGGACGTCAGGACAGCAGAAAAGGCCAGATCGACGACCGCCTCAGCCCGTGCGTTTCGCCAGGCAACCCGGTTCAGGTGGAAGAGCAGGTTGCACAGGCTGAATGCCAGCGCAATCAACAATGCCACAACAACTGAATTCCAAAACCCAATATCCAGCGGCGCAGATAAGCGCCAGACGATCCCGGAAAATGCGACCACAGCCAGCGAGACAACCCAATCGATCACAAACCAATTCAAAAACCGGGACATAAACTGATTAAGCGGGCCGTTGTACAAAATGCTTTGCGGGATCGATTTCTTGCGCAGTTGCGGCAGCAGCGCAATCAATGTCAGGAAGATGACGTCCAAATCATTCAGCACGGTGCGCCGGCGAATGTAGAGAATATCCAGGCGCAACTTGGAAGGTAGCACCTGTTTCAGGTAATCTTCCATAAGATTTCCAGATGACAGCATCTTCTCTTCATCGCGGTAATTGATGGATGCCGGGCTGGTCATGCCCGGACGGACAGAAAGCAGTTCCTCCCGAACATCCGGCGGCCATTGGGCGGCAATTTCAGGATCCTCCGGCCTGGGTCCCACCAGGCTCATATCGCCCACCAGCACATTCCACAGCTGCGGCAATTCGTTCATCTTGGTATCGCGCAGCCAGCGGCCAAAGGGAGTGATGCGGTCATCCTTGGCACTGGTCACGCGCGGGCCCTGATAACTGGCCGGCTGCTCGTACATAGTGCGAAATTTCAGAATGCCAAATTCACGGCCGTGCCGGCCCACGCGCGGCCCGCGGTAGAAAACCGGGCCGGGCGAATCACGGCGCAATTGGATTGAAAAATACAGGAAGAAAGGCGAGAGAAACAACAAGCCAAAGAACGATGCCAATATATCCAGCAGGCGGCGAGCTGCGCCGTCGAATGTCCTCCCAATTTGCGAAGCTGCTTTTTGACGTTTTATCAATTGCTTGGCTGATACGGTTGTATCCATTCGCCCCCCCTCCGGATAAATCCACCTATGCTTTGCCACACTTGCCGGGCATGTTTTGCATCCATCCATCTCCAACCCGGTTAATTTACGGCAACAATCACCCAGCGACCCGCCAGAATCCAATCGCCTTCCACCCCGTTCCACTCGCGCAATTCATCCGAATTCATGCCATATTGGACGGCCAGATCATCGACTCGTATATCTACCTCAATCCACACAGGCTGCAGCATTGGCAGTCCAGATGCATCTACACATCCCATGCAAATCACCACAGACGTATCAGCCCAGAGCCCACCGGCGACAAAGTAATTGACGGCCCGCAGCACCTCCACGGTTGTGGCATAGCGTTGGGCAATCATTTCCAGCGATTCACCGCGCACAACCCGGTGCACCAACCATTGTCTTGCGGTTCCAAAGGGGGTTTCGGCGAGAGGGCCTGCAGTAGGCGTGAGGGGCAGCTCGGTGGGCGTTTCGCTGGGAGGCAGCGTGGCAGTAACGATGATGGTGGGGATAGGTGTGAGCGTTTGTGTCGGCACCGGCACAGTCACCGGCAGCGTCTGAACCGGTCCGGGTGAAGCAGCATGAGCCTGGAAGAGCAAGAATGCCATCGCTGCTGCGACAACAGCCAATGCAGCCAGGCGAATGACAGCCTGCAGATTGCTTGCCGGCAGCCGGCGGTTTTTCAACCGCACCCCGCGGGGCAATCCATGCTTCCAGCCGGTCGTGTAGCCCTTGCAGGCACGGAAACCGCCTGTCAGGCAGCATTGTCCCTGGTAATCCGGGTGAATTGCCTGACCCGAATTTGTCTGGTGGCACACATGGCGCTCATCCGGCACAGTAAAATGCGTCTGGACATCATTTTGAAGGCCCAGAAAAGGGCAAACCAACGTGGATTCATCGAGAGTGGTCATGAGGATCGCGGTGAAGCCGATTGGAAATTAAGTTACTCTTCTTCCACAACTGGTTTGTTGGATTTCTTGCCCTCAAAACCGTAATATTTCTGATAGGCAGAATAATCGCGGTAATAATGGTAGCGGTAACTGTAACGCGAATTGCGCAAATCAAGATTATTGAGTACGACGCCCAAAAGGCAGGCATTCACCCGGCGCAATTGCTCCACGGTTTGACGGGCAGCGCCAGAGCGGGTTTTGCCAGGGCGCACAACCAGCAAAACGCCATCCACCACCGGCGCAAGAACCGACGCATCGGTCACCGCCAACGTGGGCGGAGTGTCAATCACTATCACTTCAGATTGCTCCTGGGCCATTCGCAAAATGGACTGCATGCGCTGCGAACCCAGCAGCTCGGCGGGATTGGGCGGCAACTGTCCCGTGGTGATAAGCGACAAGTTGTTGATTCGCGTTGCCTGGCTTGAACCATTAAGCCGTTCGGCCGGCTGGAAGAACAAACGACTCATTCCCTGCCGATTGTTTAACCCAAAACGGTGGTGAAGCGATGGGTGGCGCAAATCGCAATCCATCAGCGTGACGCGCCGGCCGTTCTGCGCCAGCACAACAGCCAGGTTGGAGGCAACAGTGCTCTTGCCTTCGCCAGGCTCGGCGCTGGTCACCATAATCGTCGCCAGGGGACGATCCACGCTGGTGAAGCTGACATTGGTGCGCAAGGTGCGAAATGCTTCTGCAGTCGGCGAACGGGGGTGCTGCTCAGTGATCAGGCTGCCTTCGCTCGCCTGATAATGGTTAATCACGCCCAGCACCGGCAAACCCAGCTGGCGGACGACATCTTCGGGTGTTTTGAGTGTATCATCCAGCACTTCGCGGGCGATAATGACCGCAGCCGCCAAAACCAACCCGATCAGGGCAGCCTGCAGCGTATTGCGGAAGATATCGGGGCGCACCGGTGTGGTTGGGATGGTTGCCTGTTCAATTTGGACAACCGAGGAAATGGTCTGCGCTTCTGAGAGGCGGACGGATTCGTAAGATTGCAACAAATTTGAATAGATCTCGCGGTATTGCGCCACTTTTGAATCAAACCGCTCCTTATCCGATTCGGAAGCAGCGGCCGCTGCTGCGTTGGAATATTGCGTGATCTGCTTTTCGATATCGGCCAATTGAGCCTGCAAACTGGCCTTGGATTGTGCAAAACGGTTGCTTTGAATCTCCTGGATCTGTTCGCCAAAAACCTGCACAAGTGCATTGGCAATCGCTGCTGCCGCGCCCGGATCGGTCGACTCGACTGACACGTCGATCAATTGCGTATCGCTGACCGGAGACACTTTAATCATTCCACGCAGGCTCGCGCTTGAGAGGCTCAAACCCAGCCGCTCAATCACCTCGGCGAGCACTGGTTCTTTGACAATCATTTTTGAATAGGTGCTGGTCAACCGCTCTGATAAGGCCACCGAACTGATATCCATGGACCGCGTTCCAGGCGCCTCGTTCACCAACACCGACGTAACCGCCCGGTAATATGGCGTCATGCGGCTGCTGAAATAGTAAGCCGCAGCGCCGGCGATCAGCGCGACCAGGACAATCAACCAGGCCCAATGCCAGAGCAGGGCCAGATATTCGCGCAGATCTAAACCTTCTTCCATCGTTTCGGTTGGAATTGATTGCATAGAAAAATCCTTGATCTAAATGCTCGGGTGTACCCAAGCTCCGCCCC
>ENA-UOYA01000504-UOYA01000504.1-activated-sludge-metagenome-genome-assembly--contig:-NODE-504-length-50109-cov-35.265513_pt1 | contig 50109 bp, 40 predicted proteins | sample MGYA00238163_ERZ764804 | MGnify/ENA primary metagenome ERZ764804 (study PRJEB28919, sample SAMN05720223) | activated sludge metagenome | isolation source: Anaerobic digester | place: Hong Kong...
AAGCGCCTGATGCCACGGATGGGTACGTTGTCGGTGTGTCCGGTAATCTGTACCGCGCCTGGAACTGCGTTGAGCGCGTCTGCAACACGCTGGATCACGCTCAGGTAGCGCGGCTTGACATCAATCTGGCCGCTATCGAACATCCCATCGCCACGCAGCACGATCACGCTGCGATCTGCGTAGTCATTGACCAGCACCAGGCCTTCACGGATTTCTGGTTCGAGGAACTGCGCGAGCCTGCGCGTCGGTGCAGGTTGCGGCTTGACTGCCTGCGCTTTCGGCGGCCGGATCGAGTTGAGGGCGCTGAAAACGGTGCTCGATTTGTCCGCGATGAAGAAGTAGTACAGAAAGAAGATTCCGGCGAGCAACGTCAGCGTCGCACCGATGGTGATCCAGAGCGGCAGGAAGCCCCAGCGCGACTTGCCATCTGCCTCGGCGCCTTGCCAGTGCAATGACAGCGCCTTGGAGTGTTCCCCACGGGCGCCATTGATGATTTCCACCAGCCGGCGACGCAGAGTTTCCAGTTGTGAACGGCCGTTGTCGACCACACCGAAGCGGCCTTCAAACCCAAGTGCGATGCACACCGCCATCATCTCGATCAGGTCGATGTGTTTCTTCGGGTCCTGCACCAGCCGTGCAAGTACCTGGAAGAATTTTTCGCCGCCCCAGGTCTCGTTATGGAAAGTGACAAGCAGCGAATGTCGGGACCACTGTCCGCCACCGCCCCACGGCGTCTTGGCAGCAGTTTCATCAAGCGCGGTACACAACGCGTAACGCGCGGCGATCAGCGTCTCCGGCGACACCTGTGCTTCACGGGCACGCCGCTCAAATAGCTGCACCTGATCGACCAGGTAATTGCGCAGCTGCTCGGGGTCAGGGTGATGCGGCGTAACGCGAATCTGTGGAATCAGGTTCAGCAGCGGATTGGCGGCGATTGCCAGTGCATTGGCGCCACTGAGTATCTCCGGCAGGTCTGCCGCGACCTGCGGCTCGCCGATGGCGGACGGAGGCTCCTGAGGCGCCGGCCCCGGCGCGGCGGCCATGCCGACAGGCACGGCACCCGGCGTTGCCGCGAGGATTGCAAAGGGATCCAGATTAGCGGGGGTTGTCATGCGCGAATCGCCCAGAACTCAAGCTTCAGACCGGGCCAGTCGCCTGCGATGTGCATCGCGAGACCGCCGGAGCGCTCAAGGCCACGCCAGAACTCACTGGCGGTGTCCAGCTCGAAATAGTTATTGCCCGCGTGGTAAGGGATTTGCCGCGGCGCCACCGGCAGCGGCCGCAGACCGACACCGGGCAAATGCAGATTGACCAGATCGCGGATCTTCTCGACCGGACCGATCTTGACCTGAGTCGGAAACAGCTTGCGCACCTGCTCGCCGGGCAGCTCGGACGCCACTGCGAGCACGAACGCCGCGCTCTTGATCAGCTCCTTGTCGGCAATCACCGCGACGCGAACGCCGTACGCACGCTCCAGCAATTCAATCTGGAAGGCGTTCTGCTCGAGCACCATTGAAAGCGACCGACGCAGATCGTGCATCAGGGGCGTGAAGCAGCCAGCAAGATCGTCGTGGTTGTACACCGGGTAGTCCGCCGGGCGCCGATTGTCACGGGTGAATGTCGTGAAGTCACCCGCCAGTCCCAGCAGTTCGGCGTAAAGCCTTTCAGGATGCAGCGTGCGCAACTGTGACAGGTGCACCACCATCGGCTCGTAACGATTCACCAGTTGCAGCATCAGGAAATCGGCAATTTCGGATACACCGCCTTTGCCAGGCGCCGACAGACGGGCCGCGATCGCCTCGCCACGGTGATGCAGCAGACCGGCCAGTTCGCGCAGGAACCCCGACAGTACGGCGCTCTCATGGGCCGCGACCACCGGCGGGATGAACGACTCGCCGAGAGCTACCGAGAGGTCATTTCGTCGCTCGGTGACATGACAGACGCCCAGCGTCATCCAGCCTTCGGGGACCTCACCATCCGGCAACAGGCGCAAGCGCGGTTGCGCAAGCTGGATCGGTGCCGGCTCACCAGCCACCGAGTTCTGATCAGGCGCGTCCTCGTCAATGACGCTGTACCGTGCCAATGACCGGGCATCGTCATCGAACGACACTTCTTCACTGCCAGTGCGGTACACCGGCAGGCACAGTGATACCCGCTTGCCCTTGAGGGTATCGGGAATTTCGATTGCCTTCGGCGGTTCGTTGGGGTCCGGAAATGAAAACGTGGTGCCATCCGGCATCACGCCACTCGCGCGGGCGATCGCCACTTTGCCGATGGCCAGTGAGGTGGCATCAAGCACCAGCGTGTGAAATCCCCAGAAGTGCCCTTCCGATGCCAGGCCGCGCTGATGCTGCGAAAACTCGCGGAAGCGCTCGGCCTGCTGAAAATGCTGCGGCCGCAGGAACATGCCCTCGGACCATACAACGCGACTGCGATCACCCATCAATTGCCCCCAGTGCGTCAGAACGATTGCACGACCTGAATATTATGCTCAACGGCTTTTTTGTAGTTCTCCGCTTTTTTCTTCAAGTCAGAGACCACCTTGGTGTAGCGTTGTACTGCCGATGTCACTTTCGGCACCGCCTGCGCGATCGTTGCGATGAGCGCCGGCAGGTTACCGTCGGAGGCCTGGTCGGCACCATCGGAGAGCGTCTTTACCGCCTCGGCGAGATCGGCCTTGGCCTGCTCGACCAGCTCGCGGATCTCTTCGTAATCCTTGCGCGCCTGATTGACGGTCTGGATGTTTTCGTCCAGCAGCTGGCACGCCTTGTCCATCTTTTCGTTGGCTTTGTCGACAAAGGACTTGGTGTCCTCAATCGTCTTTGCCATGCTATCGATCATGTCTGCCACTTCAGTGCTCCATCAGGACGCCTGCGGCTGCTCGATAGGCAAGCCGGTCAGCAGTTCGTGGGTTTTTGATAGCACCTTGCGTAACGCCTCGCCGGCGTCAGCAAAGCGCAGTGTGAGGGCGCGCGCGGCGGCGGCGAATTCGTTTGCGTGCAAAGTCAGCAGCATGCAATGTGCCGCCACGGCACGATCCGGGGCACCTGCGACGCGGGCAACCATACGCTTGAACGGCAACTGCCCCGCCGATGGTCGCAACTGCACCAGCACCCGGCACAGCGCCTCTTCGCGTTCAGGATCGTCGGTGCTTTCCAGCGCGCGGCCAAGCTCCGGTGCTGTCGATGCAGCCAGCGGACCAAGCGCACCCAGCGCGTCAAGCGCAGCATGCCAATGCGTGGCGTCGGTTGCCTCGACCGCTATGCGCAGCAAGGCGTTTAGCGATGCGCTGCTGGCACCCAGACGCGCCAGTGCCGCATAGGCAGCCACACCGCCCGGCACCAGCGGCAGATCCTTCATACCGCGCAGTACGAACTGCTCCACGGCACGCTTGCGCTCATCGGAATCGCCAGCGCTGTTGACCAATGCCGCCAGTCCTTCACTGGTCCACTGCGTCGGGCTGACCGCTGCCATGGTCGCTGCAATATCGCCCGCCGGCGCGGTGCCAGCCAGGGTCAGAGCGAGCGCCGCAACCTTGCGCGCTGGCATCTCGGCATGCACCAGCAGGCCCGCAACGCCAGCAAACGCTTTCGCTGGCACCCGTTGCTGCCGATAGAGCGAATGCGCAGCAGCGATGCGCACCTGCACATCGTGTTCAGGGCCGGTCATCGCCGCCAGACACAGCAAGGCTGGTTCGCCAACCTGCTCACGAGCTGCGGATCCGAGGGCGATGGCGGCAACCCGCAGGGCCAGGGGGTCGTCGGCCGACAGCGTGGCGCAGTGCACGACGTCGTCGACGCATTCGTTCAGCGGCGCGGCAGGCTGCACGGCCTGCGCGAGCGCACGCAGGCGCGCAGCGGCATCTGCCGAGCGCAGTTGCTCGCGCAACACGGCTGCCGGCCAGATGGAAATGGCTGGTACCGGAGCCGCCTCAGCAGTGCTGCCTGAGGCGGCAACGGGAGCCGGGGTGTTGTCATCACTCATACGAGCTGCCAACCTAGATCATGTTGCCCACACCGGGGGTGTAGAGCGGCGATACCAGCGACGTCGTGGTGACGACCCCGGCTACATTGAGCATGCCGGCGACGTTGACCACCCCAACCAGATTGATCACGCCGGCGGTGATCGTCACCGATGCCGAGGTGATGGTGACCGCGCCACCGGCGCTGATGGTGACTGCTGCACCTGCGGTGAAGCTGATCGCGGCACCGGCCTGGGCACTGATGGCACCACCGACCTGCGTCGAACTCATGCCCGCCACCTTCAGCGTGTGGGCGCCGCCGACTTCGGTGCTGTCGAGGCCGCCAATCTGCGCAGACCGTTTGCCACCGATTGTCTCGGTCTGCATACCGACAATCTTGGTAGTGTCGGTCCCCATCACCGTCGCCTTGCGCGTCATGCAAGTCTCGGAGTACTGCGTAGCGCCCATGACGTTGTAGCGGGCAGCGGAATAGGAGGCGGTGCCCGCGATCAGCGTCTTGTCGTTGCCGATTACGGTCGTGCTGCGGCCGCCCAGGACCATATTGGTCTGACTGCCGCTGATCGAGTTGGACTCATCGCCGCCTACCGAGACCGTATGGTTGCTGCTGATGGTTTCGACGTGATTGCCACCAGTCTTTTCCTTCAGATCACCGCCAATGTTCTGCGTGCGATCACCATCAACCATGTTGCTTTGGTTGCCATTGACGGTGGTGTCCTGATTCGATTTCACGTTGAAGGTCTCGTTGCCTTCGACTTGAATGCTCTGGTTGCCCTTGATGACATGACGATCATCGTTGGCGACGAAGCGGTCGTCATCATGCCCGATCCGCGTGGCACGGTCGTGACCCACCATCCGCGATTCATCGGCCTCGACCACGGTATCAAGATTGCGCTGGGCATGGACGTAGAGCTGCTCCTTGCCCTTGAGATCTTCCATGCGGATCTCGTTGAAATCGGTCGGGCCACCGCCCTTCGTCGAACGCGACTTGATGCCGCTGGCCGTCTTGTTTTCCGGCAGGCCATAGGGCGGCATCTGGTCGGCGTTGTAGACGCGGCCGGTGATCATCGGGTAGTCGGGATCGCCACCGATGAAGTCGACGATGACCTCCTGACCGATACGCGGGATGTGGATGAACCCCCACTTGTCCCCGGCCCAGGGCTGGCTGACGCGGACCCAGCAACTGCTGTTTTCATCCTTGTTGTCGTAGCGGTCCCAGAAGAAGTGGACTTTCACTCGACCATACTTGTCGGTGTAGATCTCTTCGCCTTTGGGCCCCACCACCACCGCCGTCTGCGGGCCATGCGTCAGGGGCTTGGGCGTCAACTGTTGTGGCTTGTACGGAATCGTGGTTGGCTGCGACGTAACCATGATGCCCCAGTCGGCGTCGCCCTCACCGCTGCCTGACGACATGCGTGCGTTATCGCGGAAGAAGTACGTCGCAGCGACAGCAAGATATTCCCGATTCTGGTCCTTGCGCGGGCAGCGTTCGAGGTTGAACCGGTAGCCGGGCGCCATGGTGCGCACGGTCGTGTGGCCTTGCGTGCGCTCATGCTCGGCCGCGAGCATGTCCATTCGTTCAGCGGCATACGCTTCGCCATCGGCGTGCTTGACGTAGCCACCCGGCCATTCATAGTGCTGGTAGTTGTCATGCGAATGCCCCATCGGCCCTGAGCGTTTGGTCTTGAGGTCCGCCTTCGGATGTTCAAAATCGTAGTCGTCGGCAAAGTATTCGCCTGAATCGACCTCTTCACGCACCAGCCAGCTGTTGAAGTGCTCTTCGTCGGCCACGGTGGTGGCATCGGTGCCGTAATACTTGATGCTCGGCTTGATTGGCAGCATGGGGTGCGCCGCCATGTCGTCAGACATGACCAGCGTGTGCGTACCGGCTGCGTGCTCGAAGCTGAAGTAGATGCCCTCGTGCTCCATCAGGCGCATGACGAAATTCATGTCGGTTTCCTGATACTGGACACAGTAGTCCCACTGGCGGTAAGTTTTGGTGAGCTTCTTGGTGATCGGGTAGCCGTAGCGCGCCAGCACCTCGGTGATGATGTCGGGAACCTTCTTGAACTGGAAAATCTTGCAATCGCTACGGCGGCTGGCCAGCCACAGCCAGGGACGCATACGGGCGACATAGACCAGATGGTCGCCCTCACGCCCGGCACTGCCGAAGCGCGTACAGATGCCATTGAAGTAACGCACGCTACCGCTCTTCTCGGTCTCCACCTTCAGCGTGAAGTCCTTGCCCAGTGCCGCCTTGGCGCTCAGGCCGGACTGCTTGCTGTGCAGCACCACCTCGAATTCAAACGGCACCGACAGCGCCTCGGTACCGGTCATTTGCCGGAACCAGACCGCATCGCCGAAAGGCGTGGTGATGTCGACAAGGCGTTCCATTCAGTGTGTCCTTCTTGTGGCTGCAGCGTGTTGGCTAGCAGTGTCTAACCTTGAGATAGTCTTCGGCCCGGGCCGCCAGCGTCGTATGCGAGAACGCCAGCGTCGCCAGATGCAGGGCGCCTTTCGCCCGATTGGTCAGTGATGCGCCGGAGAACGCCTCGACGTCAATGCCCTGCCCTGCGGCCAGCACCATGTCGCAAAAGTGAAAACAGTTCTCCGTGGCATCGTTCTTCCACTTGGCGGCGCCAAGTCCCTTGAACTGATCCCAGATGCGCATCATGCGCGCTTCGTCGAGATTGCGGAAGCGCCAGAGATGTGGGGTATCGCCACCTTCTGCCTCGATGTCGTCAGCGAGCGTTGCGGTGGGCGTCTTCAGCAGGCGGTCTTCCTTCGGGTCGACCGGCCGCACGCTCATGTAGGTCGAGCCGGAAGGGCTATCGACATCGATTGAACTGAAGCCCTTGCTACGGGGGGTCTTGCGCGATGGAAGCCAGATGCGGAGGATTACCATAGGACGGCGTCATGAAGAAAACGGCGAGGCACAACGCCTCCTGACTCTCACACTACAGACGCAGGCAGGTATTGAAACGCGACAGCGTCGCAACGACAATGCGCAACCAACTCAGGAGCGAACCACCCGCTGCGCCTGCCATTTGCCGGAGATCACCTTGACGACATCAAAGCGCACGGTGTCGCCAACCTCAATGAACTCAAAGCCCGGCGGCGACACGTGGCCGGCGAGAAACTGCACCTCACCCCGGCCGTCCTTGCGCGTCACCGTACCGTAGCCTTTGGCCAGGGCCTTCACAGTGCCGAGAATGGCGTTGGCCGCAAACGAATCATCGTGCTCGACGGTGTTGCGCGTTGCGGCCGGCGCGTTGACTGCAGGAGCCGCCACCGCCTTGAACATTGCGGAGACCGGTGAGTTGCCGTGCTGCCGTTTGACCAGCTCGCGCAGGTCGATCACCCGTTCAGTGGACACCACCACTTTGCCGCTCGCGGGCAACAGCAGCTCAACCAGTTGCACACCGGCGGCCTCCAATTTCTGCCGCAGTGGCTGCCAGGTGATCTGCGAACCGACAGTCACCATGACATCGCACTTGACGAGGGCGGCGGCCTCCACAGCCTCCAGCGCGAGCCCGGCGCCAGTGTCATCAGCGGTAACGTGCGGTGCAGTGACCACGGCCGCTGCGGCCGCCACTGCCTCGCCATCAGCCGCGCTGGGTTTCGCGCGGCACCAGCGCTGTTCGACGATGGCGGTCTGCTCCAGGGTGTGCCCGAGTCTGCCGCCAATGGATAGCCGCACGTAGTCCTGCAAGCCGGCCAGCGACCACAGGCGCGGAACATCACCCTGTGCGGCCAGCGCCTCACCCTCCTGCAACCAGCGGCCACCGTTGATGACCAGACTGATGGAACAGCGCATTTCCGCCATGAACCCCTCTCCGTTGAGGGCCGTGGCAAACGCCACGACCAATCGCAAATTCGACGCTGATCATTATCGGCCAAAGATCAGTGGCGGCAAAGGACGGCGAGCGGCGCCGACGTATCGTCACGTTACGCCATCGCAATCGCCGCGCAGCGCGATCACGAACGCATACAACTCATTGCGTCAAGCGCCATTCAATATGGGCTTGAAGGACTATTTCGACAATAGTCGACTTCCATGTATTTTTCCCTATTAGCCCAATTGGAGAATGGGTTTCGCTCAAAAGCTGATCACAGTATCAAACAGGCCAAGAATGCCGACGACCAAACACGATTACCCGCGTTGGCGAGGCTCAGCGCAACACAAACCAGGCACCGACAGCGACCAGGACCGCAACCACGGCCAGCGCTACCCATTTGCCGCTGCCCCCCGACGACGGCGGATAGTTCGGGCCTTTGCCGCGGAGATCCGCCTTCCCGGCCTGGTCGGCGACCGGCGCCGCAGCTGGTGCTGCTGCTGGCGGAGCCAACGGCGCTGTCAGCGAGACACACTGCGCGGTGGCCAACGGCGTCGCAGTACTGGTGACCTCGGCTGCCTGTGCAACCACACGCGGCTGCTTGATCCAGCCGAGCGAAGCCCGGAATTCGGCCATACTTTTGAAACGATCGATCGCCCTGATCGAGAGCGCCCGGCCGACCGAGGTCAGCAATGCAGGCGAATATCCGGCCGCGGGCGCCGCCTCGTGCAACGGCGGCATCGAATCGCGAACGATGCGCGAGGTTGCCGGTGTTGGCGGACGGCCGGTTCCGAGGAAATAGATGACTGCGCCCAGGCCATAGACGTCGGTCCATCGGCCCTGTTCCATGCTGCCGTCTTCGACGTACTGCTCGATGGGGGCGAAACCGGGCTTCAGGATGGTGGTCAGCGCCTGCGTCATGCCGCCGAGCACCTGCCGCGCGGCACCGAGATCAAGCAGCACGGTCGCGCCGTCGGGCATGACCAGAATATTGTCGGGTGAAATGTCGCGGTGAATCACCCGGTGGGCGTGCAGCTCCGAGACCGCCTCGAAAACCGGCGCCAGCCACGACTGAATCTGCGCCTCGGTCGGGCTGGCGGCGGCGCGCAGGCGAACCTCGCGCAGCGTTTTGCCCGGGTAGTACTGCATCGCCATGTAGGCGGTACCGTTCTGCTCCCAAGCCCGGTGTACGGCAACCAGTGCCGGATGGGCAAACTCGGCGAGCAAGTTTGCCTCACGCAGAAAACCCTTGAGACCAGTCGCAAAGGCGTTGGCAAAGTCGGCCGAACGTGGGGCAATGCGGCCATCACTGGCGCGACCGGCGATGGCCGTCGGCAGAAACTCCTTGATCGCCACCGTGCGCCCGCTCTGGGTATCGCGTCCCACGTACACCACGCCGAATCCACCCTGACCGATCAGGCCGGTGATCTGGTAGCCGGTCAGCACGCTTCCGGCAGGCAGTACATCGATAGTGCTTGGAGTGAGGCTGGGCGCGGTCATGCGTAGTTACGGTTGGCGCAATGCGATGCTGCGGTGGTGGAAACCCGCAAATCGTCAATTTTGCAGTGTGTTTTGCGCAACTGGAAAGGTTAGCGTAGAGACGTAGCCGCGCCCCCGTTCGCGTCATCGATGGCGGCACCAATGTGTATGAAATCTGCACAAAGCCATGCCGGACGGGCTTTCGTCACGATTGCGTAACGCAATGCGTCTTTCTGTTTGTCGGCGGAAACGCCATAATTGACCGGTCTACCTGCCATCGGGCACTGATGGAAACTCCGTCGCAGCAAAATCTGAACCAACTGGCTCCGGGCACAGTGCTCGGCGATTTCCGGATCACCGGAGTCGTCGGCGAAGGCGGATTTGGCATCGTCTACCTCGCCTACGAGGCCACGCTTGATCGCACGGTTGCCATCAAGGAGTATCTGCCATCGTCCATTGCCGGCCGCACCGGTAATCAGTCGGTCCAGGTTCGTTCCCAGCTCAACACCAACGCGTTCACGTCAGGGCTGAAGAATTTCCTGCGGGAAGCGCAAATGCTGGCGCGCTTTTCTCACCCCGCAATGGTCGAGGTGCACCGCGTCTGGGAGCAGAACGGCACCGCCTACATGGCCATGCGCTACTACGCCGGCAAGACGCTGCGCGAAATGCGCCAGACAGCAGCCGATCTGGACGAAACCCGCATTCGCCGCATCCTCGAGCCGGTGTTCGATGCGCTGACGCTGCTGCACGCGCAAAACGTCATTCACCGCGACGTGTCGCCTGACAACATCCTGATGCGCGAGAACGGCGCGCCGGTGCTGCTGGACCTTGGCGCCGCGCGGCTGGTGATTGGCGGCATGACCCAGGCGCTGACCACAGTACTCAAGCCGGGCTATGCGCCGATTGAGCAATACGTCGATGACGGCACCATGCAGCAAGGCCCATGGACCGATGTCTATGGCCTGGGTGCAGTTCTTTACTACCTGCTGGTCGGCTCGGCGCCGCCACAAGCTGTGGCGCGGATGATTACCGACCCGCTGCGCAACCTCGGCAGCCAGGTCAAGATTTCGGTGCCGGAGCATGTCGTTGAAGCGACAGTCAAGGCGCTCGCCGTGCGACCGGAGAACCGGTTTCAGAGCGTCGACGAGCTGCGCGACGCACTCGGCTGGACGGAACCCCTCCCGGTTGAGCCGCGTACCGTTTTTGTTCGTCATGATGGCCCGGCGACCATATCGGCTGCGGGTGGCGCCACCACCGGGTCACGCCCGGTCACCGGCCCCGTCACCGCACCCACGGCGGTATTGCCGGCAACCGCGCAAGCGCCGGCAACGGCACCGCGGGTGGCAACCCAGCCACCGGTGGACCGGGTCTTTCCGCAAGATACCGACGAAGACAGCGATGCCACCGTGGTGTGGAAAGGTCCGCCAATCACCGGTCAGATGGTCGCTGGCGGCGCCTCGTCTACGGCTGCAACGACGTTGGCCTCGGCACGCCCGGCTACGGCTGCCGGCGGTGCGGGCACCACTGCCTCGTCAATCGCGGGCGGACTGGCAACACCAACGCGCATGCCGCCTCCACCAAGAAAGCCAGCAGCCACCGCGCCCACGCCGCCTGCGGCGCCGCCGCCCTCGGTTGCCGGCAGTGGCTCACGTAACGCCGACTACGGTGCCCGCAAGGGCAGTGCCGCGCCGTGGATCGCCGGCGTAGTGGTAGCCGCAGTGCTGGCGGCTGGCGGCTACTTCCTGCTTGGTCGCTCCGGTGATTCCGGATCAGCAAACGGCAACAAGCAGCCGGGCGCCGCGGCAACAGACAAAGACACGCAAGACGCCAACCCGGCCGTGCCGCCGACCTTGCCGCCGGTAGCGGCCAAATCCGATCCACCGGTTGCCAACACCACCGCGCCGGCGGTCCCTGCAGCCACCACGCCGCCTGTCGTCGCCAAGGCCGATCCCGTCAAGCCGGCAGCCGATGCTGCCGCGCAGGCGAAAGCGGAGAAAGATCGCCTCGACAAAGAGAAGGCTGACCGAGAAAAGGCCGAGAAAGCCGAAAAGGCCAGGAAGGACGCGGACGAAAAGGCCAAGGCGAAAGCGGATGCCGATAAGCTGGCCAAGGCGAAGGCTGACGCTGACGAGAAGGCCGCGCGGACGCGAGCTGCTGAGGAACGCGCCGCTGCGGCAGCCAAGGCCGAGCAGGATGAACGTGCGCGCCGTTTGCGGCAGGAGGAGGAAGATCGTCTCGCCGCCGCCAAGGCCAGACAGGATGCGGCCAGCCAGCAGACAAAGGCAACCCCCGCTGCGCCGCCACCTGGTCCCCGGCGAATCGAGGAAATCTCATCGCAAGCAATGGCCGCGTTCAAACGCGGTGAACTGCTCGCTGCACGCAATCTGTGGACCGAGATTGTCAATCACGCACAAGCCAGCGGACGTGACAAGGCTGTGGCGTACAACAACATGGCGGTGAGCTACTGCCAGAACGGCGACGAAGTGAGCTGCGAGCGCATGTACGCCGCCATGCTGCGCGCTGATCGCAGCTACAACGTCGATGCCGGGGAACGCGAACATCCGCACTACAAGCGGGCTTTCGAGCGCGCCTGGCGCCTGGTTCGCGGCGCGACCAGTTATTGAGGTTTTGCCACGGCCGCTGCGATGATGGCGGTCAGCGGAAGAATTCGATGATTTCGGCAGCGCGGGCGTAGGCATCGCGCTGCCCAAGACGCATCAGTGCATCGATAAAACCGGGCTCGAACAACAGGTAGCTCGCCAATGACGCGCCACCACTGCCGCTGATCAGGCCGCCAAGCGATTGTCGCGTCGCCAGCGGCAGCTCTGCGGCATGTTGCAGCGCCAGCGCGTCCAGCGATTGCGAAGGTTGCATGGCAAATACCTGCACCGGCCGGTATGGCAACACGGCTGCCACCTCGGGCGGCAAGCGCTTGAGCGTTTCTGTCACCCGCTGTGCCTGTTCAACGTCGGCCTGCAGCGTATCGTGAAAGACACTGGCCATCGCGTGCGACGCCACGGCGCTCAGGCCCGGGCGTTCCTGCGTCGGGGCGTCACGCCCGAGACCGGAGCGTTTGGGTTGCCCGACGCCAATCACCATGATGCGGTGAGCGCCAAGGTGCATGGCCGGCGATAGCGGCGAGATCTGGCGCATCGAGCCGTCACCGAAGTATTCAGGTTGACCATCCACGGTCAGTGCGGTCGCCGGAAACACGATCGGAATGGCGCTGGAGGCCATTAGATGATCGACAGTGATTTGCTGGAACTCTGCGCGTCTGCCCGGGCGATTCCACGGCGGTGTGGCGGAGTCGTCGTCGGCATGGCAGAAGGTCCAGTGCACCCCGCTTGAATAGCTCGATGCGGTGACGGCAACGCTCGCGAGCACGTTTTGCTGCAATGCCCGCTCAATGCCGTCGAAGGAGATCGCCTTGCGCAGGGTGGCGATCAGCGGCGTATTGTCGAGGATCGCGCCGTGGGCGAGCGCACCGCGCGTGAGGTTGATCGCAGCCAGATATTTGTTGCTGCCGCCAAACCACGCGTTGGCAGAGGTTTCGTTGATCCGGTAGACGTCCGCCGAGCGGACGATCTCCCAGAATCGGCCAAGCTCGGTGAATGCCTGCAGGCCCAGTTCGGCGTAACCAGCCAGCGAGGTCGCGTTGATCGCCCCCGCAGACGTGCCGACCAGCACCTGAAACGGAAACCCCTGCGCGGCCTCGGCGCCGGTCTGCTGCAGCAGCGCCGCCATCGCCTTTAGTACACCCACCTGGTAGGCCGTCCGCGCGCCGCCCCCCATCAGCACGAGTGCGCGCCGATCGCCCCCCTCCTGCATCAACCCCGAATAAATGATGGTTCCCAGCGCCATGGCGTCAGCTTAACCCGCGCTTCCAATGCGGCGCAAATCGGCCCTCAGCGGCAAGCCGGCGGCGAAGTCGCCGCCCAGTAACCTGATTGACTTTTCCATGAAACGACCATTTGGCGAGGGCCAACGCCATGCTTTCTCATAAGTCGACTTGGTCTCAATTGGACTGTCAGCCCTTTCCGAATAGGGCTTTCGTTCAAAAGTTGCCTGTTCGACGTTCACTCGATCACGTCGGAAACGCGGGGCGTTGCGCCACGACGGCAAACCCCATCACCGCTGCACCGGCTTCGTACCGCAATCGCGTTTCCATCGTCTGTACGTTGGCGAACCCACTTGCGGCAAGTGCCCGCTGCAAGTGCGCCTCACTATGCCGAAAGCGGCCGGTGGTGGCCAGTTCAACGCCACTGCCCGCCACCGCATCAGGTGACGCTTCAACCGTAAATGCGAGCCAGCCACCAGGGCGCAATGCATGTTGCGAGAGACCCAGTATCCGCCCCAGATCGCCGAAGTAAAGCAGTGTGTCGGCCGCAAACAGCAGATCAAACTGCTCATTGACTTCTGCCAGCCACGACGTGAGTTCGGCGCAGTGCAGTTCGTCATAACCTGATCGCGCGACGGCGCGCTCCAGCATGCCTGCCGACAAGTCCACCCCCACCAGCCGGCGTGACAGTGGACGGAGCAGCGGTGCGCACAGACCGGTGCCGCAGCCCATGTCGAGGACATCAAGCGACTGCGCGGTTGGGCTCGGCATGACCGCTTGCATATGTTCAAACAGGGCCTCCGGGGCCCGGTAGTGCAGGCTCTCGCGCAGCAACGAATCAAACTGTCCTGCACCGTCGTCGAAGGTCTTGCGGACAAATTCATCCGACGCACGCTCTGGTAGACCCGCACCGGAATAAGCGGCAAGCAGGTGCTGTGCCGCTGGATCGCTTCGGTCAGCCTCGCACCATGCTTGGACGACGCCCACGGCTTCGCCACGGCGCCCTGACTCATTCAGTGCCCAGGCGAGCGGGCGATAGGCATCGAGGCGAGCGGCATCGAACGCAAGCGCGCGTTGCAGCAAGGCGATGCCCTCTTCCCGATAGTCGCCATAAGCATGCAGGATCAGGCCGAGGCCGCACAATGCCCGCGCATCGTTGTCGTGAAGCGTCAACGCTCGTCGGTAAAGGCTCGCGGCCTCACGATCATGAGACTGCTCCGCCAGCAGGTCCGCCAGCGCGATCAGGGTTTCAAGGTCATCCGGCCCTTCCGCGAGCCGGGCGCGCAGCGTCGCTTCGGCGTCGGCGTGGCTGGTCGTTTTCACGGCCGATAAAGTGTTACCAGCCAGCCGGTGACCGGTCGTCCAGCTTCCTCGCGCAGCTTGACCCTGCCTATGGCGACTACCCGCAGGCCGGCAGCACTGGCTGAGGAGGCAACATGGACCAGGCTGTGCGCGTAACGCCCGGACGGCAACAGACGATGTGGCTGCGTGTCATCGTCCGAGGCTTCGACCGTGTAGAACACATGGCCGCCGGGACGCAGCGCATCACGCGAGGCGCGCATGGCGTCGCCCAATGCAGCAAAGTAGCAAAGTGTGTCGGCCGAGACAATGACATCGAACGCCGCCACGCTATCCCGCAGAAACGCGACCAGTTCGGCCTTGTGCAGATCGGTGTAGACGCTCCGCGATTGAGCCTTGGCCAACATGCCGCCGGACAAGTCGAAACCGCAAAGCCGTCGGGCCCACGGTGCCAGCAATGGCCCGCACAACCCGGTGCCGCAACCGGCATCGGCAATATCGAGTGACGCCGCCGCTGAGGGATAGACCGATGCGAAAGCGTCGCGAATCAGTTCTGGAGCCCTGTATTCAAGCGATGCAAGCTTGTCGTCAAAGCTGGCTGCAAAGCCGTCGAACACCTTTTCCACATAAGCGTCACTGGCACGGTCAGCGGTGTCGGGCGTGGTCAGGGCTGCCAGATGGTGCTGCAGCACCGGGTTGTCGGGGTCTTCCTGCAGCCATCTGCGGTAGTGCTCGATGGCTTCCTCGGTGTGACCGAGGTGGACCAGTGCGCGTGCCACATGCTCGCGCGAGGCCATGTGCGGCGCCAGGATGATCGCCTGACCGCAGGCATCGACGCCTTCGGCGGTGCGACCCAGCTCAATCAGCGTCTGCGAAAGGTTGTACCAGGCGTAGGCAAATCCTGGCGAAAGCTCGGTCGCACGCCGGAACGCGGCCTCGGCATCAATGAGGCTATCCGTCAACAACATGCGACCAAGATTGTTGTAGCCGCTGGCGGCGCCGATGGTCTCGCCGGCCAGCTCGATGCTGCGGCGATAGGCCTTCACTGCATCTGGCTTGCGGTTGATCTTGGCGAGTACGTTGCCGACGTCGTTCCAGCGCCCCGGTTCCTCGGGCATCAGCGCGATTGATCGTTCGATCAATGGCAACGCTTCAAGCGACCGGCCCTGCATGTCGCGCAACGCCCCCAGCAGATGCAAGGCATCGGGCTCGTCTGGCAACTGCTCAAGAATCGCATTCAGCAAGTTTTCAGCTGCCGCCGCCTTGCCATTGGCAAGCAGCCCTCGAACCAGTTCGATCGATTCCGCGAGCGTCAGGCTTACCGGTTCTTCCGTATTGCCGCCGCCTGTCGGGCCGCTGCTGGGCGCCTCATCGACTGTCATTGCAGTCCTATGGCAACTGAGGGCGATAACAAGTGACTGACCCGGAGACGGTCACCGTGACTGAGCCCTGCGCGCCCCCACTTAGATAGATCGTGTCCAGCGATGAGACGATTCTGCCGCCGAAATTCTGATGCAGCAGATTGACCGATCCATCGCTATTGACCGAAGCAACGACAGCCGTGTGGCGCGGCAGACCAAAGGTGTAGGTCTGCGTATTGCCATCGGCGTCTTCGGTGGTCGTTGTGAACTGACTGAACTGCAGAACGTCGCCCGGCTGAAGATTGCTGCGCTGGACGACACTCCCCCAGACGTAGAGATCGCTGCCCGGTCGCCTTGCCCCAATGGACTGGATTGCCCGCTCTGCCGCATCCCAGCACTCGCCGCGGTCAATCTGCTGACCAATTCGCGCCTGGAGATGGCTGACAATGTTGGCGCCCTGTGCAGGCGTGGCGGGTGTTGGCATGATGCGTCCCTGATGTGTATTGGTGAGCGCGCGCAGGGCTTCCTGCGCGCGACGCTGTGGCGATCACGGCTTCAGCACCGGGCGCCCCTCATCAGTCAAAGACGTATTCGAAATCCCCGTTAGCGACATTGATGGCGATCTTCTGCAGCTCCTTGCCATCGATCGTACGCCGCAGATATTCCTCGGACAGCCGCGGCAGGATGGTGTTGGTCAGGATCGCATCAATCATGCGGCCACCGCTCTCGATTTCGGTGCAGCGCGAACCGATGAGTTTCACCACCTCGTCGCTGTAGCTGAACTCTGCCTTGTGATTTTCGGCGACACGCTTCTTGATGCGGTTGAGCTGCAGGCGGATGATGTTGCCGAGCATCTCGTCGGAGAGCGGGAAGTACGGCACCACCTGAATGCGGCCGAGCAGCGCGGCGGGGAACACCTTCAGCAAGGGCTCGCGCAGCGCCTTTGCGATGGCGTCCGGCTCCGGCATCAGTTCCGGATCGCGCGTCATGTTCATGATCAGCTCGCTGCCCACATTGCTGGTCAGGATGATCACGGTGTTCTTGAAGTCGATCAGGCGGCCCTCGCCGTCTTCCATGATGCCCTTGTCGAACACCTGGAAGAAGATCTCATGCACATCGCTGTGCGCCTTTTCGACTTCATCGAGCAGCACCACGCTGTAGGGCTTGCGCCGCACGGCTTCGGTCAACACACCGCCTTCGCCATAGCCAACGTAGCCCGGAGGTGCGCCCTTGAGCGTGGAGACGGTGTGCGCCTCCTGAAATTCGCTCATGTTGATGGTGATCATGTTCTGTTCGCCGCCGTAGAGCTGCTCGGCAAGCGTCAGCGCGGTCTCGGTCTTGCCGACGCCGGAGGGACCAACAAGCATGAAGACGCCGATGGGCTTGTTCGGGTTGTCAAGTTTGGCGCGGCTCGTTTGGATTCGCTTCGCGATCATGTCCAGGCCGTGGCGCTGGCCGATCACCCGCTGGTTGAGCGTGTCGGCGATCTTGAGGATGGCCTCGACCTCATTCTTGACCATGCGCCCAACCGGGATGCCCGTCCAGTCGGCAACGACTGAGGCCACGGCCTGCGCGTCCACCGCCGGCAGGATCAGCGGCGCATCGCCCTGCATCGAAGCCAGCTTGCCCTGCAGTTCACCCAATTCCTTGAGCATCGCGGCGCGGGCATCATCCCCAAGCGGGACGGACGTATCGACTTTGCCATCGCCCGAGCCGCGAAGCTTGCCACGCAGATCAAGGATGGTGTCGACCAGCGCTTTCTCCTCTTTCCAGCGCGCTTCCAGCGTCGCCAGTTTGGCCGCCTCTGCATCGCGCTGGCCCTGGGCATCGGCGCGGCGAGTGCCGACTTCGATGCCGACGGCAGCTTCGCGATCAATGATGGCAAGTTCGACATCCAGCATCTCGATACGACGCTGAGTGTCTTCCACTTCCGGTGGCGTGGCATGCTGGCTCACCGCAACGCGCGCGCAACTGGTGTCGAGCAGGCTCACCGCCTTGTCGGGCAATTGCCGGGCCGGGATGTACCGGTGCGACAGCGTCACTGCTGCGGCGATCGCTTCGTCGAGCAGCAGCACCTTATGGTGTTTCTCCAGCACCGTGGCGACGCCGCGCAGCATGGCAATGGCTTTTGGCTCATCAGGCTCCGGCACCTGCACCACCTGGAAGCGGCGGGTCAGCGCCGGATCTTTCTCGATGTACTTCTTGTACTCTGCCCACGTGGTGGCGCCAATCGTGCGCAATGTGCCACGCGCCAGTGCGGGTTTCAGCAGGTTGGCCGCATCGCCTGTACCTGCCGCCCCGCCTGCACCTACCAGCGTATGGACTTCATCGACAAACAGAATGATTGGCTTGGGGCTGGCCTGCACTTCGTCGATGACCTGCCGCAGTCGCTGCTCGAATTCGCCTTTCATGCTGGCGCCCGCCTGCAACAGGCCGATGTCGAGCGTCAGCAGCGAGACTTCTTTCAGTTGCGGCGGCACGTCACCCTTGGCCAGACGCAGCGCAAAACCCTCGACAACCGCAGTCTTGCCGACGCCAGCCTCGCCGGTAAGGATCGGGTTGTTCTGCCGCCGGCGCATCAGGATGTCGACAATCTGGCGAATCTCTTCGTCACGACCGGTGACCGGATCGATTTCGCCTTTTCTGGCTTTCTCGGTCAGGTCAACGGCGTACTTCTTGAGCGCCTCCTGCTTGCCCATTTGCGCTGGCGCCATGGCGCCACTTGCCTCGCCCGGTTCGCCGCCAATGCCGGTGCCGTCACTGGCGGTGAGCGCGTCTTCCGGGGAGCCCTTGACAATGTCGGGCAACTTGTCAGATAGCGCATCAATCCCCAGCTTCTCGAACTCCTTCGAGATGCCGTAAAGTATGTTGCGCAGCCCCATCGTCTTGACCAAACCAACCATGATGTAGCCACTGCGCACCTGCGCATCGCCGTACTTGAGCGTGCCGTACACCCAGGCGCGCTCGACGGCCATTTCGATGTGCTCTGACAAGTCAGAGATTGCAGTGGCGCCGCGCGGCAGGCGATCCAGTGCTTTGGTCAGATCCGCCGCCAGCTTCGACGCATCAACCTCGAAGTGGCGGACGATACGATGCAGATCGCTGTCGTTGTTGGAAAGAATCTGGTGCAACCAGTGCACCAGTTCGACATATGGATTGCCGCGCAGCTTGCAGAAGACGGTGGCGCCTTCGATCGCCTTGTAGAGCAGCGGATTGAGTTTTCCGAAGAGCGCGGTACGGCTGATTTCTGACATGGTCATCCCCTCTTTCTGGACAATGTTGGTTTCGACGCGCTACACAGCACTGGCGTCGGTAAGTCGTTCGGCATCGAGAATGACGTCATCGGCGTCCCGATTGCGCCGCGCCGCGGGCATGGCCAGCCAGCTGGTCCAACCCAGACGGCCACCGACACCCAATTGCGTCGCCGGTACCTCTTTGCGTTCGAGTACGACCTGCACATCCCAGGCGATCTCGACGCCCACATAGTTGCGTACCCAGTCGCGTATTTGCAGAAAGCGTACTCCGCCGGGCAGATAGCGCTCGAACTCCGCGAGCGGCATCGCTCCCACCCGCAGGCGAAACTTGCTCTGCACATCGGGCACCTTGGCGCCAGCAATCGCTCCCTGACCCAGGCGGGATGAGGCTGTGCCAAGCTCGATCCGGTGCTGGCCACCGTCCCCGGCCGAAGCGACAGAGACCAGCCTGGTGCGATCACCTTCTGCGAGCCGCAGCCAGTGCGTGCAGTACTCACGCATCGAAACCGGCACGCGCAAGAGCGCAGAGAGGCCACGAATCAAGCCCTCCGGGTTGCGCGTCTGGCGCGTCAAGTGACCGGCGTGATGGAGTTTCAGATGGTCTGGAACGCTGTCACGATCGCGCAAACTCTGCTGACCCAGTCCGACCAGGCTGGCGACGTAGCGACCGAAGTGGTCACGACCGGGATTGTCGAGGCTGGTTACCGCCTGGCAATCAGCCCACGCACGGTAGAACAGGAGAATCATGCGGTGCTGAAAGATGTCGCAGAAACGGGCAATGGTGTCGTCCTTGTAGTGCAACGACCGTTCCTGCACGTATTCCGTGATGTGCTGCGGCAAGGCACCGTTCGGGCCGAACAGCCCGAAATGATGCACCGACAGTCGACCCAACCCTCTGGCAGCGACGCCCTCCCGATATTGGTAAAGCGTGGCGGGTGCAAACATCAGCGAGGCGTGCTGCGTCAGCCGTAGCGGTTCGTCGCGCGGGCGCGGCGCACGGCCGAGGGGGGTATCACCCTCGATGCAGGCATCGACATGGCGCATTACATAGTAGAAGTCGAACCGCGTCGCATCGGCCGACAAGCCGGAAAACAGTCGCGCCAGACGGTTCGCTGCGTCGCGCGGCGGCAAACCCTGCACCGGTGAAGGATTGGCGGCGGGTGAATTGGCGATGCTGGACATGCAACCGCGAGATCAAACCGTTGGCCGGCGGCCAATTCGTGGCTGCCATTGGCCGATGGCGCCACGCTGCACGGATCGCAACGAAAATTCAGTAAACGAATTGATGCTCACATGCCGCGCGAAAAACTGCTCAAGCACCGCCCCCAGCAACCACGGGCTCACGCCGGCAAACGGAATTTCATCGACATCGAGTTCGAGTGACACGCCGCGACCGAACACGATCGGCCCACGATTGGGCACCCGTCGATTGACCGCTTTGACCGCCAGCTTCTGCACGCCGCCCACCTGCGCATCTGATCCCGACGCCCCCACCCTGGCGTACAGCTCCAGCAATTCACGCACCGCACTGGCGCCTTGATCTGCATTCACGTCAGTCAGCGTCAGGTAGTTGAGGCTCAGTTGCGAGATCAGCCGCCACGTAATCTCGCGCTCCGCCAGCGCCGGCGATGGCCGCGTGGGCCCTGCGATGAAGCGCACTGCGTCGATCGGTGCCGAGGTCATCAGCGTCAGATCGGTGTCTGCGTTGCCGACGGGCGTCAGCAAAGGCAGGTCACGATTGGTGCACAACGCATCGACGGTAATCTGGCGGAGGTCGGAGGCAAACGGTGCCTCCTTGATGTCTACCAGAGACAGGAAGCACTCGGAGCCGATGTATCCCGTCCGCGGCCCATGTCGGCGCGATTGCTCCGACAGCAACCGTGGCTCGCGGCGAACAGAAAAGTACGCACCGGCGCCGCGACGGTCAACGTCAGCAGCCGCGTAGAACGGATGGAAAACGACCTCGCGATCAGACTCCGCGTGGTGCCCGGTAACACGATTGATCGAGTGGATCTCGAAATCGAGTGGTCGGGTACGTTCGACAACGGCGTGGTACTCAAATCGCGTTGAAGTGACCGGGATGCGATCTGACGTTCGCTGGAACAGATTGACAACTGGCGTGCAGTACAGAGCGAAGTTATCGACATCGATAAGTGGCTCCAACGCTGCATTGGCCTGTTTCAGCAGAAATACAATCTCGAACCGGTTGCCCTCCATCGGCGGCAGGGCACGCTGCAACCCGTTCATCGAGAAAAAGCGAAAGCGATCGGGAAACGCGAAGTATTCGTGCAACAACCGATGCCCATCAAAGGCGCGCGAATTGACCGGCAGCATTGCCTGCTCAACGGCAAAACCCTCTACCCGAAGTGCATCGGGTTGATAAGGCACCAGGTGTTTGATCGGCAAACCACCTGCGTGAACCATCACGCCGACACATTGGGTGTGCAACATCTCCTGCAGGCGCGATGCGACATCTGGCATCCCCTTTATAAACAGCGGCAACGAGTCAAGCTTGAGGGCCGATACTGGCACTTGCGCGGTCGTTTCGAAGCCAAGGCGCAGTGCACCTCGCACGGGTGCGCCCCAGCGATAACCAGCGATCGGCAGATCAGGGGGAGCCGCTGTCAATCGCGCTTCGGTAAGCTGCACCGGCCAGATCGTGACATCGTGGGCGGTGCGGAACTCGCACGCGGTCTGCTCGTGCGCGGGCAGGCGCGCGCGAAGCCGTGAGTTCCGGGGCAACAGGTGTCCGTCCGGCGAGCCGCCTTCGGACCGTGATGGAGTGAGCTGGGCTATCCCCATGGCTGGAGTCGGCGCCAGGTATCCGGGATAAATCAGATCAAGCAGACGCTGCGAGAACCTGGGGAACTCGGCATCCATCTTGAGCTGAATTCGCGCCGACATGAAGGCAAAGCCTTCCAGCAAGCGTTCGACGTACGGGTCGGCAACCTCAAGACCGCGCATGCCCAGACGAGCAGCCACCTTCGGAAACTGCTCAGCGAACTCGGAACCCTGCTCGCGGACATAGGCCAGCTCGCGGTTGTAGTAGTCGAGCATGCGCGGATCCATTTACGCCACTCCCGTCGACAACTGATCGGCGATGGTAACTTGTCCCGTTTCGAGATCAAGCTCGGATCGAATGAGCAACTCAATCGGAAATGGCATCGACCACAGCTCGCCGCGCAACTCGAACTGCAGCAGGTTGTGGTGCCCCAGGCTATCCGCCGGGGCGATCGCAGTCACCTTGAGCGTGTCGGGCAGGATGCGCGGCTCAAAGGTCAGAATCGCCTCGTGGATGCCGCGCTCCAGCTCCCGCCAGTCAACGCCGGAGAAGTGTTGCCCGGACAGTACCGGGATCCCGTAGTTGATGACCGAACGGCGCACTTCCGGGTAATCATTCAACTGGTCCCGCGTGTGATGCGACGTGGTGTTGAGCAACCACACCAGATCGCGCAACACCGTGCGCTTGAGCCGACCTTTGGATACCACCGAATTTTGCAGCAGCTCCTGACGGTTACCTGGCTCATCATCAGTCAGTCGGTCGAGCAATGCCGGTTGCAGCCGATCACCTTCGGACCGTAATATCGTGCGCTCATCCATGGCAGCTGCCAGTCAATACCACAAGCCGACATCGCCCCATGTTTTGGCGCTGCGCTTCCATCGCTAGGCAGACTCTGCGCTGGCGAGCAGGAATGACACCAGACGAGTATCCAGAATTGGATGTTCGCCCACGTCGCTGCTCCATAGACGTTGCCCCATGCCAAACCACATGCCGGGATGCGCTTCGTGCCATTCAGTAACACGCGATTGCTTCAACAGATCTGCATTGTCGCCCGTGGCTTCGGCCGTGCCGGGATAGCGGGCCGGTACGAGCACCGGCACCCGGCCTTCGTTCGGTAGCAGCACCTCGCCCGACGCCCAGACAAGATCACGCAAGTCTGCGGGTGGCTCAAGACTAACGCCCTGGCATGATTCAAGAGGCAGCCAGAAATACTGACCATTGGCAATGATTTCGCACACAGGCCCCAGTCGTGAATCACCGTCGGCAAACCACTCGCAGGCAACGCCGTCAACCGTGCAGGCTCTCGGCTCCGCCTCATCCAACGCACGTTCGCGCAGCGCAGCAGCAGCAGCGTAGTCGCCGCCACCGTCGTGACGCAAGGCTTCAATCAGCGGGCCGATCCATGCCGGAGGTTTGCCCATGACCTGCGGTGCACGTTTGCCAGCGAAGACTTCCGCACGAAACAACTCGTAGCGAATGGCCTCTCGGTAAGTCTGCGCCATCGGCAAGGACTTGGCGTCCATCTGCCCGCAAACCTGCAATTGCGCCAGGGCGCGAGTCCAGTTGCCCATCACGCACAACAACTGAAACAGATGAATTCGGAGTTTGACGTTTGCCGCATCAGCCTTGATGCGACTCTGCAACTCTGCGAGTTGATCCTGCAACGGTGCGTGGCTTACGTTAGACATGTTGCGCTTCCGATCTTCGAAGTGTTCTGTGTGTTCTTTTCGCAGCCCGACCGTTTGCACTGGAACCCTGGTGCGGTCTGTCAAGTCTGTACGTCGCTCGATGCAGGCCGGTACGTCGACGCCGAAAAAGCAAACCGGCGTACAGGGCCGCAAAGCCCTATACGCCGCGCAGGATCAGGAAGAGTGACTAGATCTTCTTGTTCTGCTTGATGTCGAAGCCACCGGTGGTCACGCCACCGTCCGCCCCGCCCTGCTCGTTTTGAGCCTGGTACTCGATCTTGATCTTGGTGAAGTTGAACGAAACCGATGCGTTCGGAATGTCGGCCGAACCACCGAGCTGAACGCTCGAGATCAGCACGTCGCTCATCGTCACTTTGAGGAACACAAGTTTGGTGCCGCCGGACTTGACCTGCTCCAGCTTTGCCTCGGGAATGTGCTCGCCGGTGCAGCACTTCACCAGAAGGTCAGGCACGGATTTGTCCATGCTGGTCGTGAAGTGAAAGTCCTGCAGGTCAGCCTTGCCGGTACCCATACCGCCACCGAGGCGGGCACTGCCGACGTTGGAACCGCCGAACGAGTACGACTCGAGGTGAATCCAGCCCGGATGCTTGTCGTCCTTGGCTTCACCATTTACGCCGGTAATCTTCAGATATGCGTCAAATGCCATGATGATCTCCTTAAGATCGTGAGAAAAGATGGTTGGTAGACTTTGCTACTCTGTCAAGCGCCACTAACTTGACGCTCCTGTCTACATAGACGCAACCACCGAGTTGAAAATGTCATCCTTGCAATGAAATGTTGGATGTACCGATCAGGACTTCGACTTCGCCGACGGCAACTTCGACACGAGGCGCAGCGAAACCGTCAAACCTTCGAGCTGATAGTGCGGGCGCAGGAAAAACTTTGACGTGTAGTAGCCCGGATTGCCCTCAACCTCTTCCACCACCACTTCTGCCGCAGCCAGCGGACGGCGCGCCTTGGTTTCCTGACTGGAAGATTCCGGGTTGCCGTCGACGTAGTTGGTGATCCAGTCATTCAGCCAGCGCTCCATGTCCTTGCGCTCCTGGAACGAGCCGATCTTGTCGCGAACGATGCATTTCAGATAGTGCGCGAAGCGGCAGCAGGCGAACATGTACGGCAAACGCGCAGCGAGATTCGCATTGGCAGTCGCATCTGGATCGTAGTATTCCGCCGGCTTGTTCAGTGACTGGGCGCCGATGAACGCCGCCAGATCGGTGTTCTTGCGATGGACCAGCGGCATGAAGCCGTTTTTCGCCAACTCCGCCTCCCGCCGATCGCTGATCGCAATTTCCGTCGGGCATTTGAGGTCTACGCCACCGTCGTCGCTCGGGAAGGTATGCGCGGGCAAATCGGTGACGATACCGCCAGACTCAACACCGCGAATTGAAGTACACCATCCGTACTCCTTGAAAGAGCGGTTGATGTTCGCCGCCATTGCAAAGGCGGAATTCGACCAGGTGTACTTCGAGTGGGAACCGCCCTCAGTATCTTCTTCGAACGCGAACTCTTCGACCGGATTTGTCTTGGCACCGTATGGCATCCGCGACAGGTACCGCGGCATCGCGAGACCGACATACTTGGAGTCATCGGAATCGCGCAATCCGCGCCACGCGGCATACTCGGTATTGCTGAAAATCTTCGTCAGGTCACGCGGATTGGCGAGCTCCTGCCACGAATTCATTTGCATGATCGCGGGCGATGCCCCGGCAATGAACGGAGCGTGTGCTGCCGCTGCCACGCGGGCCATTTCGCCCAGCAATTCAACGTCCGGCGCACTGTGATCGAAGTGATAGTCGCCGACCAGACAACCGTACGGCTCACCACCGAACTGGCCGTACTCTTCTTCATACAGCTTCTTGAAGATCGGGCTTTGATCCCAGCCTGTCCCCTTGTAGCGACGCATGGTCTTGCGCAGGTCGTTCTTGGAAATGTTCATGACGCGAATCTTGAGCATTTCGTCCGGGTCGGAGTTGTCCACCAGATACTTGAGACCGCGCCAAGTCCCTTCCAGTTTCTGGAACTCCTCGTGGTGGAGGATGAGGTTCATCTGGTCGGACAGTTTCTTGTCCAGCGCAGCGATGAGGCCCTCGATGGTTCGGTAGGCGTCAGTCGAGATCGTGCTGGAGTGCGCCAGCGCCTGCTGCGCGAGCGTTTGCACTGCATTTTCGATTGCGCCACGCGCTTCGTCAGTCTTCGGTTTGAACTCCTTGTTCAGCAGCGACGCGAATTCATTGCCTTGAAATTCGACGTTGCCCAGACTGGTTGCGGATTGCGATTCGGTTGCCATGATCAATCTTCCTTGTTCTGGTTACGACTAGGCGCTCGGTGTGTCGTTGGGCTTCGGAGCCGACGAGAGAGAAGCCATCAGGGCCGGATCCTGCAGCACTTTCGACAGCAATTCCTCGGCGCCGGACTTGCCGTCCATATAGCTGAGCAGGTTGTGCAATTGGGTGCGCGCTTCCAGCAGCTGGTTCAGGGCCCCCACCTTCTTGGCGACCGCAGCTGGCGAAAAGTCATCCATGTTTTCGAAGGTGACATCGACTGACATGTAACCCTCACCGGTCAAGGTGTTAGGCACGGTGAACGCGACGCGGGGCTTGATCGCCTTCATTCGGGCATCAAAATTGTCAAAGTCGATTTCCGTGAACTTGCGATCGGCGATATCAGGAAGCGGCTCTTCCGACTTGCCAGAAAGGTCAGCCATCACGCCCATTACGAACGGAATCTGCACTTTCTTCTCGGAGCCATACACCTCAACGTCGTACTCAATCTGTACGCGCGGTGCCCGGTTCTTCGCAATCCACTTTTGACCACTCTTTTTAGCTGACATGACCGCTTACTCCTTGGTGAAAACGATGATCTGAAATTCAGTAACTCGATGACGAGTCCTGCTGTTGGGCATTGGCCCCGGTGAGCATTTCCAGGTGAGACATGGAGTCAGGCGACAGCTCACGCATGATGTCGAGGAAAGACATACTGAGCATTCGCTGGGCTCGGCGGGCAAACAGCGCGGCCGGGTTGCTTGGCTCATGCCGCTCGAGATACTCACAGACGCGCTCAAGAGCGCGACGCGCATCATCGCGACTTTGAACCAGCCCCGACCCTCCCGCAACGGTGGCACCCGTACCGGTACTGGCCCCCTGGTCCGCGATGCCTTCAGCATCGGCTCCGCTGGCTTGTCCCGACGTGAGATTGCGGATACCCATGGCGACCGGCTTGAGTACATTGACCAGGCAGTCAAAGTCGGGCATGTCGGCTGCCGACACCTTGTCTTCGAGCAATTGCCTGAACCCGAGATAGCTGTCGTAGGCTTGACCGATCGAATCGATATCTGCGTTACCCGATGCCAGCGAATCCCGCAACATGGATTCAACCTGACCGATCGAATAAGGCGCTTCGGGCGAATTGGTGAAGGCCAACTCAACGTCACGATACGTCAGCGTGAGCGGCTGCTTGACAAGCACTGACGCACGCAGTGCCATGAGCAACCGATCTTCGCCTGAATACTCGGTGCCGGAGAAAGCAGCGATGGCGTTCATCCGCAAGTACGGATCGGAATCGCCATCAATGACCACACGCGGATGAACATCGTCCCAATAGCGCTCGCAGAGCGCATGCATCAGGCGGAGCCCGGCAGCAAAGGCGCTTGCGCCGTGCAAATGCGTATTGGCGAGACTGAGCCAGGCGACGACGCGCAAGTCGCGGGTACGCTCCAGCATGGCACTTGCCAGCGAATCCACTTCCCGCCAGTCAGGGTCGACCGCCGGAATGACGGTGTCGCCAAATTGCTGCTCGGGCTTTCCGGCGGTTGCCTGAGACAAGGCCAGAAAGTCGTTGTCATATTCGCAATCGGGGCCGCAGGCATTGTCTCCTGCAATCGGCTCGACGAAACGATCAAAGTCAATCACTGCTGCCCCGCTCCTGATGCTGGTCCGGTTCTTCCATGCCTGTCGGGGAACACACCACGCTATGCCCCCGTCCTGCGGAAACTTGTACGGGCGCGCAAACAACAATCCCCACCGACTGTAGAAGACTACAACTGTCGTCGTCTCATTACAAGCCGGGCAAAGTGAGTGCGCGTTACAACAAGTTACACCGTCACTCCTTGCGTCTCCTGATAGACGCAAACCGAATGGAAAAAGTGTCAGGCGACCTGCAGCGACATCGGCGGCATCGTGCGCTGGTCATCTTCGTCGGCATCCAGCGCAGACAGTGTGCAACGCACCAGCAAGGCACTGAAATTGTCGTGGCCTGGTGCCATGCGACCGCGGACCGCAGCGACCAGATGGTCGCGCCAGACGGCTACGTTGGGACTCATTGCGTGCAACTTGCCCAGCGTCGCGTCGTCAATCAATTCCCAGACGCCGTCACTGCAGAGCAGGATACCGTCGCCGGGAAGCAGTGCGATCGGTGTTTCGCTGACGAAGGGCTCCACCGACTCTTCATTTGCTCCCAGCGAGGCATAAAGGACATTGCGCTTGGGATGCTCGCGCAACCTCTCCGCAGGATACAAGCCTGCGTCGATGAAGCGCTGTACGAGGCTGTGATCGTAGGATTGCCCGATTACCTGGGCGCTGCGAAACACATAACAACGTGAATCGCCCAGATTTCCAATCAGCGCCTGGCGCTGCCTGTAGTCGACGAGAATGGCAACAAAAGTGGATGCCATACGCGACAGCCGCGTCTCCTTGACCTGCTTCTGCCTGACGGCCAGGTCGGCACTGGATATGCACCGACGCAAGGTGTCTGGACTGAAGGCTGGCATGCGCATGAACTCGGCCCGCGCAGCGGCAATCGCGGTTTGCGCCGCGACATCGCCGCCGCCCTGCCCGCCGGCCCCATCTGCCAGCATGAAAAGGCGCACCGCGCCAAATGCATCGCTGTCGCCGACGGCGTCTTCGTTGTAGTCACGTCCGCCGTCGTGAGAGAAACTTGCCGATTCGAGCCGCAATTCGCCAGCATTCATCATCACCGATCCCCCCCAGACGCGGGCACTTCGCCCTTGATGCGTGCGGTCTCCCGCTCATAGGCCTGAACAAATGCGCGGCCGAAGATGCTCTGGAAATCGTCCTCCGCTTCGCGGCGAATTTGCAGATACCGCTCCAGATACATGTCCCACAATTTCGCTTTGCGGGCAGACGGCATCACCGACTCAAGCACGGAGCCCTTCGCCAGCTTCTCGCCGAGCACGGCCGGATCAAACTTGCCCAGCACCTCGGTCAACGCTGCCCGGGTCCCGGCAATCACACCCACTTCGTGCGCGCGCAAATCGTCAAAGGCGTCGCGCATGGCCACGTCCGCACGCATGAAGCCGGGCATCTTTTTGCCCAGCAGTTGCAGCATCGCGGCGTCTGCGTTGGGCAGAAACTTGAGCGGATTGTTGGCCTGCACCGAAATGATGGTGACGCTCGCCTGCACTTCCCGCTTGGTCGCCGCACGCGCCGCCAGCATGTCAACCGCGCCGGCTGTTGCACTGCGCAGAACGCTGCCAACCATCATCATCACCTCTGGCGTCAATCCCTGCGGCAGCGCTGAAGGTGGCAAACCAGCGCCGCGCAGGAACGCTTCGGTCAGCGCATCGGGTGATGCGGTTGGCCGCTGCGGCGCGGCTGCAGGTTCGAAGGCAGCCACAGGGCGTGCAGACGGTGCAGCGGGTACCGGGGCCATCGCCGGCAATGGGCTTGCAGCGACGGTATTTGATCCCGGCACGACCGAAACCGCCGCCGGTTGCGCTACTGGAGACGCCATCAAACCGGCGAACGGATCAACGACTACCGGCGTTGGTGCCGCCTGCTGGAAAGCGGCTAGCGGGTCCGCATGAAGAGGCAAAGGCGGCGCGAAGGCCGCGCCAAGTTCGAGCGAATCGTCCCGCATGGGTCGGTGCGTGGGCGCAGCAGCCGGACTGTCGAAAAGAGCCAGCGGATCGCTATTGCCATCGGCCGGCCCCAGCAACGCTGAAAGGTCCGAGTTTCCGTCACGCGCCTGCGACAACGGAGCATGCAGGGGATCGCCAACTCTGTCGAAGCCCGTGCCATTCTGAAACAGCGAGTCAATCGGCGGTGCAACTGCCGGACCGGAAGCAGCCGCGGCGCCATCTGGTTGGCCCGGCGCCGTCCCGAGCAGACCAGAAAGCGGATCGGCGGCGTTGCGCGACGTCTCGGACGGCATCGCAAATGGGTTGAAGTCGTCGGGAATGAGTGCGCCCGAGATATTTGCGCCCGACGATGCGACCGGTGGCGACGAATACCCGGTGGTCGACAAGCTACCACCGAGTGCTGCAAGCGGATCCGCCACAAGGCCGGCTGGCACGTGACCGATGGCCGGCATGGCCTGCGAAGAGGCAGATGGCGAACCGATACCGACCAGCAGGTTGGCGAAGGGATCACCACCCGCGCCGGGTCCGGGCTCGGGAACCGCAGGAATCAAACCTGCAAAAGTGGCTCCCGCTGGCGATGAGTACGATGTCGGCGAAGCGACCTGCTGGGGCACAGACGGCGCCGGGAACACCGGCATTGGCGCCGGCGTGGGCGGGAAAACGAACGCGGCTGGGGATGCTGGGGAAGGTAGCGGGCTTGGAGCAGCCCCGCTGCCGGACATGCTTCCTCGAGCAGCCGGGCCTGGTGCTCCACCGATTAGCGCCTGCAACGGATCGTTTGTTGGCAAGGGCGCTGGTTGCGCCTGGTGTGCTGCCGGTGAAGGCGGAGCAAAGAGGGCGCCAACGTCAACGTCACTGGCAGCCGGCTGTGGCGGCGGGACGGCGACAGGCGCAGACGGCCAACTGATTACCGAAGCTGCGGCGTGCTCAGGCCGCAGAGTATTCGCCGGCGGCACAGCAACATCAGACGCAATGTGCGCGGCGCCAGCAAAGCTTGCCTGAAGGATGTACGGGCCGATCTCGATCAGTGTGCCATTGGCGATGGGTGCCGATTCACCGCTATCCAGTTGCTGGTCGGCCACCGAGATCGGCAGCGACGTGCTGGAGTTCGTGACTGTGGCAACGCCGCCGGGAAAACTGATCGTCGCATGCAATCTCGATACACGTCGATGCTTGTCCGGCAGCGCCATCGAATTGCTGTCATCACGTCCGATCGTCCCACCGTTCGAATCGAACGCCCGCGCAAATGCTTGCGGCGGCGCCACGGCATCGACAGACACAACCTTGAGAGTCAGACCGGTCATAGTTGGCTAGGTATCACACGCAGCTGGGTTGCGCCTCGTCCTCAGCGGCCAAGCACGGTCCGACGGGCGCGGTCGAATTGTGGCCCCCACACCGGATGCCCGCGTTCCGCTGGCAACAACTCAAAGTTGGGATCAGCACGGAATGCCTTTTCAAACGACTGCCGACACGCCGTCGTGGCGCCCGATGAGCATTGCGAAAACGCCAGCACCTTCAACGCACGAAGCAACTGCGCCGGATCAAGCGAGCCGTCCGAAATCATCGGATTCAACTGCCTGATGGCAGCCGCAAATTCGCCGCGGTCATAGGCACCTATTGCCGCAACCAGAGCTCGCTCGCTCGCACCAGTGTCAACAGCGGGTGCCGCAGGCGGCGGTGCGACGGGCGCAGGGGGCACGGTCGCCACTGGCGGCGGCGGCGGTGGCGGCGCCGGGTGGTTCACCGTTGCCGGAGGTGGCGTCGCGCAGGCGGAAAGCAAGGCAGCAACGGTGGCGAGGTGGAGGGAACGCATTAACGTCTTCATCATTATTCTCCTGTGCGCGCGAATTTGTGTCCTGCCCCAGGGCTAGAACGTGTGACGAACCGTCACTGACTTCCCTGCTACGACGTCGACCGTTCTGGTCACCGGTGGGCCAGCAGGATTTTGAATGACGATGGTGTGGGTACCCGGCGGCAGACTAAGTTGCATGGTCGGGGGGGACGCGCCCTTGGCAACGCCGTCCACAGAAATGCTGCCCCAAGGCTTGATGCGCAGGTCAACTTTGCCGAGTTCACCAACTGCGGGCTTGTCAGGCGTAGCAAGGGGAGATGCCGTCACGGGCGCCTCGGCCGTCTTCGTCGCCACCTGATCCGGAACACTTGACGGCGCTTTTGGAGCATCCACAGCAGGCAACGGCGTTGTGTTCGCCGGTGGGCTGGTTGCCGGCTCGACAGCAGGTGTCGCGCCAGGTGGCGCAACGTCTGGTGCCTTGGCAGCTTTCGGTTCGGCCGATGGCGGGGCTACCGCGATCGGCGGCTCACCGGGATTGTCGCCGCGACTCATCATCAGGTAGGCGGCAGAACCGACAACAGCGAGCGCAGCAAAGGCCAAAACAGCAATCGGCAGTACATTGCTTTTCTTCGCGGGCGGCGCACTTGCCGCAGGCTTCGATTCGGGAATCGCCGGGGCGGTTGCTGGCGCGGACCCACGCAGTGCAACCGGTGTAGCGAACTGGGACGGTGCAGGCTTCGGGGCGCTCGGTGGGCTGCCAATTAGCGCGGCCAGCGGGTCGACACTGCCCGCAGCACTCGCCGCTGCGGGGAGCGGCGCCGAAGGCACCGGTGTAGCGGGTGCGCCCGCAGCACTGCGGGCGAGATTGGCGGCAGCGGAGTCGGCAGCGTTGGCGTAGGTTGTGCGTTGCAGAATTACAGTGGAACTCACCGGCGTCGTCACCCAACCCAACGCCGCACGCAGCTCGTCGACCGATTGATAGCGATTCTCCGGCATCACCGCCAGACACTTCATCACTACCGCACAGAGATTTTCGGAATAGGTGCCTCTGGCTGCGGCCGCAACTGGCTTGAGCGGATCGTTCATCATGCGCGAAATCGCTTGCACCGGCACTTTGCCAGTCATCGCGTGATAGAGCACACCGCCAACGGCGTAGATATCGGTCCATGCCCCCTGTTGCATCGAGCCGTCATCCGAGTATTGCTCGATCGGCGCGTAGCCGGGCTTGAGCACGGTGGTCAACGCGCGCGTCATGCCACCGATGATGCGGCGCGCAGCACCAAAGTCCATCAGGACCGAGCGTCCATTGGGCAGCACCAGAATATTGTCAGGGGCGATATCTCGGTGATAGCACTTTTCGTTGTGCAGCTCCTGCAGCGCGAGCAGGATCGGGTCCAGCGTTTCGCACAACCACTGCTCGGTGACGACCTGCGGATTGGCGCGCAGCATTTCGCGCAGCGTTACGCCGCGGTAATAGCGCATCGCCATGTAGGCAGTGCCATTGCCTTCCCAGAAGCGGAACACCTCCACCAGGCCGGGATGGGAGAACTTGGCCAGCATGCGGGCTTCGTTGATGAAGCTCGACAGCCCGGCGTTGAATGTCTTGGTGTGTTCCTCCGAGCGAACTTGAACAGTTCCCGCCGTCGTGCGGCTGGCAAAGGCTGACGGCAGGTATTCCTTGATGGCAACAATGCGGTCGAGGCTGGAATCACGGGCACTATAGACGATGCCGAAACCGCCCTCGCCAATCACGCCGGTAATCTCGAATTCACCCAACCGCGTGCCGGGTGGCATCGCGCTGGAGGCTGTAGCAGAAGAAGCGGTCATGATCTCTTCTCGCAGAAATGTATGAACACGGTCATCCGTTTCACCGGAAGGTATGAGAAACGGTTACCGATGTGTCGGCTGTCACGTCCACGGTTCTAGTCACTCGGTTCGACGGGTCCGTGGGGTTGATGATTTCGATGGTGTGCTTGCCGGCCGGGAGCTTGAGTTCCGTCATTGGCGGCGACAATCCTTTGGCGAAGCCGTCAACGTCGATGCGCCCCCGCGGCTTGATTTCAAACTTGACCGTCCCGGTCCCGATCGGCGCGGTAGTTGGCATATCTTGCCCTGCGCCAGCAACCGTAGGGGCCGGAGTGGTCGGCACCGCCGCCACTGGGGCAGGAGTCGGTGCAGCCGGCGCCGGAGCGGGCGCTGGCGCCGGTGTCGCCACCGGTTCTGGCGCCGGTTTGCGAGTGAGCCAGTAGGCGCCGCCCCCCACGGCCAGCGCCAGCGCTACTGCTCCGGCGATCAGGGGGGCCCGCGAAGGCGCCTCTCCAGCCCGCGCGGCGGCAGCACGCTCGCCACGTACCAGTGGCTCTCCGCTGCTGCTGGCAGGAACAGGCGGCCTCGGACCGGTGCGCGGAGCGGTATCCGGCTCCAGCCATACCTGCGGATTGGGCAAGGTCACTACGCGCGGCTGCAGACCGACGTTCCAACCCAGCGCCTCGCGAAAAGCGGTCACCGTCTGAAAGCGATTGTCGATGTGAACCGCCATCGCTTTTGATACCGCTTGCGAAAAACCAATCGAAAACTTGTCGCCCGTGACCTGGTTAATGGTCTGCATCGGATCGGACAACATGCGCGACACCGCCTGCAACGGCGGTTTGCCAGTGGCCAGGTGATAGAGCACCCCGCCGAGCGCATAAACATCAGTCCAGGCCCCCTGCTTCATGGTGCCGTCGTCACTGTACTGCTCGACCGGGGCATAACCTGGCTTCAGCACCGTAGTGAGCGCCTGTGTGGCGTCACCGATAATCTTGCGCGCCGATCCGAAGTCAAGCAGTACCGAACGGCCATCGGCGAGCATGATGTTGTCCGGCGCGATATCACGATGGAACACCTGCTCGCGATGCAGCATCTCCAGCGCATCAAAGATCGGCCCCATCACCTGGGCGATTCGTTCCTCGGTGAAGTCTTCCGTTCCCTTCGCCAGGACCTGGCGCAGTGTCTCGCCTTTGTAGAGGCGCATGGCCATGTAGGCGGTGCCATTGCCCTCCCAGAAGCGGAACACCTCGACCAGCGCAGGGTGGGCAAACTTGGCCAGCATCTTCGCTTCATTGATGAAGCTCTTGAGGCCGGCGTCAAAGGTTGCCTTGTGGTTGGCGGCGCGGACGGCAACGCGGATGCCGTCGATGCGGCCAGCAAAGGCCGCGGGCATGAATTCTTTCAGGGCCACGACGCGATCAAGCGAGGTGTCCTTGGCGAGGTAGACGATGCCGAAGCCCCCCTCACCGATCAGGCCGATGATCTCGAAGTCAGCGACGCGCGTACCGACCGGCAGGCAATTGGCGTGGGTTGCTAGCAGCTGACTGGACGGACTCGACACGCAGGGCCTCAACTTTTATGACAGCGAGAACCATACCAGCAATCGCCTGGCATGACCAGCAAACACCACGGCTTTGCCGTTACACGATCACAGACCTGCGAGACCGACTTCTGCAAAAGTTTTGGACGCGACCGTGCCCACCGTGCGCGTGCGGAAATCTGCGGTGGCCGCGCTTCGCCCTTCGGCAAACAGTTGCGATGGTGCGCCTTTTTCATTACCCAGTGACGTGACTTCGCTGACTTGTACTTGCGCCCTGCCTTTTTGCACATCGACGTCACGCACTTTGGCCTTGACATCGAACACGTAAACCACGCGCTGGCAGCTTGCTCCGGTTCCTGAAACACAAAACGGAAACTCCTGCCTGAAAGCGACAGTGCTGCCAACAAAAGCCCGCGCATTGGCCTGCCGCTCTTCCAGCGCCTTGCTGGCGGCACGTGCCGCCACCCGCGCCTGCTCCTCCCAGGTGGCAATCTTTTGCCTGGCCAAGGCGTGACGACCGCACTCGTCATCGGGAAACGAGTCAACAAAGCGCTTGAGCGCAGCGCTGTCTCGTGCGGCGTTGAACGCTGCTGCGCACAGACTGGTCCGCGACGGCGCCGCCGGGGTTGCGGTTGGCGCAGCTGCAGGTGGCGCGGGCACCACGGGTTCCGGCTCGGCCGCCGGTAGACTTGCTGCCGCGACTTCGGCAAGGAAAGTCATGGTGCCCCGTGCGGTCGGCTTTCCGGCGTCGAACTCGCCCTCAAAGCGGTCACCAGAGCCCCAGCGCATGATGCCCTGACCATGCGCCACGCCATCGCGCACCTCGCCTGTGTATGAGTCGCCGCTGGCAAACAGGATGTCGCCCTTCCCGGTGGCGCGATCATCGCGCCAGTCACCGTCATAACTGTCGCCGTCGGGGAACCGCATATTGCCGTTGCCGTCCTTGCGATTGTTCTTCCAGCTTCCGTCGTAACGCTGCCCATTGGGCCATTCCTCGACGCCGCGGCCATCGCGGGCTCCGCGCAACCATTGCCCGGTGTAACTGCCGCCATTTTTGTAGCGCAGGGTGCCGGTGCCGGTGCGTTCATTGCGGACGAAGTCACCCTCGTAAACGTCGCCGTTGGCAAACGTCAGCGTACCTTTGCCATCCTGCAGATCGTCACGCCATTGCCCCAGGTAGCGCTGGCCATCGGGCCAGGCATAGGTGCCGAAGCCCTCTTTGCGACTGTTGCGCAACGTGCCCTCGAAGCTGCGACCATCGTTGTACTGGGCACGAACCTCTCCGCTCAGCGCACCGGTACGGGGATCAACCGTGATCTGTCCGCGATAGACGCCATCGACAGCACGCACCTCCGACTGCGTCGGCGCTGCCACGGGCGGCGCAGCGACCACCGCTCCAGCCGACGACGCCGGCGGCGACGCCGCACTGGCCACTGCCGCCTGCTCGTGCAGGCGCAGCAGACTGCGCGGCACGTCATCGGCACATACGTTTCCGGCACAATCGCGGACGTTCTCCTGGCGCAGCAGGTCGCCATCGCGAAATTGCCCACGCAGGATGTAGCGGAGCTTGCCGGCGCTGAAGGCGATCACGTCGCCCACGCCATTGGCGCGGCCGGCATTGCACTCACCCGTCCACGAGACCGTCAGGGCTTCCGCGTTGGGAATGGAGTTGACAATGCAGCGCGTCTGCAAATCGCGGGCAGACACGGCGCCTTGCGCAAGCGCAAGCGCAGGCGCAGGGGCCACAGCAAATGCGGCAAGCACCGCAATCGCTGGAGCAGCCGCAACTCCCGTACGGCGCGCTTTGACGGCGCACTCACTCATCGGTTACCCCACGTCGACACTTGTATCGAACGATTATCGCCGATGCATGCCCGGAGCCGAAACGCGCCGCGTCTGGACGAAATGCTGGTCTGCCGCAGCGGCAATGTCCCCGCAGAATTGGGCCGATTGCTCATGCCCGCAAAGACGAAAACCGCTGCAAGATCGTGCAAATGCCTGTTTCAGCTTATTGCTGTAATGCCCATTGATTAAGGGCTAAGAGCAATGAATGACGCAGAGTCGACTTTATTGAAAATGGCGCTTAGGCCCAATTTGAATAAGAATTCTCGCCAAAAGCCGTTAGCAGAGACGTTATCGTCGTAAGGGTGAAATGAAAACTGCCAGCGAGGCAATCACGTTGCCGCTTTGAGTTGACGCGAAGGGAGAAAAAAAGCCCCGGCGAGCGGGGCTTTTGCTTGACTGAAGTTCCTGGAAGCCAGAAACGCTGGCGTCCCCAAGGGGATTCGAACCCCTGTTACAACCGTGAAAGGGTCGTGTCCTAGGCCTCTAGACGATGGGGACCAAGGAACTAACAGTATTTGCTTTGGTGGAGGTAAGCGGGATCGAACCGCTGACCTCTACAATGCCATTGTAGCGCTCTCCCAGCTGAGCTATACCCCCAAGCAAGACTGAAATTATAGTCACAACTGCTTCGGTTTGGCAAGTGCGAAATCAATAAATCTTGCCAAAAAATTTCCGCGTGTTTCGACTCCTGCGGGCTGCATACGCAGCAGCGTCGTCAACGCGTGCCATCGCGAAGCGGTAATCTCGTCGCGCAGCAACATGGAACGTTGCTCCAGTGGCAAGCGGCCCACGCGAGTAACCACGCTTCGAGGCAAAGTCAGGCAGACCGGCGTCACCACCGACTGCATGACGTCAGGATCAGCCGGCGAGGCCTCAACACCACGGCGTGCGTCGCTCAGTCTGTCTTGCAGCGCTTCGACCTCGTCGTCGGTAGCCGCTTTCCCGAACGGTCTTAGCGCGACGAAAATGCCGGCGGCCAACATTGCAGCCACCAGCCAGAACGGGGCGCCTGCCCATCCGCACATGCCACCGCCGGCCAGCGACACGCCGACCACCGCCGCGCGTGCACGGCGACGAAGCTTCATCGCTTTGGCAGACGGCAAACAAACAACGGGTCAGGCCTTGCGTTTTGCCAGCAGCAACCAGGTATCGATCGCCGCGTCGGGGTTCAGTGACAGCGACTCGATGCCACGATCAACAAGCCAGGCCGCCAGGTCCGGATGATCCGAAGGGCCCTGACCGCAGATACCGACGTACTTGCCCTTGGCACGACAGGCATCGATTGCGAAGCCGAGCATTTTCTTCACGGCCGGGTTGCGCTCGTCGAAGATGGAAGCGATCTGGCCACCGGCGTCACGATCGACCGCCAGCGTCAATTGCGTCAGATCGTTGGAGCCAATCGAGAAGCCGTCGAAGTACTCGAGGAAGTCCTCGGCCAGCAGCGCGTTCGATGGCACCTCACACATCATGATCAGACGCAGGCCGTTCTTGCCGCGTTCCAGGCCGTGCGCAGCCAACGCCTTCACCACTTCGGCCGCCTCGGTAGTGGTGCGCACGAATGGAATCATCACCTCGACATTGGTCAGGCCCATGGTGTCGCGAACGTAGCGCAACGCCTCGCACTCAAGTGCAAAGCAGTCACGGAACTCCGGCGCCACGTAGCGCGACGCGCCACGGAAGCCGATCATCGGGTTTTCCTCGTGCGGCTCATAACGATCACCGCCCAGCAGATTGGCGTATTCGTTCGACTTGAAGTCGCTCATGCGCACAATGACCGGCCGCGGCGCAAAAGCGGCGGCGATGGTAGCGACGCCTTCAGACAGGCGCTGTACGAAGTAGTGACGCGGCGAGTCGTAGCCGTGAATACGCTCCGCGACTCTGGCCTTCAGGTCGGCCGGCAGCGTATCGAACTCCAGCAGCGCACGCGGATGGATACCGATCTGGCGATTGATGATGAATTCCAGACGCGCCAGCCCAACGCCATGATTGGGGACCTGCGAGAACTCGAAGGCGAGATCCGGGTTGGCGACGTTGAGCATGATCTTGGTCGGCGCATCCGGCATCTTGTCGAGCGCGACTTCGGTACGCTCAAAGGCCAGCTTGCCCTCGTAAATCTTGCCGGTATCGCCCTCGGCACAGCTCACGGTGACCTGATCGCCGTTGCTCAGGGTGTCTGTTGCATCGCCACAGCCAACCACCGCCGGAATGCCCAGCTCGCGCGCAATGATCGCAGCGTGACAAGTCCGCCCGCCCCGATTGGTAACAATCGCGCTGGCGCGCTTCATCACCGGCTCCCAGTCGGGATCGGTCATGTCGGCTACCAGCACGTCGCCTTCCTTGACAATGTCCATCTCGGCGGCGCGGCGCACGATGCGGACCTGCCCCTGCCCGATCTTCTGGCCAATAGCGCGGCCGCTTGCCACCACCTTGCCGTGCTCCTGCATGCGATAGCGGACCAGCGTTTTGGCGCCGTCCTCGCGTGCTTTCACTGTCTCCGGTCGGGCCTGCAGGATGTAAATCTTCCCGGTGCCGCCGTCTTTGCCCCACTCGATGTCCATCGGGCGTCCGTAGTGCTCCTCAATGGTCAGCGCGTAGCCAGCCAGCATTTCCACTTCGGCATCAGTGAGTGAGAAGCGGGCCTGATCGGCGGCTGCAACGTCCTCGATGTGCGTGGATTTGCCAGCTTTGGCTTCGCTGCCAAACACCATCTTCTGCATCTTGCTACCCAGCGTGCGGCGCAGGATGGCCGGGCGCTTTGCACGCAGAGCCGGCTTGAAGACGTAGAACTCGTCGGGATTGACGGCGCCCTGCACCACCATCTCACCGAGACCGTAGCTTGATGTGACGAACACCGCGTCCCGGAATCCGGACTCCGTGTCGAGGGTGAACATCACGCCGGCTGCACCGCTGTCGGAGCGAACCATCTGCTGAATACCGGCCGACAGCGCCACCGGAATGTCGCCGTAGCCGGTATGCACGCGGTAGGCAATGGCACGATCGTTATAGAGGCTGGCAAAAACCCGGCGGACGGCGTCAAGAATGGCCGGCACGCCAACGATATTGAGATAGGTTTCCTGCTGACCGGCAAAACTGGCGTCGTGCATGTCTTCGGCGGTGGCGGACGAACGCACCGCCCAGCTCACTGTTCCACCAGCCTCGGCTTCGAGCGCCGCGATTGCGGTCGCGATACCCTCTTCCAACTCTTTCGGCAACGGAGCCGCTTCGATCCAGCCTCGAATCTCGGCACCGGCGCTGGTCAACGCCTGGACGTCGTCAACATCGAGACCGGCGAGTCGTGTGGCAACCCGCTCGGTCAGTTTATTGAGAGAAAGGAAGTCTCGGAAGGCCTGAGCACTGGTGGCAACGCCACCCGGCACCTGAACGCCTTTTTCTGCAAGATTACCGAGCAGTTCCCCAAGCGACGCATTTTTGCCCCCGTAATCCGGGACATCGGTCATCCGGAGGTCGTCAAGCCAGCTCAGGAGCCGGGAGTTGAGGTGCGTAGCGCGTCGCGACATGGTGCCTCCGTGTAGATAACGACAGGCATTCTAGCGAAGCGTCACGGCATTATGTTGCGACGCACAAATCCGGTTGACAAGCGTCAACGCGGACAACCGTCAGAAAATCGACGACGACCCGACGCCTGTTTCGTCGGCCACAGCGTCGCGCAGCTTGGCATAAAGATCCGGGTGTTTGCCGCGCAGAAACTCGATGATCTGAATGTCTTCCTTGCGCACTGAACTCAGATCCACGCCTTCAAGGTGGACGAGCCGGAGCAACTCGGTCACCGGCTTCGGCATATCGCGGCCAGCTTCATAGCGGGAGCCGCCACTTTGTGTCACGCCGATCTTCTGCCAGAACTCTTCCTGATTGAGCCCGAGTTTCTGACGAATCTCTCGTGGATTGTTGATTTTTTGAAATAGACCCATCGCCTCGCCGTGCCTCCAAGAACAACTACGTCGCGGACACATCCATCATGACCAGGCTGTTGCGCCGCCTTTGCTGTCATGCGTATCGCTCCGGACTTATGCCAAACGCATATACCAAGTATATGGTGTCAAGCTATCAAACGCCCGTCCATGCACCGTTTCTATAATGAATAATATGACGGGTGTTGCAGATCTTCACTGCCATTCACGCTACTCGGACGGGACCCTCGCTGTCGCAGATCTGATGTCGCTGGCGCATAGTCGCGGGGTTCGCCTGATCGCCCTGACTGACCATGATGAGCTGGGCGGTGTCGCCGAAGCCCGCGGGTACGCGCAGGGTTTCGGCATGCAGTTCGTCTCCGGGGTCGAAATTTCAAGCGAGTGGCAAGGCGTTTCTGTCCACATCGTGGGGTTGCGCATTGACGAAAAGCATCCCGCACTGCAGCAGAGCCTGTCGCAGATTCGCGAGCAACGCGGTGAACGTGCCCGTCGCATGGATGCTGCGTTTGCGGCAATCGGGATCGTCGACGTCCTGGCTGGTGCTGCGGCGTATGCCCCGAACCCCGACCTCATCTCGCGCACCCACTTTGCGCGCCACCTGATCGATCGCGGGGTGTGCGGCTCGATGGGGGAAGTCTTCGCCCGCTTCATGAAGCCAGGCAAGCCAGGATATGTCAAGCAGCAATGGCTGCCGATGGCGGAAGCCATCGCTGTTATCCGCGCCGCTGGCGGGCGGGCCGTGCTGGCGCATCCGGGGCGTTATGAAGTCGACCAGCACGGCGGCGCCAATGGGCTGCTGAAAGCTTTTGCCGACGCTGGCGGCGAAGCCGTCGAGGTCGTCTGCGCGGCGCATCATCCGCCCGAATGGGCACAGTACGCCGCACTGTCCAGAAAATTCAACCTGCTCGCTTCAATCGGCAGCGATTTCCACAGCCCAAGCGAAAGCCGCGTTCGCTTTGGCGATCTCCCGCGCCTGTCGCCCACCCTGAAGCCCGTCTGGCACGACTGGCCAGAATCCGAGGTACTGCATGCCCAACCGGCGTAGTGTTTTCTTTGTCTCAGACCGCACCGGCATCACCGCCGAGGCACTGGGCAACTCCTTGTTGACGCAATTTGATGGGGTCGATTTCCGCAAGACCACCATTCCATTCGTGGACTCGTCCGAAGCGGTCGATCGCGCCATCTCGCAGATCAACGCCTGCCGCGAGGCCGACGGCAAGCGCCCGATCGTCATCTCGTCCATCGTCAACGAGCAGCTCAGCGAACGCATGCGCGATTCCGACGCCTTCGTGCTGGATTTCTTCCAGATCTTCATCTCACCGCTGGAACAGGAACTGGGCGTCAAGAGCTCGCACGCGGCAGGACGTTCGCACGGGCTGCGCAATCAGGGCGAATATTTCACCCGTATCGAAGCGATCAACTACGTGCTGGCGCACGACGACGGTCAGAGCATCAAGGAGCTTGATCGCGCCCAGGTCATTCTGGTCGGCGTATCGCGTTGCGGCAAGACACCGACGTCGCTGTATCTCGGCCTGCAATGCGGCATTCGTTGCGCCAATTTCCCGCTGACCCCGGACGACTTCGAGCGCGGTGCACTGCCCGATTCCATCGTCCGCCACCGTGACAAACTGTTCGGGCTGACCATCGCGCCGGACCGACTGCAGGCCATCCGCCAGGAACGCAAGCCGCATTCGAAGTACGCCAGCGCCGAGCAATGCCGCTACGAGGTCGCCGCCGCCGAACGCATGATGCGCGACGCGCGGATTCCGGTGCTCAACACCTCGACCAAGTCCATCGAAGAGCTGGCCACCACGATCCTGCTCGAACACAAACTCGACCGCCATATCTTCTAGGCAGTGGCAATGTCCCTGACAGGTGCATCTTCATAGGACATTTCAACCGTCACGCGCAGGCCTGATACACCAGGCTCGGCGCGACTGCGGTTGCGCAGCGTAAGCCGGGCCCCCACCGCGCGGCAGATGTCACGACAGATCACCAGCCCAAGACCACTGCCGCTGTTGGGATCGCCCGACGAGAACGGCTCAAACAGCTTCGCCTCCCGCTCTGCGTCCAGTCCGGGGCCGCTGTCCCACACCGACATCAGCACGGTACGCCCGGCCATAACGATGTCGATACCGATTGCCGATCCCGGCGGCGTGTGCCGGATGGCATTGCTCACCAGATTACGCAGCAGCTCACGAATCATCCATTCATGCGCCGCCACCACCACCGGTCGGTGCTCCGGCGCCTCCAGGGCAAAATCCAGCGCCTTGTCGGCCAGCAATGGCGAGCACTCAACCGCCAGATCGCGGGCCAGCGACACCAGCTCGGTCTGCTCGGAGGCCTCCGGCGCTTCGCTCTCCAGTTGCGCTACTTTGGCCAACGCGAGCATCTGGTTGGCAACGCGGGTCGCCCGGCCCACCGACTGCGACAACTCGGCAAAGGCCACGTCGGGCGCCAAGTCACCCCGTTGCGCGTTCTGCACCTGCGCTTTGAGCACTGCGAGCGGCGTGCGCAACTGATGCGAGGCATCACGGACGAAGCGCTGGCGGTTGTCGAGCACGCCCTTCAAGCGCGCCATCACTTCGTTCAAGGCCTCAACAATGGGCCGCAGCTCGCGTGGTGCCGGCGTGACCAGCGGCGACAGTGAGTCCGGATCACGCTCGAGCAGCTCGCGACGCAGTACCGAGATCGGCCGCAAGCCGCGGCCGATCAGCCACCACATCAGCACCGACAGAATCATCAGGAAGATCACCTGCCGGTCCAGCGTCGAGATCAACCCCTGCTGCGCCAGCGACTTGCGCAATTCCAGCGTCTCGGCCACCTGCACCGTCACCATGCGGTAACTCTGACCGTCATACACGGGCTGCAACAAGGCCACCACGCGCACCGGGTCTCCTTCGAATTTGTCCTCGTAAAACGAAGCCAGTGCCGCGTAGGGCGTTCGCTTCGGGAACACACCGTTGTGCTTGGGCAGCTCCTGGTAGCCGGACAGGAAACCGCCATCAAAATCGCTCACCCGGTAGACGATGCGACCGCGCGTCACCGCCTCGAACACTTCCAGCGTGGCATAGGGCAGTGATGCGCTGAGCTTGCCCTCCTCAAACTTGACGGTATCGCCAATCGCACGCGCCGACGCCAGCAGCGTGCGGTCGTAGGCGATGTTGATCGACTCCAGCGTGTTCTGGTAGATCACCGTTGTGTCGATGATCAGGAAAGTGACCAGCGCACCCAGGATCAGGACGGCAAGCCGACGCCGGATCGAGAGTTCACGCCCGGCAAGCAGTGCCATTGGTTTGCCCGCTACTCGGCGCGTTTCTCGCGAATCAGGTAGCCAACGCCGCGCAGCGCCACCAGCTCCACGCCGAGCCCCGCGATCTTCTTGCGCAAGCGGTAAGCCACCACTTCAATGGCGTCGGGCTGGGCATCGCTGCCATCAGCAAACACGCGCTCCCACAGGCGGTCGCGCGTCACCGCATGCGCTGGTCGCTCCATCAGCGCCGACAACATGGCAAATTCACGGGCTGACAGCTCAATGGCCTCGCCATTGGCATAGCAGACGCCGGCCGCCTCATCGATCGCCAGCGCGCCAAAATCAAGCCGCGCCGATCCACTGGCCTGCACACCACCGCGACCGCGCCGCAACAGGGCGAGCAGACGCGCCTCCAGTTCGTCGAGATCAAAGGGCTTGGGCAAGTAGTCATCGGCGCCAAGGCGCAGGCCCTGCACCCGGTCGCCGACCGTACCGCGAGCGGTGAGCACAATCACCGGTGTGCCAATGCCCTTGCCGCGCATGCCGCGCAGCACCTCCAGACCATCCAGCTCCGGCAGTGTCAGATCAAGCACGATCGCCGCAAATGGCTCGCTGCAGGCTCGATCGAGCGCAGTCTGCCCATTGGTGGCCTGTGCCACATTGAAGCCGCGGCGCGAAAGCCCGAGCGCGAGCGCTTGCGCCAGCGCCGGATCGTCCTCCACCACCAGCAAACGCGGTTTGTCGCCGCCGGATGTCATGCTTGCCATGCGCTTTTCGTTTTTGCCGTTATCGCGTTGATCGCTGCATGCAACCCATTGCGACGGACAGCCTCGCGACAGTGCGAGTACCTAGCATCAAATGCATATTCTTCTGGTCGGCAGATCGATTGGGGCGCACAAGTCCCCGACTCCGGTCTTGCGACCGCAAACGCCCATAACGCCACGTCAATGAATACGCCGTCCGTCAATCGCAAAGCCATGCCTGACCGGCAATCCTCCCCGGACGCGATGTTACCGTGCCGCGCGGTCGCTCATGCGTTGTCGGCGCTGCTCATGCTTGCAGCTGTCCTGTTGCTGCCGCTATCGGTACAGGCGCTGGACCGTGTGCAATTCCTGATTGGCACCAACCCCGGAGGCGGCTACGACCAGACTGCACGCAGTCTTGCACAGGCCATGATTGATGCGGGAGTCGCGCAATCTGCAAGCTTTGACTACAAGGGCGGTGCCGGCGGCACCATCGCGCTGGCTCATTTTGTTGGCAATCACCGTAGCGAGCGCAGCACCTTTCTGGTCACCGGCGCGGTCATGGTCGGCGCCATCGTGCAAAACCGGCCGCCGGAATCGCTGGCGCAGGCAACACCCATCGCCAGGCTGTTCTACGAGTACAACGTGTTTGCAGTGCCCCCGAGCTCGCCCATTCGCACCATGCGGGATGTGATTGACATGCTCAAGCGCGATCCCGCCTCGGTCAAGTGGGGCGGTGGCTCCCGGGGCTCGGTTGACCAGATTTCTATTGCCCAGATCGCGCGCATCGCCGGGGTGAATCCGATGCGCATCAACTATCTGCCGTTTCAGGGCGGCGGCGAAGTGTCCGCCGCGATCGTTGGCGATCATGTCACCATCGGAACGTCGGGCTGGAATGAGCTGGCACCGCTTATCCGTGCGGGCAAGCTGCGCGCCATCGCGATTACGGCGCCCGAGCGGGTGGCCGGAAACCCCACGCCGACGCTGCGCGAACAAGGGGTTGACGTCGAAATCAGCAACTGGCGTGGCGTCTATGGCGCACCGGGCCTCAGCGCCGAGCAGCGCCGGTCGCTGACGCGGGCGGTAACACTGGCGGTGCGCCAGAAATCCTGGATCGAGGCGCTGGTGACCAACGGCTGGACACCCGCCTTGTTGACCGGCCCCGATTTCGATCAGTTTGTTGACAGCGAGCACACCCGGATCGAATCAGCGATGCGGGACGCCGGACTGATCAAGTAGCGCTGCAAAGTGCTGCCCGGCGCTAATGGCGCGCCGACATTCGCTGCCCGAGCATCGTGTAGAGTGCGATCGCGCCGGCGGTGGCAACGTTCAGCGACTCGATACCGGCCTCCATCGGGATGCACAGCCCGCCGCTCAACGCCGGAACGATTGCCTCGCTCAGTCCATGCCCCTCGTTGGACAGCACCAGCACGTTGCTGGCGCCGAAACAGGCATCGAACAGCGAGACTGTTTTCACCGAGCCCAAGTCTCGCGGCAAAGTTGCCCAGCGCTGACCGGTGAATGCTGCCAGCGCCTCCGGCAGCGCGACGGCCTCGACCACTTGCGTATGGAAGTGAGCGCCCTGTGCCGCGCGCAGCGTCTTGACGCTCCACGCAAACGCGCAACCGGGTGACAGCCAGACCTGTTCGACCCCGGCCGCAGCCGCGGTGCGGATCAGTGTGCCGACGTTGCCGGGATCCTGCACTTCATCGAGTGCCAGCACGAATCCCCTGGTTGCCAGCGCCGGTACCGGTGGCGTCGCTGCGATCGCCAGTGCGCCGGTCGGGCTCACCAGCGTGGACAGCGAATCAAAGAGCTGCGGCGCCACCAGCACGACCTCATGCGCGCGATCGACCAGCGATCGCTGCGCCGCAGTCAACACGGTGCCCTCACCGGCCGAACGGATGGCGACGATTTCCAGCGCACCAACCCGCTCGACGTAGCTTTGCGCGAGGTGCTCGCCCTCGAGCAGGCACATGCCATCGCGCTTGCGGGCCGGCGCCGAGCGTGACAACGCCGCGAAGCGCTTGAACAGCGCGTTGTCGCGGGAGGTGATCGTCTTCAACTGCACAGCATCAAATCAGCCCGCGCATCGATCGCACGGCGACCGTGACCGGCAAATCGTAACAACATTGCTACGAAACCCGCATCGGGTCTGGGCTCAGCGCCAAGAAAAGCCGAAAGTCGATAAAGCGCCGAACTGTGCTCTAAGCCCATATCTAACAAGGGTTTCATCGAAAAGCTATTGCTTCTTCGCTGGCGCTGGCGAGTTGCCACTGGCCGCCGGAGCCGCTGCCGGCGCCGGCAACTCCTTCACCTGAATCAGGGTCTCGCCCTTCTTGACCATGCCCAGTTCGCTGCGGGCGCGCTCTTCGATCGCCTCGCCGGCCTTTTCCAGATCGCGCACGTCGGCGTCGAGCACGGCATTCTTTTGCCTGGCGTCTTCGTTCTTCGCCTTCAGTTCCGACAGCTCCTGCTCAAGCGCATGCGCGCGCGGCACCGAGCCCTTGTCGAACCAGAGCTTGTACTGAAGCCCGAGGAACATCAGCACCAGCGCAGCGAAGATGACGCGTCCGATCATGCCGATGTCCCGAGCTTCATGGAACGACTGACTCGCCACAATCACCTGTTAGCGCTTGAACCGCGCAAACACGTCGGCGCCTGCGTAGCTGGCAACGTCACCCAAGTCTTCCTCGATGCGGATCAGCTGGTTGTACTTGGCAGTGCGGTCCGAGCGCGACAGCGAGCCGGTCTTGATCTGGCCCGCGTTGGTGCCAACCGCGAGATCGGCGATCAGCGAGTCCTCGGTTTCGCCGGAGCGGTGCGAGATCACGTTGGTGTAAGCCGCGCGCTTGGCCATCTCGATGGCCGCGAAGGTTTCCGACAGCGTGCCGATCTGGTTGATCTTGATCAGGATCGAGTTGGCCACGCCCTTCTGGATGCCTTCTTTCAGGATTTTGGTGTTGGTGACGAACAGGTCATCGCCGACCAGCTGCACTTTCTTGCCCAGCTTGTCGGTCAGCATCTTCCAGCCGTCCCAGTCGCCTTCGGCCATGCCGTCTTCAATGCTGACGATCGGGTAGCGCGCGGCCCAGTCGGCCCAAAGGTCCGTCAGCTCGGCGCTGGTCAGCGAGCGACCCTCGCCTTCGAGGTGGTACTTGCCGTCCTTGTAGAACTCGCTGGCGGCACAGTCGAGGCCCAGCGCGATCTGCTCGCCTGGCTTGTAGCCAGCCTTCTCGATCGCCTGCATCAGCAGCGTCAGCGCTTCTTCGTTTGATTTCAGGTCAGGCGCGAAACCACCCTCGTCGCCTACCTGCGTCGGCCAGCCCTTGCTGTCGATCAGTTTCTTGAGCGTATGGAACACCTCGGCGCCCCAGCGCAGCGCCTCGCGGAAGCTTGGCGCGCCCACCGGCAGGATCATGAATTCCTGCAGATCGACCGAGTTGTTGGCGTGGGCGCCGCCGTTGATCACGTTCATCATCGGCACCGGCAGGCTCATCGGCCCGGCACCACCGAAATAGCGATACAGCGGCAGGCCGGCATCTTCGGCCGACGCCTTCGCCACCGCGCAAGACACCGCCAGCATGGCGTTGGCACCGATGCGCGACTTGTTTTCAGTGCCGTCGAGGTCGATCAGCACACGGTCAACGCGGGTCTGCTCCTCGCCGTCAAGACCCAGCAGCGCTTCACAAATCTCGGTGTTGACATATTCGACGGCCTTCAGCACGCCCTTGCCGAGGTAACGCCCCTTGTCGCCATCGCGCAGCTCAATGGCCTCGCGCGAGCCGGTCGAAGCGCCGCTCGGCACAGCAGCGCGGCCCGTAGCGCCGCTTTCCAGCACCACATCGGCTTCAACGGTGGGGTTGCCGCGCGAATCAAGAATTTCACGGGCGATGACGTCAACAATGGCGCTCATAAGTTTCCTGTCGGTAACGATTCAAAAATACAGTAGCTGTCCCGGCGGTTTGCCGCTGCTCGCGACAACTACACACAGGCGCTAGAGCTTGTGCGGCCCAGTCAGCAAGTTTTCGGCGAACAGCTGCGCCTTGACCACCCGGTCAATGGCCAGCATCTGCTCCAGCAAAGCCTTCATGCGCGGCAGCGGCCAGGCGTTGGGGCCATCGCACAGCGCCGTATCGGGCGTGGGATGCGTCTCCATGAACACTCCCGACACGCCGGCGGCAATGGCTGCGCGCGCCAGGATCGGCACATACTGGCGCTCGCCGCCGCTGGAGGTACCGAGACCGCCGGGCAACTGCACCGAGTGCGTGGCATCGAAGACGACCGGGCAACCGGTGTCACGCATGATCGCCAGCGAGCGCATGTCGCTCACCAGATTGTTGTAGCCAAAACTCACGCCGCGCTCACAGACCATGATGGTGTCGGCGCCGCCGTTGGCCTCTTTGGCCTTGGCTACGACGTTCTTCATGTCGCCGGGGGCCATGAACTGCCCCTTCTTCACATTCACCGGCTTGCCGGCAGCCGCGACCTTCTGGATGAAGTCGGTCTGCCGCGCCAGCAAAGCAGGTGTCTGCAATACATCAACGACAGCGGCCACCTCGGCGACCTCGTCCTCGTTGTGCACATCGGTCAGCACCGGCACGCCGATCTGCCGCCGTACTTCGCTCAGGATACGCAGGCCCTCGCTGCGCCCGAGCCCGCGGAAACCCGAGCTGCTGGAGCGATTGGCCTTGTCAAAGCTCGACTTGAAGATGAACGGAATGCCCAGCGCGTACGTGATCTCCTTGAGCTGCCCGGCTGCATCCACCTGCAATTGTTCGCTTTCGACCACACAGGGGCCCGCGATCAGGAAGAAGGGCCGGTCAAGGCCGACCTCATAACCGCAGAGCTTCATGCCACCGCCTTTTCAGCGCTTGCGGCTTTCTGCTGCGTCGCCTCGCGCTGCGCCATGGCAGCGCCGACGAAGGCCTTGAACAGCGGATGCCCGCCGCGCGGCGTGGAGTTGAACTCGGGGTGGTACTGCACGCCAAGGAACCACGGATGCGCGCTTTGCGGATACTCCATGACCTCGACCAGATCCTGCACCGCTGAACGGCCGGAAACCACCAGCCCTTTCGCTTCGAACTTTTCGACGTAGTTGCTGTTGACCTCGTAGCGATGGCGGTGCCGTTCGTTGATCTCGGTGCTGCCGTAGACGCGTGCTGCCAGCGAGCCCGCCTTGAGCGAAGCCTTCTGCGCGCCCAGGCGCATGGTGCCGCCCTTGTCGGAGCTGCGCGTCCGCTTCTGTACTTCGCCAGTGGCGTCTTGCCACTCGGTGATCAGGCCGACCACCGGGTCGGGCGTGTCGAAGTTGAATTCGGTGGAATGCGCATCCTTGAGGCCACAAACGTCGCGGGCGAACTCGATGATCGCAATCTGCATGCCCAGGCAGATACCCAAGTACGGCACGCGGTTCTCGCGCGCGTAGCGCGCAGCCAGAATCTTGCCCTCAATGCCGCGCTCGCCAAAACCGGGGCCGACGAGGATCGCGTCCATGCCCTTGAACATGGACACACCCTCCGCCTCAATCTTTTCGGACTCGAGATAGTGGATGTTGACTTTGCAGTCGTTATGGATGCCACCGGCCTTGAGCGCCTCGTTGATCGACTTGTAGGCATCAATCAGCTCGACGTATTTGCCCACGAAGGCGATGTCGACCTCGTGCTTCGGGCGCAACGTGCGTTCGACGATATGGGTCCACGGCGCCAGGTTGGCGGGCTTGGCCAGCAGGTCCAGCGTGTGGCAGACGATTTCATCGAGCATCTGGTCGTGCAGCAGCTGCGGCA
>ENA-UOYA01000506-UOYA01000506.1-activated-sludge-metagenome-genome-assembly--contig:-NODE-506-length-49939-cov-8.115749_pt1 | contig 49939 bp, 29 predicted proteins | sample MGYA00238163_ERZ764804 | MGnify/ENA primary metagenome ERZ764804 (study PRJEB28919, sample SAMN05720223) | activated sludge metagenome | isolation source: Anaerobic digester | place: Hong Kong...
GCACGGCGTTCGAATATTTCCAGAACGACAAGTTGAACGCCAACCAGAGCGAACTGAATCAGCCTCTGACGACCGGCGGGCAGTATTTCCCTCAAGGCCGCAAGCCGCCGAACCACATCAACCAGTTCGGCGCCATGGCGTCGGGGCCGTTTGTGATCCCTAAAGTAATCAACACCAAGAACCGGGCGTTCTGGATGTTGTCCTGGGAAAGCATGCGGCAGCGTTCGGCCGATCCCAGCGTTGTGACCGTCCCGATTATGGACATTCGCACGGGCGACTTCACCAAGCTCTATAACTCCGCCGGCACCATGGTGACCATCTACGATCCGTACAGCACGCAGGCCAACGGCTCCCGCACGCCCATTTCGGGCAACAGGATTCCAGCCAGCCAGCTCGATCCGATTGCGACCAAGGTATTGACGTACATGCCGGCGCCGTCGAGCGAGGGCAGCGGACCGGCCCACCTCAATAACTTCCCATATCCCTCGATGTGGATCGCCAGCTTCGACCAGTTCGTGGGCCGCGTCGATGTGGTGGCCAACTCCAAGAACAACGTGTTCTTCCGCTACAGCGAGGATCCCTTCCAGGAGTATCGCAACATCACGGTCAGCTTGAACAACGTGGCGGAGGGGACGGGCAACGCGCCGCTATTGCGCAACGGCCGCGGCGTGATGCTGAACTGGACCTCGACCATATCGCCGACCATGACTTTCGACATGCGCCTCGGGCTGAACCGTTGGGAGGAGAAGGGCGGCAGCACGATCGGCGAGGGCTTCAACCCGGCGCAGCTCGGCTTCTCGAGCGTCATCGTCTCGCAGATCACCCGGTATCAGTTCCCGCGGTTCGACTTCACCGACTACTTAAGCCAGGGTGCGGACGCCGCCGGTCCCGCCACCAAGGACACTTACAGCATCCAGCCCAATTTCAACAAGGTGCTGGGCCGTCACTTCCTCAAGTTCGGAGCGGAAGCGCGGCAGTACAACAACAACAACTCGGGCCGCGGCTATCCGTCCGGCCAGTACAGTTTTACAAAGGGCTGGACGCAGGCCAACGCTTCGACTGCCGATGCCGTGTCCGGCAACTCGATCGCCAGCTTCCTGATGGGCTTGCCGGCCAGCGCGCAGATCCAGAAAAACATCGACAGCGCTTACACCCACTTCTATTACGCCGGGTTCCTCCAGGACGACTGGAAGGTCAACTCGAGGCTGACCTTGAACCTGGGCCTGCGGTGGGACGGCGAGACGGGGAACCGGGAACGCTTTGACCGTATGGTGAGAGGGCTGGACTTCACTGCCGCCAGCCCCATCGCCAGCCAGGTGACCGGCCTGACGCTGAAAGGCGCCGTACAGTTCTCAGGCTACCAAGGCGTGCCGCGCACGATTGTCGGTATGGACAAGAATAACTGGCAGCCCCGCGTCGGTGTGGCGTACAAGCTGGGCGACAAGTGGGTGCTGCGGGGCGGTTACGGCCTCTATTATCTGGGTTCGGACGAAGTCGGCTCCTCCAGCGGCTTCAGCCGCACGACCAGCGCCGTGGTTTCGACCAACGGCCTGACGCCCTATCCCGGCTTGTCCACGGCCAACGCGTTCGTCTCCTACCCCAACAGCAAGCTGCTCGATCCCATTGGGACCAGTGCGGGAGCAGCCAGCTTCCTCGGCGAGGGCGTCACCACCTACTTATACGACCGGCAAAACCCCTACACACACCAGTATTCGTTCGACATCCAGCGCGAATTGCCCGGCGGGATCCTGGCCGAGGTTGGCTATGGCGGCAACACCACGCGCCGTTTGTCGGTCAATTTTGGCCTGAACTACATTCCGGCGAACGAGATGGGCAGGGTTACCTCCACCGGTGCCGTGGACACGGCGTACTACACCGCTCAGGTGACGAACCCCATGAAGGGGCTGATCCCGAACAACGCATCGCTAAACGGCGCAACCATCCAGCGGCAAATCCTGTGGCGGGCGTTCCCGCAATATAGCGGCGTCACATGGGCCGGCATACCAGTAGGGCGCAACCAGTATCACGGCGTGAACTTCAAGCTGACCAAACGTATGACCCACGGTCTGAGTTACCTGGCGGCTTACACCATCGGCAAGAACCTGGAACAGCTGAGTATATTGAACAATCAGGACTTCGCCGGGAGGGACAACTACGAAGCGACGAAGCTCATCAAGCAACCGTACCAGGATGCCGACACCCCACAGAAGTTCGTCATCGCGGGCATCTATGAGCTGCCGTTCGGCAAGGGTAAGCCCATTGCCGGCAACGCGCCGGGATTTGTGAACCAGATCATCGGCGGCTGGCAGTGGAACTATAACGTGACCTACCAGAGCGGCTGGGTGGTGAACTACCCGAACGCCCCGCAGGTCAGTCCCGGCAGCGCCAAGATCGACAACCCTACCTACAAAAAGGTGTTCAATACCTCCTTGTGGAAGACTTCGACTGGAGCCGCCGTTTCGGTGCCGAACACCACCTATGGCTGGCGCACGTGGCCCATCCTTATGAGCGACGTGCGGCGGCCCGGCTACCAGAATTGGGACACTTCGCTGTCGAAGTACTTCCCGATCAAGGAGAGCCTGAAGCTGCAGTTCCGCTTTGAGATGGTCAACATGATGAACCACCCGTGGTTTGCCGATATGGCTGACGGCGGCACGGACGTAACTAACGCGGCATTCGGCCAGTTGAACCCGACGCAACGCAACCTGCCGCGGTTCATCAAACTGGCGATGCACCTCAACTGGTAGGAGGTATTGTAGGGGCGGGATATATCCCGCCCCTACGTTCTCACCACTGTAGATTCAATCCCAACTTCAGGAAGCGTGGCAGGTTGTTCTGCACCGGCTTCAGACGTCCGAACGCTGCGTTTGTTACGTCTGTCCCGCCGGAGGCGAGGCCGGTGAACCACGGGTGATTGAAGGCATTCACCGCCTCGGAGCGGAACTGTAACCTCATCCGCTCGTAGATGGGGGAATACTTCGTCACGGACACGTCCCAGTTTTTGTATGCGGGACTCCGCACGTCGCTGAAGTAGTACGGGTAAGTGCGGAATGTGTAACTGGGCTGCGCCGTGACCAGCTTGCCCGTCGCCGGGTCGATCCACTCCGAAGTATCGAACCACTTCGCAATGGTCGGATCACTGAGCTTGGCGCTGCGGGGCGCCGTCTGGGCGTTGTTCAGATAAGCCAGTCCGATGCGCGGGGAGAAATTGTTCATGTCCGGGTTGTAGGATCCCCTGGATTGCCCGTTGAGACTCGCGAACAGCACCTGGCCCTTGAGGCTCAAGCCCTGTACTTGCGAAGCGATCGTGCCGGCCGCGTTCAACTCGAATGGGTTGGCGTTCATCTTAGCGTTCTGGAAATAATCGAAAGCCGAACCGTGGAAGTCGTTGGTTCCGGACTTGGTGACGATGGTGATGATCCCGCCGCCCGTCCGGCCATACTGCGCGTAATAGGTGTTAGTGAGGATCTTGAACTCCGCGACCGAGCCCATGGTCGGGACGTGGATGACCTGCTGGCTCGACTGCACATTGCTGATGCCGTCCTGCAGGACCTCGTTTTGCCTGCTCCTGCCGCCATTCACCGCAAATCCGGTGGTGCCGCCGATATCGAAAGACCGCAGGTACCGCCAGCCGCCGCTTTTGACAACACCCGGCGCAGCCCACACGATCTGGAACGGATTCCGGCCTTGTGTCGGAATGTTGGCGATCATCTCGTTCGAGATAATCTGGCTCCGGCTGGCCGTTTCGGTCTGCAGCGTGGCCACCGCGGCCTCGACGGTCAAGCAGGAAGTCACCTCGCCGACGTGCAACGCCACGTCCACGCGAAGCTTGTCCAGGGTCTGCAGCCTGATGCCGGTCTGGACGTATCTCTTGAAGCCCGCCGCTTCCACCGCTAGTTGGTAAGTGCCCGGCGCCAGGAACGGTGCCAGATACTGACCCACATCATTGGTTCTCGCCACGACACTGGCATTCGTAGCGGGATTGGTGACGGTCACCGTAGCATTCGCGACGGCCGCGCCAGTCCGGTCCGTAACGGTGCCCGAAATGCTGGCGCGAATTTCCCGCGAATATTCTGCAGGAGCCAGGGTCACCAGAAGATGCACTACGACACACAACGTGAACTCACATCAAGCTTACCCCTCATGCCAGTATCGTCTCTGAGTCGAAACTACCTCTTGCCCAGGAGTAAAGACGTTCCTACCACGTCACAGTGTTGTTCAGCGCGCCGACGCGCCGGAGCCGCGCGATTCAGTTAAACTGAACACGGCAGCGCTTCTTCGTCTTGTCTTCGCCTTAGAATACTCAGGAGGTGCAAATTCTGGTCAACTCCCATGAAATTTCGCCCCAAATCCCCCACAGAGGCTAGATTTCACCCCCCGTGGTGGTCGTATACTGTTGTGGTGCGGGTGTCTTAGCAAATCTTCACAATTTTGCTTTAGGAGGGAGTATGCGTAATTTGTGCAGACTAGTGTCTGTGCTATTGGTATTGGCGTTAGTACCCCTTGCTTATTCACAAGAGGTACGCGCCAGTTTGACGGGGACCATCACGGATTCAACCGGCGCCGCGGTAGCTAACGCCGCCGTGCAGGTCACCAATCTTGCAACAAACGCCGTCACATCGACCAAGAGTAACGAATCGGGCACCTTTGTGACCCCCTTCCTAGCTCCAGGCCAATACCATATGACGGTGGAAGCCACCGGCTTCAAGAAGTTCGTGCGGGAGAACATCCAACTGCAGGCGGCGGACAGGGTCCGCATCGACGTAAAGTTGGAAGTCGGCGAAGTGACCACCAGCGTGACCGTGAGCGAATCGGTTTCGCAGTTGCAAACGGAAACCGCCACGCGGTCGCAAGTCCTCGCCAACGAGATCGTCGCCAGCGTTCCCACGCAAGGCCGCAACCCGTTCCAGATCGCCTGGGCGGCTTCCGGCGTGGTGAAGAGCGGCACATTCCGTTATCTTCGCTCGTTTGATATCGGCGGCATGTCGGGTCTCTCGATCAACGGCGGCCGTGAAAAGGTCAACGAAGTGCTGATGGACGGTATCAGCAACGTCCGCGCCGAGTACACGGTAATCAGTGCTCCGACTACCGAATCGGTGCAGGAGTTCAAGGTGCAATCCGCCACTTATGATGCGCAGTACGGGCGCACGGCGGGCGGCGTCATCACCGTGGTCACCAAGGGTGGCGGTAACGACTTCCATGGCACGGCGTTCGAATATTTCCAGAACGACAAGTTGAACGCCAACCAGAGCGAACTCAACAAGCCCATGACCGTTGCCGGCCAATATTTCCCCAACGGCCGCAAGCCACCAAACCACATCAACCAGTTCGGTATCCAGGCGAGCGGTCCCATCGTGATCCCGAAATTGGTCAACACTAAGAACCGCGTGTTCTGGATGCTGTCCTGGGAGAGTATGCGGCAGCGTTCCGCTGACCCGGATGTGAAGACGTTCCCCACCATGGATATCCGTGGCGGCGACTTCACCAATCTGCTCAACGGTAATGGCCAGCAGGTTACTATTTACGACCCGTACAGCACGAAGGCCGACGGCACACGTACGCCGATTGCCGGCAACAGGATCGCCGCGAGCCAGATCAATCCTGTAGCGGCTAAGGTGCTGTCCTATTACCCGGCTCCTTCCGCCCCCGGCGACGGACCGGCCCACGTCAACAACTATCCGTATCCTTCGATGTGGATCGCCAGCTTCGACCAGTTCGTGGGGCGCACGGACGTGGTGGTGAACTCGAAGAACAACGTGTTCTTCCGGTACAACGAAAACCCGTTCCAGGAATTCCGCGCCATCGTGTTCGGCATGAACAATCCCGCCGAACCGACTGGCAACGCCCCGCTGCTGCGCAACGGCCGGAACGTGATGATGAACTGGACCTCCACGATATCGCCGACCATGACCTTCGACCTCCGCGCTGGATTGAATCGCTGGGAAGAGGCGGGCGGCAGTTCCATCGGCGCGGGCTACAACCCGGCGCAGTTGGGCTTTTCGAGCGCGATCACATCGCAGATCACCAAGTACCAGTTCCCGCGCTTCGACCTGCAGGATTACCAGAGTGTTGGTTCGGACGCGTTCGGACCCGGCACGCGTGACACGTACAGCCTTCAGCCCAACCTCAACAAGGTGCTCGGACGCCACTTCCTGAAGTTCGGCGCGGACTTCCGCCAGTTCAACCGCAACGACTCCGGCCGGGGCTATCCGTCGGGCTACTATTACTTTGGCAAGAACTGGACGCAGGCGAACGCCACCCGGGCGGATGCTGTATCCGGCAACTCGATCGCCACGTTCCTCATGGGTATCCCGAGCAGCGGTTATATCCAGAAGAACATCGACCCGGCCTACCGCCACTACTACTATGGCGGCTTCTTCCAGGACGACTGGAAGGTCAATTCCCGCCTGACGATCAACTTCGGTCTGCGGTGGGACACCGAAACCGGGAACGTGGAAAGGTATGACCGCCAGATCCTCGGACTCGACTGGGATGCCGCCAGCCCCATCGCCAGCAAGGTCACGGGCCTGACCCTGAAGGGCGCCGTGCAGTTTGCGGGCGTGAACGGCCTGCCGCGTACCCTTGTGGATGCCGACACGAACAATTGGCAGCCGCGCGTCGGCCTGGCTTACAAGCTGGGTGACAAGTGGGTGCTGCGTGGAGGTTACGGTCTCTATTACATCGGCCACGACGACAATGGCTCCACGAACGGTTTCAGCCGCTCCACGAGCATCGTTACGTCCCTGGACGGTGGCCTGACGCCGTATCCGGGCATGACCACGCAAAACGCATTCGTGTCCTACCCCAACAGCAAGCTGCTCGATCCCACCGGCTCCAGCGGCGGTGCCGCCAGCTTCCTTGGTGAAGGCATGCAAGGCTGGATTCGAAACCGCGCTCTGCCCTACACGCACCAATACTCGTTCGACATCCAACGGGAATTGCCGCTTAGCATATTGTTTGAAGTCGGATACTCGGGCAACATCGGGCGCCGGTTCAACATGTCCGGCGGCGGTGTCGGTTCCGCTGGCTATGGCCTGAACTACATCCCGACCAACATGTTGGGTAGGCGAACCTCGACGGGCGCCATCGATACGGCGTGGTACACGGAGAAGATCGCCAACCCCATGGCGGGACTGATTCCGAACAACGCTGCCCTCAACGGCGCAACCATCGTGCGGACGCGGCTCATGTACGCCTATCCGCAGTACAACGGCGTTACGCTGACCGGCGTGCCGATCGGCAAGAACCGGACCGATGCCGTGAGCTTCAAGGTCACCAAGCGCTTCTCGCACGGCTTGAGCTTCCTGGCCAACTACGGTATCGCCAAGAACCTGCAGCAGGTCCGTATGCTGAACGCGCAGGATTTCGGCGGAGTCAAGAACTACGACTCCACCGTCCTGGTGAAGGAATCCAACCAGAACGTAGACACCCCGCAGAAGTTTATCATCGCGGGCATCTATGAACTGCCGTTCGGCAAGGGCCGGCAATTCGCCAACAATGTTCCGGGCATTGTCAACGCCATCATCGGCGGCTGGCAAGTCGCCTACGACGTAGCTTTCCAGAAGGGCTGGGTGGTAGATTACCCGAACGCTCTTCAGAATGCTCCGGGCAGCGCGAAGATCGACAACCCGACCAATAAGCGGTGGTTCAATACCTCGCTGTGGAAGACGGCGTCGGGCACTCCGGTTCCCTTGCCGGAAGCATACACCCTGCGCAACTTCCCGTACCTGTTCAGCGATGTGCGGCGTCCCGGTATGAACAACTGGGATACGTCGCTCATGAAGTACTTCCCGATTAAAGAAAGCCTGAAGCTGCAATTCCGCTTCGAGATGGTGAACATGATGAATCACCCGTGGTTTGCGGACATACAGTCGACGGACGTTACCAACGCGGCATTCGGCCAGTTGAACCCGAGGCAGCGCAACCTGCCGAGGTTCATCAAGCTGGCGATGCACCTCAACTGGTAGAGATAGACCTGAGACCTATCGCTACCTCCTAAAGGGAGCCGCTCCGGCGGCTCCCTTTTTTGTCTTCACGCTATAATTCGGTGGGGACAAGAACTGCCTTCATGCAACGCCTCCTCGACGAAGTCGGCTTTCGGGATCTCTCTCGCGCGCGTTCCAGTATCGAGAGCCTCTCGCGAGCAATCCCCGGCGAAACCCAAAAGCGGCTCCTCTATCTGTTAGCATCCTCGCCCGATCCCGACGAGGCGTTGCTGTTCCTGGAGCGCCTGCACGAATCGCATCCGGAATCGTTCCGCCGCCTGGCGGCCAATTCCACCGCTTTGCAGTATATGGTCGCCGTCTTCTCCTATAGCCGCTTCCTTTCCGAGGCCGTGCTGCAATTCCCCGAATGGCTGGAGGATCTGGCCAAGGCCCGGGACATCGACCGCGTCCTTCCCGCCGAACAGCTCGAGGATCGCCTGGAGGCGGCCCTGGCGGCGGACGCTTCCGCGCCGCTGGCCCTCACGCTGGCCCTTTTCCGGCGGCGCCAGTTGCTCCGCATCGTGCTTCGCGACGTGCTGAACATCGCCACGCTGCCCGAAACCACGGAAGAGCTTTCGAACCTGGCCGACGCGATTCTGGAAGTCAGCTACCGTCATCTGCGAAAGGAGATGGAACGCCGCTATGGCGTGCCCCAGTGGGTGGATGCGGACGGCAAGCGCCGCGCCTGTTCGTTCGCCGTGGTGGCGCTCGGCAAGCTCGGCGGACAGGAGCTTAATTACAGCTCCGACATCGATCTGATGTTCCTCTATTCGGGCAACGGCGAAACCGACGGCGCGCACTCCATCAGCAACAAGGAGTTCTTCCAGAAGCTGGCGCATCGATACACGGAACTGCTCTCCACGTACACGCCGGTGGGCGCCTGCTATCGCGTGGACCTGCGCCTGCGCCCCGACGGCAGGTTGGGCGAGATCTGCCTGTCGCGCGACGGCGCCATTCTCTATTACCAGACGCGGGCGCGGGACTGGGAACTGCAGATGCTGATCAAGGCGCGTCCTGCGGCGGGCGACCGCGCGTTGGGCAGAGAACTGCTCGAGACGCTCGAATCGCGCATCTATGCGACGACGCTGGATTTCAGTGCGGTGGAGAGTGTATCAGCCACTCGCGAGCGGCTCCATGAGCAGGCGGCCCGGCGGCGCGGCGACGCGCCGGGCTTCGACGTCAAGCTGGCGCGCGGCGGCATCCGCGACATCGAGTTTCTGGTGCAATGCCTGCAGCGGCTGCACGGCGGGCGGGAGCCCTGGGTGCGCCACGGCGGTACGCTGCTGGCGCTCGCCCGCCTGCACGACAAAGATTTCCTGGACGATTCCGAATACTCGCGGCTGGCCTCCGCTTACCAATTCCTGCGCACGCTCGAACACCGGCTGCAGTTCGACGAGGACCGCCAGACGCACACGCTGCCCTCGGATGCGGCTAGGCTGGAAACGTTCGCCCGCCGCATGCCCGCCGCCGAGATCGGCAAGGCGTCATCGTCCGAAACGCTGCTGGGTGAGCTGAACGCGCACCTGGAGGAAGTGCAGGAGATTTACGAGCGCGTCATTCACGCGCAACGTCCCATCTATTACATGACACCCGAGCCGGTCATCGAACCGGCCGGCGGCACGGGAGTGGAGACGCCGGACGATGTCCCTGAACCGGCGCCGAGCAACCTGGTGCGGTTCCTCGACGAGAAGGCGCCGCGGTTGGCCGCGATGATCGGCCGGGGCGACCTGCGGCGCGGCCTCAGCCTGTTTGAGCACTACCTTGAAAGGATTCTGAACGAGCCGGATTGGCTCGGCTGGCTGGACCGCGATCCCGTCCTGGCGAGCTACGTTTTCGAAATTTTCGATTGCAGCCAGTACTTTTCAGAGCATTTGATCCGCGACCCGGAATTGTTGCGGGAGTTGCGCGGCATACGCGATTCGTCGACCCGGGATCTTCCCTACTCCGGCCTGGTGACGGCGCTGAGCGACATGGGTGCGGTGCGGCGCTTCTTTCGCCGCGAGATGTTTCGCGTGCAGGCCGAAAGCATCTGCCTGCGCACGCCGATCTTTGAAACGCTCGAACGCACCAGCGAACTCGCCGACGCGACGATCCAGGCCGCCTACCGCCTGGCCGTCGAAGAGGTCGCCGCCTCGCGGCCCCCCGCGGCCGGATACACGCCCGGGAACCAGCTCATGGTGGTTGCGCTCGGCCGCCTGGGCATGCGCGAGTTCGATATGGCCAGCGACGCCGACCTGGTCTTCGTTCTTCCCGACGCCGATCTGCCCGAACTGCCCTTCTGGACCCGCGTCGCCGAGACCATCATCAACCGCATCACCGCGTACACCGGCGAGGGTGTCATCTTCGCCGTCGATACGCGGCTGCGGCCCAACGGCCGCGAGGGCGCCCTGGTGCAGTCCGAGGAGAACTATCACGAGTACTTCGCCAAGCGCGCCGAGGCCTGGGAAGGAATCACGTATATGAAGTCGCGCGCCGTGGCCGGCGACATCGAGCGCGGCACGGCGTTCTTGAATGAGCTGCAAAAGGTGGACTGGCGGCGCTACGGGCAGAGCGGGCGCTCACGCAAGGATCTGCTGCAGATGCGCCGGCGCCTGGAGAAGGAACTGAGCGCCGGCAATCCACTAAAGGCCGGCCGCGGCTCCTATTACGACATCGATTTCGCGCTGATGTACTTGCGCCTGCGCGGCGCGGGCATATTCTTCAAAGTGTTGAACACGCCCGCACGCATCGACGTGGTCGAGCAGATGGGTCACCTGGAGCGCGCCGACGCCGATTTCCTGCGCGATGCCTCCACTTTCTACCGCGCCGTGGACCACGGCATCCGCGTCTCCACGGGCCAGGCGGCGGGCGACCTGCCAAGGTCGGAATCGCAACTGGAAGTGCTCAACGAACTGGTCGGACGCTGGATTCCCGACTATCTGCACGACCAACCGCTGGCCTTGGAACTCGCCCAGGTGCAGGAGCGCACCCGCGAGTTCTTCGACCGCCTCTTCGGATGAGGACGCGGCAGGCGGAACCGCCTGCCGCATACTATTTCCTGACGAGTTCCACGCGGCGGTTCTGGGCGCGGCCCTGAGGCGTATCGTTGGTGTCAACCGGTTTGGAGGAACCCAGGCCCGCCGTGGTCAGGCGCTCGGCGTCGATCTTGAACTGAGTGACCAGGACGGACTTGACGGCCTCGGCGCGGCGGCGCGAGAGATCCATGTTGGCGGCGGCGTTGCCGACCGAATCGGTGTGTCCCTCGATGAGCAGGCGGAGATTCGGATTGGTCTCCAGGCCCTTGGCGATGGATTGGATCACCGGGGCCGATTCCGGCTTCAGGCGGTCGCTCGCGGTATCGAACAGGATGCCGTGGGTAACGAAGCGCCCGGCGGACGTGATGACCTGGCTGAAGTCCGGCGTGGATTCGGCGAAGCGAACCGTGCGATAACCCAGGGACTGATTCGCGCCATAGAAGTCGTGGGCGAACTCCACCCCAGTGATTGCCGGCATCTCGACCTGGTTGAAGTCCAGGTGCTTCTCGCCATTGACGAAGATGCGGAGACGACCGTTCTGAACCCACAACGCGAGCTTGGCCGGCTCGGCCCAGCTCATTTGGATCCGCTTGCGGCCGAGATCCTGGTACGCCGGCACTTTGAGCTGGACCTGCAGGTCGCACTGATTGGGGCTGGCGGTTGTGCTGTAAACGAGGACTTGCTTTGTTCCCGAGAGCAGAATGAGATGGGCAATGGCCCGGCCCTTAGGATCGAACTTGATCTCGGCTTCGTAAGTGAAGTTCTTGGGTAGCGCTGTGATGTTGGGAAAGATGGATCCGCGCTGGCTGATGGTTAGTTGACGGACATCGCCCGCGGCCTGGAGTTCGGGAGCGGCGCCGCGGACCTTGAAATGGGGTGGGGCATCGCCCGCGCTCATGTCCGTGAAATCGTCATAGAAGATCGTCTTGTCGCCCGGGATGAAGGATGACTTGAGAGTGGTCATCTCCGGCTGCGCCGTGGGCGGCTGAGCCGGAACGGGAAGCCCTGCGAAAAGTAACAGGGCGGAAGCGAGTGCGGCTGAGTGCAGTGCAAGCATCTGTGTCCTCCGAGATAACATCACCAGATCAGGGCCGGTAAGCCCGCTAGATTTGTACCATGACACCGGCGTTCTAAGCAAGATTGTGCCGCGCGCCAGCCCGCCCCGCTAAGGTATACTTAGTCACTATCCCACGTAAGACAGACGAAAGGAGAAGTCTACATGACGGTATCTTTCTATGGGCACGTAAGGCAGTATCACAACATCAAAGCAGAAATCGACGCCAACATAGCCGAGGTATTGGAGAGCGGCCAGTATGTCATGGGTCCCATGCTCAAGAAGTTCGAGAAAGAATTCGCCGCCTACAACGGCACCAAGTACGCAGTAGGTGTAGGCAACGGCACGGACGCCATCTGGCTTTCCCTGATGGCGCTGGGCATAGGACCGGGCGACGAGTGCATCACCACCACCAACACGTTTTTCGCTACGGCCGAGGCGATCTGGATTGCCGGCGCCACCGCGGTCTTCGTCGATTCCGATCCGGTGACGAACTGTATCGATCCGGCCAAGATCGAAGCGGCCATCACACCGAAAACCAAGGCCATCATTCCCGTGCATCTTTACGGGCAGTGCGCCGACATGAAAGCCATCCGCAAGATCGCCGACAAGTACAAACTCCTGGTTGTCGAAGACAACGCCCAGGGCATCGGCGCGGCGGGAGACGGCTTTAAGATCGCCGAACTGAGCGACGCCACCTGCACCAGCTTCATCATCCAGAAGAACCTGGGCACTTTCGGCGACGGCGGCGCGGTGGTGACCAACAATCCGGAAGTGGACCGCATCGTCCGCAAGCTGCGCAATCACGGCTCCGACAAGCGTTCCTGCCACAGCTATGGTTTCAATAGCCGCCTGGACGACCTGCACGCCGCCGTCCTCAGCGCGAAGCTGAAGCACATCGACGAGTGGAACGACCTGCGCCGGAAGTGGGCTGCCCGTTACACGGCCGACTTGAAGGGCGCGAAGCACTTCACGCTGCCCACCGAGTTGCCCGGCTACCGCCACGTCTTCCATCTCTATGTGATCGAAACGAAGCAGGCCGCGCACCGCGATCTGTTGCTGGACTACCTGAACAAGAACGGCATCGACGCCAAGTGCCACTATCCCATCGCCATCCATCAGCAGGAAGGCTATCCCTGGGGCAAGGGCGCCCGTATCGTGGGTTCCATCGCCAACAGCGAGCGCAACGCCGCCTGCTGCATCACGCTGCCCATCTATCCCGAGCTGACCGAAGCAGAGGTGGACTACACCATCGCCAAGGCGCTCGAGTGGGACTCCCAACAGGGGTAACGCGATATGCAGCGCAAGTATAAAGTCGTCGTGGTGGGCATGGGCAAGCGCGGCATGCACCATGCCACCACGTTCCAATCGAACGGCCGCTTCGAGGTGGCGGGCATCTGCGACATCGACAAGGGCCGCCTGGACACCGCTGCCGCCAAGTTAGGCGTCACGCTGAAGGGCACCGCCGCCGCCCAGGTGGCCGCCGCCGCCAAACCCGACGTGTTCTGTTTCTGCACGCTGCCGAATGTCCGCGTCGACATGTTTCGTACCGGCATTGAATGCGGCGCGAAGCTCATCGCCATGGAGAAGCCCATCGCGCTCACCAGCGCCGAAGGCTTCGCCATCCGCGACATGGTGAATGCGAGCGGCATCAAGGTGGTGGTGAGCCATCAGCACCGCTTCGGCTCGCACTACCGGAAGGTGAAGGAGATCATTGCGAGCGGGGCGTTGGGGCGTGTCCACACGGTCTACGGAACCTCCACCGGGTGGATGGCCCACATGCTCTCGCACCTGATCGATTACACCCGTTGGTACAACAACGAAGCTGAAGCCGAGTGGGTCATGGCGCAGGCGGCCGGGCGCGGCAAGCTCAGCGACGTGCATCCTTCGCCCGACTACATCGCGGGCGTCGTGCATTACGCCAACGGAGTTCACGGCGTGCTGGAATGCGGCGCCGGCGCTCCGGACGTGCCCGAAGTGGACGCCTGGTGGCGCAAGTGCCGGATCGGAGCGCAGGGAACCGACGGGTTCGCCGAAACGCTCACTGGCGCAGGCTGGCGCTCGGTCACCAAGACGGGCTCGGCGTCGGGCACCGGCTCGATGAACTACGACCTGGACATGCCGCCCTACATCCAGGAGATGGCCGACTGGCTGGACGACGACGCCAAAGTCCACTCTTGCAACTTCCAGAGCGCCTACAAAGGCTTCGAGATCATGATGGCCTTCTGCCGCTCGGCGGCCCAGGGCGGGCAGGTGGCCCTGCCGCTTACCGAACCGGCCGACGAACTCGAAATGCTCCGCGGCGCTGTGAGCGCCCGCAAAGTGCTGCTCTCAATGCCAGCCAACGCCAAGGAGTACCTGGGGTAACCAGCCCGGAAGGAGCCGGGGCAGTCCACCTGCCCCGGTTTTCTTATATGCTGGGACGGTTCCGCCAGTTAGGAGGCAATCGTGTCCGAGCGTCCTTTCAGACTGTCCCGTCGTGAATTCGGTTTGGGCCTGGGCGCCACGCCCGTGTTTGTCCCCGCCGCCCGCGCCGCGGTGAGCGGAGCGCCGTGGGACGCGCCCGCCGAAGTTCGTAAGGTTTTCGTGGGCGTTCCCAAGCCCACCTGGCCGAGGCCCGACCTCAATTTCGAGCAGGAAATGGCAGGCATCAGCGCCAATCTCGCCGCGCTCGAAGCCCAGCACAAAGCCGAGGTCCACTTTACCGGCGGCGAGTGGCTCAAGAGCGCGACGGACGTCGAGCCGTGGGCCAAGAGCCTCGCCGGCGCGGACGCCGTCCTGGTGCTGGACCTGACATCCAGCACCTCGCCGATCTTGCAGGCATTGGGCAAACTGGATATCGCGAAGCTGCTGTTCACGCGGCCCATCACCGGCTGGTCCTTCATGGACGGCGCGCGTTGGATTCAAAGCGGCGCCAAGGCCGACATGGTGGCATCGAGCAACTTCGAGGATCTGGTGCCGCTACTGCCGATGCTGCGCGCCATCCACCATCTGAAATACAGCAAGGTGCTGGTCATCAATAGCCAGGGCCGCGGGGGAGCGGAGTTCACCGCGCAGTTCGGCACGCAAATGGCGTACCCGGCTTATTCGGACCTCAAAGCCTGCTTCGAATCGATCGACGTCCGCAAGGCCGAGAAGGAAGGCGCCGAATTTGCCCGCAAGGCCCTGCGTGTGGTCGAGCCCTCGCCCGCCGACATCCGTGACGCATGGCGCTTGTACCTGGGCGTCCGCGAACTGCTGGCGAAGGAGAAAGCCAACGCCATTACCATCGACTGCCTCGGCGGATTCCGGCGCGGGGAGCTGCCCGCGTATCCTTGCGTGGCCTGGACCATGCTCAACGATTTGGGAATGTACGGCGTCTGCGAATCGGACCTGCCGTCGACCATGACGCAGCTGCTGGTTACCTCTTACTCCGGCAAGCCCGGCTTCGTCTCCGATCCGACCTTCGACACCAGCCGCAACGAGGTCATTCACGCCCACTGCGTCGCGGCCACCTGCATGCGCGGCATCGGCGGCGCGCCGTCGCCGTTCAGCCTGCGCTCGCACATGGAGGACAACAAGGGGGTGTCGGTCGAAGTTGAAATGCCGGTGAGGGAGACCATCACCTGCGCGCGCTTCAACGACCCGAAGACGCTGGTCGCTTCCACCGGTGAAGTCACCGCCAATGTCGACAGCCCGCGCGGCTGCCGGACCAAGATCGTGACGCGCGTCGCCGACGCCCGCAAGATGGTGGAAGGCTGGACCGGCGGACTGCACCGCGTGATCTTCTACGGGGATCATATGGAAGCCGCCGAGCGGATGGGCCGCTTGATGGGCTTCCGGGTGAAGAGGGAATGCTGATGATCAATCGAATTCTCGCCGCCGCTATTGCGCTCTGCGTTTCCGCGCTCGCCCAGACGGAACCCGGCTCGGTGCGGCCCATGCTGGAGGCCGACCTGCTCACGCCGGATGTGGTGTCCTTCCAAGTCCGGAACTACCTGATTCAGAAGGTTCCCGCGCTTCCCAAGCCGGCGAGCGCCGAGGCCTGGACCGCCCAGTCCAAGACGATGCGCGAGAAGTTCCTGCGCGAGGTGGTGTTTCACGGCTGGCCTGCGGAGTGGGTGAATGGGCCGCTCAAGGTTGAGGACCTCGGCCTGATGCCCTCCGGCCCCGGCTATCGCATGCGCAAGTTGCGCTACGAGATCGTGCCGGGCTTCTACTCGGTGGGCATCCTTTACGAGCCCGAAAAGATGACCGGCAAAGTCCCGGTGATCCTCAACGTGAACGGCCACGTGGGGCCGGCGGGCAAGAGCGTCGAATACAAGCAGAAGCGCTGCATACACCAGGCGCGCCACGGCATCCTGAACCTGAATCTCGAATGGATCAGCTTCGGCGAACTGACGCACAAAGAAAACCAGCACTGGTTCGGCGCGCACCTGGACCTGGCCGGCGCGAACGACATGGGCCTGTTCTACCTGGCCATGCGCAAGGGCCTTGATTATCTTTACCAGCATCCCAACGCCGACCACACGCGCGTCGGCGTCACCGGCCTGAGCGGCGGCGGCTGGCAAACCATCGTTCTCAGTTCGCTTGATGAGCGCGTCACGCTGGCCGTTCCGGTGGCCGGTTATTGTGCGGTGACCGCTCGTATCGAGCGCGCCATGGACACCGGCGATGTCGAGCAGAACGCGCCGGATATGCAGCTTTACGCCGATTACCCGCACTTGACGGCCATGCGCGCGCCCCGGCCCACCCTGCTCGTCTACAATGCCGAAGACAACTGCTGCTTCCGTGCCCCGCTGGTGAAGCCGGACATTTACGACGCCGTGGTGCCGTTCTTCAAGCTCTACGGCAAGGCGGCGAGCTTCGCCTGGCACATGAACACCGACCCGTCCGAGCACAACTATCAGCTCGACAATCGCCTGGCGGCGTACAGGTTCATCGGCCGGCACTTCGGCATAGCGGGGATGGATTCGGAAGAGCAGTTGGGACCGGAGATCAAAAGCTACGACGAACTGATCGTCGGCATCCCGAAGGACAACCTGACGGTGCTGGGGTTGGCGCGCAAGCTCGCGCTGCGCGTCTCGCGTCCAGCGATCCCGCCGGAGGGCGCCGCTCGCGAGGCCTGGGCCGTGAAAGAACGCGCACGCCTCGGCCGGGTGCTTCGCTACAAGCCGGTGACCATAGCGCGCCCGTGGAAGCTCGCCAACACGCACAACAAGGGGCTCGAAACGCGGTCCTACCGGCTCGACTTTTCCAACGGATTGAGCGCCACGGCGGTATGGTTCCGCGCGCTGGATGCGCGGGATCCCGCCCCGGCGACCATCGTCCTCAACGAGAACGGCAAGAAAGCGGCGGGGGCCGTGGTTTCGGACCGCGTGAACCGCGGCGAGCAGGTCCTGGCAGTAGATCCCATCTTCCATGGGGACGCCGCTCCCTCGAAACCCCGGCCCAGCGTCTTCACGCAGGTCATCTCAGCGCTGGGCGAGCGGCCGCTGGCGCTTGAAGCGGCGCAGTTGATTGGGACGGTTCGCTGGTTCGGCACGCAGTCCGGCGCCAGGAAACTGCGCCTGGAGGCGAGCGGTTTCCGCGCGCAGGTGGCGGCGACTATCGCGGCGGCGCTCGCGCCGGAGTTGTTTTCCGACGTCGTGATCCGCAACGGGCAAGCGTCGCTGGCGCACATCTATGACGCCCCGGTTGAATACGGACAGGCCCCAGACCTGTTCTGCCTGGATTTGTACAAAGAATTCGACCTGGACCGGCTGATGATGCTGGCCGCCCCGGCCACGATCACCATCGTCAGGTAGGACGATCTTACCTAGCTGCGCGTGAAGTACAGGTCGGCGGCACGCTCCAGATCCCCGTGTGTCATGCGCGCGGGGCGGCCTTCATAGTTGGCGATGGAGGCCAGAATCTCGCAGATGTCGCGCGGATAACAGGCGCGCAGTTCCGTGCGGCCGTCGCGCAGGCACAGGCGCCGCAGGTAGTCCGCGCTGTCCGGTTCGGCGGGAATGTTGCACGCGGCGACTGTCCGCTTCAGGATCTCCTCGAAGACCTTCGGGTCCACGGCGTCAATGAAGATCTTGTTGTGGATGCGGCGCAGGAAGGCTTCGTCGGCCAAGTCGCTCGGGTCCAGGTTGGTTGAGAAGACCACGAGCATCTCGAACGGAATCTGGAACTTCACACCGTAGCGCAGGGTGAGGTAGTCGACGCGCCGGTCCAGGGGCACGATCCAGCGGTTGAGCAGGTCTCGCGGGCTCATGAGCTGGCGGCCGAAGTCGTCGATGACGAGGATACCGTCGTTGGCCTTCATTTGCAGCGGCGCGGCGTAAATGCCGGAGGCCTCGTCCAGGCGCAATTCGAGCATGCTCGGTACCAGTTCGCCGCCCACCAGCAGGAATGGCCGGTGGCAGAGTATCCAGCGCGGGTCCCAATCGGCGTCTTCCACACCCTCTACCTTTTCGTGCACGACCGGGTCGTATAGGCTGATGATCTGGTTGTCCACTTCCACGGCATAGGGAATTAGAACGGCGTCTTCGTAAATGCGAAGCAAACGCTCGGCCAGGCTGGTCTTGCCGTTGCCGGTGGGGCCGTAAAGGAAGATGGAGGTCTGGGAGATCAGGGCCGGTCCCAGCGAGTCGAGCAGGCGATCCGTCACCACCAGGTCAGAGAGTGCCTGACGCAGCATGCGCCTTGTGACGGTGACCTTGGCGGACTGCCTTTGCGTGGCGGCCGTGTATTCGCTAAGCGATACCGGGCACGCGCCGGCGTATTGGCTGATCTGGAAACGTTCGCCCGCCATCGCCCGGCCGGCAGCCGAGAGCGCAAATTGATAATCGTTCCCGATCATGCCCCTCACTTCCACCAGTTGCTGCTGGCGCATATGGCGGAAAACGCCCTCTAGAACCGGCACGGAAATGCGGAGTTTCTTGCTCAAGTCAGAAAGCGTCGAGTACGCCTCTAACAGAAGCCGCCGGAGCATCAAGTCCATCACCAGCGATTGAGGAACTCCAAGCTGCTCTATGGTTTGCGGAGGAGGAGGACAATAAGCTGAGCGGTATTGCGCGGTTGTGGCCATGCTTAGGAATCTTCCTTGTCAGTACTCGAATCGACAGAAACAGCCTCGGACTTTATCCACGCCGGGAGCGCCTTCGGCGTCAAATCTATTGGTGAAGTCTGCCGGCAAATTCGCATGGGCGCTTCTGGCCTGCGCTAGCTTCGCGTTGGGAAGCGACGCAGGCAGCTTGGCTCGCAACGCCCGCAAGGCCGAGCGCAAGGGGGAATGGGCGCGCGCCTACCTGCTCTACTCGCAGGCTGCGGCGGCGGATCCGGACAACCGCGAATACTGGGCCAAAGGCCAGGCGCTGCGGACCAGAGCTTTGGGACAAGTGAAGGTACAGGCGCCGTCCGAGCCGGTCAAAGAACCGCCGCGAGAAGACGCCTCCCTGCTTGGCACAATTACCGCCAAGGACATGGCTGAGGTCCGTAAGCCACAGCCGCCAAAGGAGTTACATGGTGATCCTGGACGCCTGGACCTGGACCTGCGCGGCAGCCCCAAAGAGTTGTTCGAACAGGTCTCGAAGGCTTACGGCATGGACGTGGTCTTCGATGGCGACTACCCCGACGCTGCCGCTCAGCATTTTCGTCTGGACAAGGCCGACTATCGGGAGGCCCTCCGAACCCTGGAAATCGCAACCGGTAGCTTTGTCGTGCCGCTGGCCGGGCGCTTGATGCTCGTTGTCAAGGACAACGTGCAGAAACGCAATGAAGTAGAGCCGATGGCTTCGGTGGTGGTCCCTATTCCGGAGCCGGTCTCGGTGCAGGACGCGCAGGAGTTGGCGAGGACCGTGCAGCAGACGTTCGAAATCCGGCGCCTGTTCGTCGATTCGCAGCGCCGCCTGGTATTCCTGCGTGACCGCGTTTCGAAGATCGAGGGCGCCCAGATGCTCTTCGAACAACTGCTGCGGCACCGGCCTGAGGCCGAAATAGAACTCGAGTTCCTGGAGGTCAGCCGGGGGGCTTCCACTTCTTTCGGGATCTCGCTGCCCACGACGTTTCCCCTGGTCAGTACAGGTAAGCCGTGGCGCAACGCCATAGCCACCTTTCCGTCGGGCTACACCAACTTCCTGTCCTTCGGCGGTGGCGCCTCGCTGGTGGCTGTGGGAATCGCCAGTGCAACGGTGGTGGCCAATGCTAGCCGTTCCAGCGGAGGCACGATGCTGCGGGCCGATGTGCGAGCCCTGGACGGGCAGGCGGCACAGTTCCACGTCGGAGACAAGTATCCCATCATGACGGGCAATTACGGCAGCACGGCGCAGGTTGGTAACAACGTGTTGGCGTTGACGCCCAGCTTTTCGTTCGAGGACCTGGGCCTTGTGTTGAAGGTGACGCCCAGGATCCACGGAGCGGAGGATGTGACTCTCGACATCGAGGCGGAGTTTAAAGTTCTGACGGGCGAGATCGTAGACGACATTCCCGTGATCGCCAACCGGAAGTTGAAGAGCCAGGTGCGTCTGGCATCGGGCGAGTACGCCGTGATCGCGGGCCTGCTGACCGCTTCCGAGGCGCGTACCGTCAGCGGGCTGGCCGGCATCTCATCGCTCCCCTTGTTGGGGCCGCTACTGCGCAAGAACACGCGTGAAGACAATGCGAACGAAGCCATTATCGTCCTGCGTCCGCGCGTGATACACCTGCCCGGCTCCGAGCTTCCCACGAGGTCCTTTTGGACAGGATCGGAGACGCACTTCCCTTCACCGCTCTGAGACGCGCTCGAAGCGGTACGAGCCGGCTTCGGCGAGCGCGAAGGACGTCTGCGCCCCGGCGGCGCCGTGGAGCCTCCAACCGGCGGGTACCTCCAGGCGGACAGGATCCCAGGGCCGCTGCTTCACCACGATCTCCATGTTCCGGGCGGAAGCTTTCACGTCCATCCGCGTCCCCCGGTAGAGCAGATTCGTCACGCCGATTTCGGGCACGGCGGCGGGCAGGTGGGGCTCGATGCGCAGTGACGAGGCTTGCGGCTGCAGTCCGAGAAAACCGTAAACCACGATAGACGGCACCAGACTGCTTTCAAAGAACTCCGCATCGATGCCGATGCCGCCGGCAGTGCCTCCGCCCTGCAGTGTGGTCCCGTGCTTGCCGCCTTCATAGTACTTGCGGTAGCCGCCTTCGGCCCAGACATCCTTCTCCCACGCCAGCAACTCCGCGAGGCGCTGCCAGGCGCGCTCGGGGCCCAGCACTTTAAGGTTTGCCCAAAGATCATAGAAGGAGAATCCTAGTACGGCGCCGCCGTCCTGCACCTGCCCGCCCCAGGGGATCTTTTCCGGCCGGGTCCAGCCTTGCCCGTACCACTCCAGGTTCCGTTTCGTGGTGGCGCGCGGGCCGAAACGCCAGTGGTAAATATCACCGCCCGTGGAAGTGTCGCCTTCGAGGTTGCGGCGGCCGCTCATCCAGTCCATAATCTCGGCGGCGTGGCGGTCCGAGGCGATGCCGTACCAGATGGCATCGAGGTTCAGGAATGTGAAGCCGTAGTCGTGAGCCTTCCCTTCCTTGTCGATACAGGCAACGAAGCGGCCGGTCTTCTTGCTCCAGAACTTCTTGTTCGCCGTGCGCTTCACCTGGGAGGCGTGACGGCGAAGCGCGGCCGGATCCAGAGCTTCGTCGCCGGCAAGAATGCCCCACCCCGGATTGTCGCGGACGGCCTGTTCGGCTTCGGCCATGGCCAAAAGGGAGGCGTAATACTGCGATGTCGAGTACATATCGTCCCAGCCGAAGGGCATGATGTCCCAGTAATTGTTGCCGATGCCGTGGCCGTAATGCATCTGCTTGGATCCATCCGGCTTTGTCGTGTACCCGGCGAGGCCGTCGTGGCCGGGCCAGCGGTTGCGGATGTGGTTGAACTCCAGGCCGCCCAGCACGGTCTGCTGGTAGCGCACCGCGCGGCGCATCCGGTTCATGACGCGCGAGAGAAACTCGATGTCACCCGTCCATCGGAAGTAATTCCACGCGGCCAGAACATAAATGGGATTGTTGATGGTGTGGCGCGTGTCGTAAGCGGTGAAGAAGGAATCGATGGCGAACCGCACGTGGCTCTCGCCCGGCGCCAGCGCGATGCGGATGCGCTTGATGCGGCCGTTCCACAAGGGATGGAGGTACATGGCCGCCTGGCTATGAGTCGCGCCGGAGATCTTCTCGTAGTCCGGGTTGCCGCCTGTCAACGGCAGGTAGACGCGGCGTTCGGCGCTGTACCCGGTATCCTCTTCACGCAGCCATTCGATGTAGGGCAGACGGCCGGCGGGCGGTGCCGGATCGCGCTTCCAGCGGAGTTGCACGAACGGGGCGTTGAAGGCGTCGATCGTCACATCGGCGGGGGTGGTGATGCACGGAGAATCGCCATCGGCTTCCAGTCGCCACTTCTTGTCCCGTATGCCCAGCGAGCGTGCGTGTTCGAGTTCCCAGCCTTCGATGGCCTTCGGGCGGCCGAAGCGGGAATCCGGCCGCCGCCGCAGGAAGTGCTCCCAGACCCAACCGGGGCCGTCGTCCTGGAAATGCCAGCCGGCGGTGTAGCCCTTCTGGTCGGCCGGAGCGTTGGTCCACATGGGGAAAGGCCAACCCTGGTCGTGGGCGTGCGAGAAGTGCTGGTTGGTCCAGACGTAGCCGTCATTGTCCATGCGGATGGCTAGCAGGTCGTCCCGCAGGATCCGCTGGATGGGCGCCGACCAGCCCGGGTGCAGCGCGCCTGCCATCCAGGTGTCGCTGGTGGTCAGGTACTCCTGATTGAAAAGCACGCTGCCGTGCCCGAGCCGCGTGCTGAAGTGATACCAGAGGTAATTCGATAGAAGTTGCGCTTCGGCGTCGTGGCCGGCGAAGGAAAAGCGCGGGAACTCCGGCGGTTGCGCGGCGAGCGGCATGGCGCAGGCCGCGACGAACACCAGGACCATTGACTTCATCTGTCGTGCATCCTTGAACGGCGATCGACTGACCCGTTCATGATGCCAGAGATGGACCGGGGTTCGCTAGCGGAATCCTATGGCTGCAAAGGAATGGTCGCCTGGCCCGCCGGGCCGGAGTAAATCAGTTCAACCGAATGAATCTTCTGGGTCTTGCCGCGGTACTGGAAGTAGAGCAGGCCGGCCTGGGGCAGAGCGCGGTCGCCTTCGGCGAGCGTAGCTTTCTGAACACGCTTGCCCATGGCTCGCTGAAGTTCGAGAGGTACCTTCGGTTCCCTGTACGGCTCCGACTCGCCGGGTTGACCGCTTCCTCCGAAACTGGTCTTGGGCTTCGATTCGACCTTGGGCGGCTGCCATTCGGGATCCTTGACGGTGGCGAGCACCAGACCGTATGGCACGCTGGGCAACACGTCCTTCTTCCCGTTGAGACGCAGCGAGAAATTGTCGAAGGATATGGTCAGCCGCTCTCCCGCCGGGCCGTACAAACCCACCTCGACGACGATGTATTCCTCAGACTTGAGAGTCGCCTCTTCGGTCGGGATCATGTGCCCTTTGAATTCGGCTGCGATCGTCACATTCCCCGCCTTGCCGCGCGACTGATAATCGGTCGGAGCAGCTCGCGGCGGCAAGCCCTTCGCTTCGACCGGCGCTGCGCCGCCAGGCGCGTTTTGCCCGTAAAGGCACAGGCAGAATGCAGCCGCCGGGATGCAGGATCTCAAGGCGTTAAAAAGTCTCATTTCAGCTAAGAACTTAACACATTCGGGAGCGTGAAGGCACACCTCGCTCCCGCCGGCGCCTCACTTCACCTTGCTCATCTCGTATCGCTTAGTCTTGTCCCATTTATGTTCGCGGCCGACGATGAAATCGTCGTAGACGGCTGCGGCCACCAGTGGTATCCACAACTGCGCGTATGTGAAATACATGAGGCAGGCCAGCAGGATATTCTTGGGCGAGTCCTCGCCTTGCTCGCAGCCGAGCGCGATGACGAGCTGCAGCACGAAGGTAGTGAATGCCACGATCCAGATGAGCCCGTACGGTCCGGCGATGCTCAGGTGGACCACGCCGGTGCCGAGCAGGATCAGCAGTACGTCAGAAATTACGATAGCCACAAAGAAAATGTAGTAGAGCGAGAGCGAGTAGAGCAGCTCGAAACCGATCCGCCTGGGCCTTGCTTTCAGCAGCGACCCCGCGAACTTCCGGAACACGTAATTGGAGCCGCGAACCCAGCGGCGGCGTTGGCGGAACCAGTGCCGCAGACGCTCCGGCTCCTGCTCCCAGGTGACCGAGTTGGGGATGAATTGAATCTCGTAGCCGGCTTGGTAGATGCGGATGCTTAGTTCGGAGTCCTCGGTAAGAGCCTCTTCGTCCCAGCCGCCCAACTCCTCGATCACCTCGCGGCGGATGACGTAGTTGGTGCCGGGTAGCGTGGTGATATGCAGCAGCATCCACCGGCCCGCCTGCAGAATCCACTGGAAGGCGATGCCCTCGATGTTGATAAAGCGCGTGACGAGCGCACGATGCCGGTTCCAGGCCCGGTACATGCCGATGACCGCAGCCAGTTTCGGATGGGCGATCAACTGCGAAACCAGCGGGCGGAGCGCTCCGGGTTCGGGGACGTTGTCGGCATCGTAGATCGCGATGATCGAGTGGCTGGCGAACTTGATCCCGTAGTTCAAAGCGGAGGACTTGCCTCGCGCCGCTTTCTCCGGTGGCACATTCACCACCCGCACGCGGGCAATGGAATTGAACTCGTTTGCCACTTCGGCGGTGCGGTCCGTGCTGCCATCGTTGATGATGACGATTTCAATTTGGCTCTTGGGATAGTCCAGGGCGAGCAGCGCCCGGATCGTGTATGCGATCACCCGCTCTTCGTTGCGGCATGGAATCAGGATCGATACGCCCGGGCAGTCCGCGTCGGCCAGCGGGGCAGGTCCTTCGGTTCCTTCGCGCGTGCGCCGGTAGTACAGGTGGCCGAATAAAAACAGGATGATCTGGTAACCCACCATGAACCAGATGATGGTCACCGATAACAGGAAGAAGATGTCAACGACGAGATTCGCCCGCATTACTGACTCTCCCGCTGGCGGACGATCCGCCGGAATTTAAGCCGCGCGTACGCGCCAATCATGAACAAGGTTGCCAGGACGCCGAGGCCGCCAATAATCCAACTGGTAAACCACCCCCAGGTGTTCACCGCCACGCCGGCTTTCGTATCTGTGATGATGCGGACTGCGTGAGAACCGGCCGGGAAAACCACCGACCAGCCGGCGCCGGCGATCTCAGGATGCGCCGCAATCCGTGCGCCGTCCACATAAACGTCCATCGGCTGTTTGTCGAACATCAGCACGGCGCGGCCGGGACTCGTGTAGCGGACTTCAATGCCTTGCTGCAGGGCGTGGGTCTGCAAGATGCCCGCGGTAGAGGCGACCAGGTGGACGGGTGCGCCGCTCGGGAGCAACCACGTGCGCCAGCCGTGTTCGATGCCGATAGTATGCTGCCCCGGTGGCAGCCACGCATCATCGACCGAAAGCACCGGCCAGGAGCGGCCATCCACCAGGAAGGGCACTCTGCGGCCCAGTGAAAACAGCACAGGGAAGGGGCTGTCCAGGCGCCACTGTTCTTTGCCTATGAGGTCCAGCCGGGCCGGTGCCGCGAGTGCTGTGCACAGAATGGGCCAGTCGTGAGCCGGCACGGTGTACTCGGAGTAAACCGCCACCCGTCCGGAAACCTCGGATGCGGCCTTCAACGTCAGGGCGAGTTCCGTGCCGGTGGCGGTGGCCAGCGCCAGCGACGTGCCTCGCAGTCCGCGATCCGGCACTACGTTGACGTCAAACATCAGCCGGCTGTGGTCCTCTATAAGCGGTTTGTAGGTCTCGGCGAATCGCAGATAGCGGTCCGGCGCCTTGTTCCAATACTCGGAGGGATCTTCGAGTTGCAGCGTGAAGGGATACTCCTGCATCAGGTCGACGAGACGCCGTGTGTCGAGACCCAGGGCAGGCCGCACATTGGGACTGTGCAGGCTGTCAAGCGCCGTAACAATCACTTCCCAGCCGCGTTCGCGCCGCAAAGGTTCGATCTCGGAGAGGATCTTGCGGTGCCAGTCGATGACGATATCCTCGCGAAAACGCAGGAACTTGTCCAGGGCCGCGCGGTTGACCGTATGGTCGTACCGCGAGCCGGGCTGGAAGATCTGTATGGGGTCGAAGTGGTTCGCGGCGCGGAATGCCTCCCGAACTTCCTTATTCATGGGCGCGAAGTTCCCGGGTTGGTACGGCTGCGCGGTGTCGCCGTCGAAGTTGAGCTCGCTGATGTTGACGCCGTCCCAATCGTGGCTGCGCAGCATGGTATTCATCCACTCCATGGCCGCGCGATAGCAATCGGGATTCTGGAAGTTCATCAGGTAGCGCCAGCCGATGCGCGCATCGGTGAGGCTGGCGGTTTTCTCGCGCCATTCCGGATGCTCCTCCCACATGCGAGGGGTGACCGCCGGGAACATGAACCAGGCGTACACGGACACACCGTTGCGATGGCAGGCGCGAACGAACTCATCGTAAGGGAAACTGAACTCGCGGGTGAAAATCCAGGCCGCGGCGTAGACAGTGCTGATGCCGGACCTCCGCCAATTCGCGGCGAGCCGGTTCAAATCCGCCCCGGGACGGTAACTGGGATCGAAGTATGCCTCCATGCGGCGGGCACGCAACGGCGTGGCGGCTCCGAAGCTCTCGACGATGTACTGGGGCAGATTGGGATAGCGGCTGCTGGCGTAAGGGGTGAATGGATCCAGCCTTGTGGCCAGGTAGATGTATCGTCCGCTGCCGTGCCTGCCGGAGATCGCCAGGGGTAAGCCCGTGCCAGGATCGGAGAGCAACACGCGCGCCGCTTCCGGGTAAGTAAACTCTCTGACCGTCGCTCGCGGCCGCCAACTGATGGGCATATTGTATATGGGATCCGCGACTGACATCACCGGCACTTCGCGATTGGTGTACCGCAATCCGATCGCGGAAAGCCATGGTTGATACCCTTCAAAGATCGCGGCGCCTCCGCCGGTCACGTACCTGACCAATGCCTTTCGTTGCGCGTCGTTCAGGAGCGCGGCGGCAGCCCGCGGCACGTCGATGACGGTCCGGCTGTCCCCCGGCGCGCGGTCGAGATCGGCGACCCTGACCAGGTTCACGCGGAATCCGGCTGTCTCCAGCGCGGCCTGGTGGCTTTGCTGGTCAAACGCGTCTTCCTGGGTGGTTTTGTCCGCCCATAGCAGCCAGGCTTGCTTGCCGCTAATGGGTGTTTCCGACTTCTTAGGCCGGGAGAACCACTGCCGGAAACGAGTCCAGTATTCGTTCCAGCCGCCCGTCCACATCGTCGTGGGTTCAACGTCGGGTGGAAGGTCGCGCAAGCAGTCGACGGCGGTCCAGCCTTGGGGCGACACCTTGATGGGGATTTCCACGGGTGTGCTGAGCCGTGAGGCAGACACCTCGGTTTTGATCAGCCTGCCCGAGCGATCATACTGGCGGACTCTCCAATACTCGTCTTTGGGCGAGACGCGCGTGACGCCGGAGGCGGTAAGAACCGCGTAGCTCCCCTCGCAGTTCACCTGGGGTGTGAAGTCGCGTATCGAGATGAACTGGTAGCCTTGGCTCCTTATGCCGTCCACAACCTTTTCGAGCAACTCAGTTTCTATGAATGGATGGAAGTAAAACGAGGCGATGCCGTCCCGTACGACCCGCATGCGCCGCGCGTTGGCCAGCACGATTTCAGGATCCGGGTTGTCACGTGGAAGGTACCCGAGGTCCTCGGGAATGATGAGGCGGCCAAAACGATCCACCACCGGATACGGAAACGACTGGCCCGTGTCGCCGCGCGGCAAAATCAGCGGACGGTCGTACGCCGCCGAAAAAACCTGCCGGAACGCGCGGTAGTCGGTTGCCGACGCACCGTAGTGCGGCGGTTCGAAAGCCACCGGGAAGACGCCGTTACGGAAGCACTCCGCGAGGCCGAATCGGAGGAGCCGCAGGACGTGCGCGGTGGAATCTCCCGCGATGGGCGAGTCTCGCATCTCATCCCAGAACTCGTAGTCGTCCGAACTGACGCCGCGGTACTGGTGCGTTGCGCCGTGCATCACCGGCGTCCCGCCCTTGGAAACCATGTAGTGCAGCGCGTCGACAATGCCCGTGGACTCGGCCAGCCTGATTTCCACCGCCTTGCTTGGGTCGCGGTAGATCGGGATCAGAGAAACCTGGAAAGGTGCGTGTCGCTCGGCGAGGGCGTCGGCGACGCGCTTCAGGTCGTCGGGATCGCTTTCGGCGCTGACATCCTCGATGCGGATGAGCCCGCGTGCCGAATGTGCATGCTGGATCCCCAGGATGTCGTGCAACAGATCGCAAATAACCAGATAGCGGCCGCCGTCTTCCATGTAAGAGAACGGCGAGTCGGCGAAATACCAGAACTTGTCCTTCCGCACGACATAGGGCGCCACACTGGAATCGGCGCGGTGCACCTGGGCCAGGACGTTTGCCGGAGCCGGACCGTACGGCGCAACCAGGTCCAACTCGGGTTCCGAGTCGAGAAGAAGCGTGCCCTTGTACTCTACGCTCAAGCCGGTTTCCGACACGGACGACTGGAAGGCGAAACCGAATTGCTTCCGTGCCTCTTCGTTGGTAAGCAGCTGACCTATGTGCGCTCCCAACCATGTAAATGGACGGCGGGTCGTGCGGATGTCGTTCAACAGCGCGGCCGGCACCACCGTATGGCGTCCTGCGGCGATGAAGAAAGCGGCTTGGTATCGCCCTAACTGGCCGGGCGTGTAGGTCGCCATCGGTTCCAGATGCGCTTTAAGCTGGAAGTGACTTAAGAGATTGTCCAGGTTGAGGGCGTGTAAGTAGGCCCGGTCCGTCGTCTTTACAGGTTCGTCGAAGACAATCAGAACGGTGGCGGGACCTGCCGGACGCGCCGGCGGCTGGCCGAACAGAACCGTGGACGACAGAAGCGCCAACGCCATCCCGGCAGCAAGTATCTCCCGCACCATCCGCAGGAAGGCGGCCCGTACAAGGGGCCGTGATGTACGGTTACTCATAGAAGGCTGTCATGCAGTACGATTACTGAAGGCATTGATGTTGCAGCAACCCAAGACCTAGTTTCATCATAGCGTCTTCGCGGCGCGCTTACCTATTGATTGCGGGTAGAAATCACGTGCCGGAGCATCCCAGCTAGTAACAATTTGATTAGAGAAAGTTAATGAAGAAATGGAAAACTGTTGGGGCCCTCTTCGGGCTAAGTGCGCTGCTGGCCGGCGCAGGTTACTGGATGCGCGGGTCTAAAGTCGCCGACGCCATGCGTTTCGCCTGGTATCGCGACACCCTCTGCCCGCTTGGGCAGGTTTGGATGCGCGTGACCGAATACCGGGAGACGGCCGCGCTGATCGACCAGGCCCTTGAGGCGGAGCGCGTTGTGGCCGCCGATGGCGGCCTGGAACTCGTCGAGACTCCGCAGGGACGGTACTGGATCCCCCGGCGCAATCACGAGGTGATGGGGGAGATGATCGTCGATCGTGGGCGAGGCGTGTATGAGAGCGAGACGCACCGCGTGCAAAACGATGACGTGGTGCTCGATTGCGGCGCGAATGTGGGCGTGTTCACGCGCCATGCCCTGGACCGTGGCGCGCGCCTGGTGGTGGCGATCGAGATATCGCCCCAGAATCTGGAGTGCCTGCGCCGCAACTTCGCCGCCGAGATCAAGGCGGGCCGCGTGATCGTCTATCCAAACGGAGTGTGGGACAAGGAAGAGGAGCGCGACCTCAGGATTTACGACGACCAGTCCGGCGGAGACAGCGTGGCGCTCAAGTTTCCGGGCAGCCGTCCGGGACCGCGCGTGCGGCTTACGACGATCGACATTCTTGCCGCGGAGCTGAAACTGGATCGCGTCGATTTCATTAAGATGGACGTCGAAGGCGCGGAGCGGAAAGCGCTCGCCGGGGCCAGGCTGACGGTCCAACGATACCGCCCACGCCTATCGGTGGCGCTCGAACACGAGCCGGCCGACAGGGAAGAGATCCCGCGCCTGGTACAGACGCTATGGCCGGAGGCGCAACTCGAGTACGGCCCCTGCGTTTGCGTGGAAACGGAATTCGTGCGCCGTCTGCAACCGGAAGTGCTCATGGCGCACTTCCGCAAAGCCGCTGGGATTTGAATGTAGACGAGAGTCCGGCGGCCCTCATCACGCAGAGCAGGAACTCGCTCACCGACTGGCTTCATAGGATTGTGGCTCTACGGCACACGGTGGGCACCGAGCATAATGCCGCTGCGGCTTGCACTTGCGCGGTCAATTACGAGAACCGGGAGCGGGATTCGACAGTGCGCCCGGACCCACGGCGTGGTGCGGAACATAGTCCAAAGCCGTGTCACCCTGGACTGCGGTAGTATTCTGCTCAGTAAGGAGATCTCGCCATGACGTCTTTTTCAGCAGCAGACGAACCATCCACCGACTCGCTGAGCGCTTACGGGAAAGCGAGATCGACCATTCAGGGCGCGCCGTTGAGCGCCGGGGAACTGGCAAAGATCGATGCCTACTGGAGGGCGGCGAAGTACCTGGCCCTGGGCATGATCTATTTACAGGCCAACCCCTTGCTCCGGGAGCCCCTGAAGGCCGAGCACATCAAGAACCGGCTGCTCGGGCACTGGGGATCCAGCCCCGGCCTCGCGTTCATCTACATCCACCTGAACCGGCTGATCAGGAAATACGGCCTCAACATGATCTACCTGGCCGGTCCAGGCCATGGAGCGCCCGGCGTGCTGGGTCCCGTTTACCTGGAGGGAACCTACTCCGAGGTTTACCCGGAGAGCAGCCAGGACGAAGAGGGTCTGCGCCGGTTCTTCAAACAGTTCTCGTTCCCCGGCGGCATTGGCAGTCATTGCACCCCGGAGACCCCGGGCTCGATTCACGAAGGCGGCGAACTGGGCTACGTCCTGTCGCATGCCTGCGGCGCCGCGTTCGACAATCCCGATTTGATCGTTTCCGCCGTGGTCGGCGACGGCGAAGCGGAGACGGGTCCGCTGGCGACTTCTTGGCACATCTCCAAGTTCCTCAATCCCATCCGGGACGGGGCGGTCCTCCCGATCCTTCACCTGAACGGTTACAAGATCAACAACCCCACGCTGCTGGCGCGGATCACGCACGAGGAACTGGAAGACCTGCTGCGTGGATATGGGTGGACTCCTTACTTCGTGGAGGGCGCCGACCCGGAGAGCATGCACCAGGCCATGGCCGCCACCATGGAGCATTGCGTCCTGGAGATCCGGAAGCACCAGCAGGAATGCCGGACGAGCGGTGTTCCAAAGCGCCCCCGCTGGCCCATGATCGTGCTGCGTTCCCCGAAAGGCTGGAGTGCACCGGTAGAGGTGGACGGCCACCGGGTGGAAGGTTTCTGGCGCTCCCACCAGGTTCCGCTGGCGGACGTCAAGACCAATCCCGCGCACCTGAAGCTGCTTGAGAACTGGATGCGCTCGCTCAAGCCGGAAGAGCTGTTCGACCGTGAGGGCAGGCTGGTTCCGGAACTCAGGGACATTGCCCCAGCGGGGCTCCACCGCATGAGCGCCAATCCGAACGCCAACGGCGGAGTCGTGAAGAAGTCCCTGCGGCTGCCTGATTTTCGAGACTACGCTGTGAAAATCGAGCGTCCCGCGACAACCTCGGTCGAAAACGTGCCGCCTCTGGGGAATTTCCTGCGGGACGTGATGAAGTTGAACATGGACAACTTCCGCGTCTTCAGCCCCGACGAGAACACGTCGAACAAGCTGCAGGCCGTATACCAGGCGGCGAAGAAATTCTGGATCGCCGGTTACTTCCCCGAAGATCAGGACGGCACCGAACTGGCACCCGACGGGCGCGTCATGGAAATGCTCAGTGAGCACACCATGGCGGGGATGCTCGAAGGCTACCTGCTCACGGGACGCAACGGTTTTCTCTCTTCTTACGAGGCGTTCGTCCATGTGGTCGACTCCATGTTTAACCAGCACGCCAAATGGCTGTCGATCTGCAACCGCCTGTCCTGGCGCAGGAAGATCGCGTCATTGAACCTGTTGATCACCTCCACGGTCTGGCGGCAGGACCACAACGGTTTCACGCACCAGGATCCCGGCTTCCTGGACGTGGTTCTCAACAAAAGCGCCGCGGTTACGCGCATCTACCTGCCGCCCGACGCCAACTGCCTTCTCTCGGTGGCCAACCACTGCCTGGAAAGCGAGAACTACGTCAACGTGATCGTCTCCGACAAGCAGCTGCACCTGCAGTACCTCGATATTGAAGCGGCCATCACGCACTGCACCAAAGGCATCGGCATCTGGGAATGGGCGAGCAACGACCAGGGCGTGGAACCGGATGTCGTAATGGCATCGGCCGGGGACATCCCGACGCAGGAGGCGCTGGCCGCCACCGCGCTGCTGCGTGAGAAGTTCCCGGACCTGAAGATCCGCTTTGTGAACGTGGTCGACCTGTTCAAGCTGCAGCCGACCTCGGAACACCCGCACGGATTGACGGACCGGGATTTCGATTCCCTGTTCACGGTCGACAAGCCGATCATTTTCAGCTTCCACGGCTATCCCTGGCTGATTCACCGCTTGGCCTACCGCCGCAGGAATCATCCCAACCTGCACGTGCGCGGGTACAAAGAGAAAGGCAACATCAACACTCCGATGGAACTGGCGATCAACAACGAGATCGACCGGTTCAGCCTGGCGATCGATGTCATCGACCGCGTGCCGGTCCTGCAGCGCACGGGCGCGCACGTGAAGGAGGAGTTGCTCAACCGGCAGATCGCTTGCAGGAATTACGCCCACGAGCATGGCGTCGACAGCGCGGATGTCACGGGGTGGCAGTGGCCATACGAGAAGGTGGAATAGAATGATTGATCCAAAACAATCGCAGTCCGTTCCCGAAATCCCAAATTCGAATGCGCTGACCGAACTTGCGCTCGACCTGCACTGGTCCTGGAACCATTCGGCGGATGAAATCTGGAAGCGGCTGGACCCGGAGCTTTGGGAGCTTAGCGCGAACCCGTGGGTCATCCTGCAGACCATTTCACCGAAGAAGCTCGAGAGCATTTCAGACCCAGTCTTCCGCCGGCGCGTGAAACAGTTGCTCGCTGAGACGAACGACAAATGGGCTGCCGCGGGATGGTTTCAGCACGCTTATCCAAATGTCCCGCTCCGGGCCGTCGCGTACTTCAGCATGGAGTACATGCTCAGCGAGGCCTTGCCGATATACTCCGGCGGGCTCGGCAACGTCGCCGGCGACCAACTCAAAGCCGCCAGCGACCTCGGTATCCCCGTCGTCGCCGTGGGACTGCTGTACCAACAGGGCTATTTCCGCCAGGAGATTGACGCGCGCGGCGAGCAACAGGCGCTTTATCCCACGAACGAACCCGGCCAGTTGCCGATCACGCCGGTGCGAACCCCGGACGGCGAGTGGTTGCGGATACCGCTCATGCTGCCGGGTAACAAGGTCTGGGTCCGCACCTGGCAGGTTCAAGTAGGCAGGGCCAAGCTCTACCTCCTGGATACAAACGATCCCGCCAATCTGCCCCAGCATCGGGGTATCACGAACGAGCTGTACGGCGGCGGACCGGAGTTGCGTCTCAAGCAGGAGTTGCTTCTCGGAATCATGGGGTGGCGCCTGCTGCGTATGCTTGACATCCAGCCGGAGGTGTGCCACCTCAACGAGGGCCACGCCGCGTTCGCCGTGCTTGAACGGGCTCGCGATTACATGAGAGATACCGGGCGGCCATTTCACGAAGCGCTCGCGGTCACGCGGGCCGGGAACATCTTCACTACGCACACCGCCGTGGATGCGGGCTTCGACCGGTTCGCCCCGGCGCTGTGCCGGCAGTACATGTCGCAATACGCCCAGGACGTTCTCCGGATCTCCGTTCGTGAGTTGCTCGCGCTGGGACGCAAGAATCCGGAGGATGACTCCGAGCCTTTTAACATGGCCTATCTCGCGATCCGCGGCAGCGGATCGGTGAACGGCGTGAGCCGCCTGCATGCGAAGGTCAGCCGCCGCCTGTTTCAGCCGCTGTTCCGGAAGTTTCCGGAAAGCGAGGTGCCGGTCGGCCACGTAACAAACGGTATCCACGTGCCGACCTGGGATTCGAACGGGGCCGATCGCCTATGGATGGACCTTTGCGGCAAAGGGATGTGGCGGGGCGGCCTGGGAGATGTCGAAAAGAATTTCCGCACCGTCGATGACGGACGTCTCTGGGACATGCGCACGGAGGGACGGAGGGCCCTGGTGGAGTACACCCGTGAGCGATTCGCGCGCCAGGAGGCCGGCCACGGCGCGTCTCCGCTGCAGCTACAGGAGGCGCAAGGCATCCTCGATTTCGATACCCTGACGCTGGGCTTCGCGCGCAGGTTTGCCACCTACAAGCGGCCATGCCTCCTTCTGCACGACCCCGAACGCCTGGCCCGGATTCTCACCGATCCACGCCGGCCCGTACAACTTGTGCTGGCGGGGAAAGCTCATCCGAAAGACGGGCCCGGCCAGGCGCTGATCCGCGAATGGACGAGCTTTGTCCGCCGGCCGGACGTGCGCCCGCACGTGGTGTTTCTGAGCGACTATGACATGCTGCTGGCGGAGCGCCTGGTAGAGGGCGTGGATGTCTGGATCAACACGCCGAAGCGCCCGTGGGAGGCCAGCGGCACCAGCGGGATGAAAGTGCTGGTGAACGGCGGGCTGAACCTGTCCATACTGGACGGATGGTGGGCCGAGGCGTACTCGCCCGAGGTGGGGTGGGCCATCGGCGACGGAGAGGAGCACGGCGACGATCCCGCCTGGGACCGCACCGATGCTGAGGCCCTGTACTCAGTTCTGGAAACTCAGGTTATTCCTGAGTTTTACGACCGGGACGACATGGGGATTCCGAGAGCCTGGATCTCGCGCGTACGGGAGAGCATGGCGCGGCTGACGCCCGCGTTTTCGGCTAACCGCACGGTCCGCCAATACACGGAAGAGCACTACCTTCCGGCCATGGCCGCCTATGCGTCGCGCGCCGCAGACAATGGGAAAACCGGTGCGAGTGTTCTCGCCTGGCAGAGGGAGATCGCCCGGCGCTGGAAGGACATTCGCTTCGGAGAACTCAAAGTCGATACGCAAGACGGCGAGATGTTGTTCGAGGTCGAGGTGTACCTTGGCGGTCTGGATCCAGACGCAGTGCGCGTCGAATTGTATGCGGATGCGCCTATCGGCGGGGGCGCTCCGTTCCGGCAGGAGATGAGCCGGACCGAACCGTGCACCACCGGTTGCGTGGCGTACGTCTACTCAACGCGGGCGCCCGCGACCCGCCCGGCGAGCGATTTCACTCCGCGTATCATTCCATACCATCCGGCAGCCTTGCCCGTCGAAGTCGACCGGATGCTCTGGCAGAAATGAAGGCCCGGTGAAGAACCATGAACATTCTCGTACTCAACGCGGGAAGCTCCAGTCTCCGGTTTCAGCTCATTTCCACCGCCGAGGGCGGCCGGCGGGACGATGACGTCCGCCTGTGCCGCGGCCGCGTGGAGCGCATCGGCGGGGAAGCCATCATATCCGCCGAAAACGCGCGTGGCGACCGGCAGAAGTTCACCGCGCCCGTCCGCGACATGACGGCGGCGCTCGACCGCGTGCTGCGCTGGCTCGCCTCGGACGCTTCCGGCGTGAATGAGATCCGCAGTTGGTCGGACATCCACGCGGTGGGGCACCGCGTAGTACATGGCGGGGAACTGTTCCACGACTCGGCCCTCATCACGAGCGAGGTTCTCAAAGGGATTGAAGACTGCATCGACCTGGCGCCCTTACACAATCCCAACAACCTGAAAGGCATTCTGGCCGTGCGCGAGATTTGCGGCGAGTCCATGCCGCAGGTCGCGGTGTTCGATACCGCCTTCCACTCTTCGATTCCGGAGCACGCTTACCTATACGCGGTGCCTTATCACCTCTACCGCCGCCACCGCATCCGCCGCTACGGATTCCACGGCACGTCCCACCGTTACGTGGCGTACCGCTATCAGACGATGCTGAGCCTGAGCCCGGAGCAAACCAACATCATCACGCTCCACCTCGGCAACGGCTGCTCCGCCACGGCGATCCGTGGCGGGCGCTCGGTCGATACGACGATGGGCATGACGCCGCTCGAAGGCCTCGTCATGGGAACGCGCTCCGGCGATGTCGATCCCGCGATCATGAACCTGATCGCGACCAAGGAAGGTATGTCGCCGCACGAGGTGGAGACGCTTCTCAATACCCAGTCCGGACTGCTGGGCGTTTCCGGCCTGACCAACGACATGAAGGTCCTGCTGGAGGAGTTGAAGGAGCACGACGACCGGAGGGTGCGCCTGGCCGTCGAGGTCTTCTGTCACCGGGCGCGGAAGTACACCGGCGCGCTGCTGGCTTCGGTGGGCGGGGCGGATGCGGTGATCTTCACCGGAGGAATCGGGGAGAATTCTCCCGAAATCCGGGCGCGTATTTGCGCCGGCCTCCAGTGGGCCGGCTTAACGCTCGATGAAGGCTTGAACCAGCAGACGATCGGCCGGGAGGAACGCATCAGTTCGAAGGAATCCCGCCTGGCGGCGTACGTGATTCCAACCGACGAAGAACTGCTCATCGCGCGCGATACCGCGCAGTGCGTGCTGGCGGCGCGCTCGTAATTTCGGTTCCAGCCCTCAGGCCCGGTTGGCGTAGCCGAGCCCGGCGATTGCGACCAGCAGAAGTGCGAGTCCGAACAACAATTGCCGCGTAGCGCGCCGGGGCGCGCCCTTCCATTCGCCGCTCACCACGCCGAGCACGTTCGCCACCAGCACCATGGTCGACATCAGGATGCCCCAGCCCAGCGAAGGCCCCAACGGGCCGAGGCGCCGGGCGCCCACGCCGTAGATGGAGATTCCCGCCATCCACGCCACGCCCATCACGATGCCCAGAAACAGCATGCGGCAGGATCCCGGCGCGCGGTAGTTCAATGCGGATTTGTTTTTCGAGAGCAAGTACACTGCATATCCGGCGTTCAGTAGGAACAGCGGCAAGGTCAAAAGGGTCCACAGGGCATTGCCGGCGAGTTGGGCGTCCGCGCCAAGCGACTGCGCGCGCGCCGACACTTCTCCGCCGAACGCGAAGCCGAGATTGCCGCATGCCGAGAGCAGGCCGGACGCCACGCACAGCGCGATCCCGCGCCCGTACGGCCGGCCTCCCGTGGCCACCGTTTCCTTCCACCGCCCCGCGAAAGAACAGACGCTCACCCCCGCGAGCATGATGGCGAGCGCGATGCCGGTCAGTAAGGTCTGCCGCGCGTCCGCCCCCTGCGTCATCAACGGAATGACTGCGCCCGCTGTGGCCGCGACGCCAAGAATCACCGCGAATCCGAGCGCCAGGCCGACCGCGTCCACGCCCAGGCCGAACGTGAGCGCGCCCGCGCCCCACGCCATCCCGAACAGAATAGTGGAGAGAACCGCGCTGCCGCTGATCCCTATGTACACCTCGGCCAGCCGCGGGATGGTGGCGGCCGCTACCAGCCAGGGGCAAATCAGATAGGCCGTGACCGCGAAGATCAGCCAGTAGTTCTCCCACTTCCAGCCCTTCATGTACTTGCTGGGGAAAAGGAAACTGCCCTGAAAGGCCCCCGCAAGCAGCACCAGCGCCAGTCCGGGAAGGATTGCAGAATTCATCGTCTCACCTGGTTTGCAGGGGCGAGCGAAGCGAGCGCCGCCACTAGAGTCTCCACGTCCGGCGCGTCGTTATACAAATGGACGGAAGCGCGCACGCGCCCGTCCCCGCGCCACACCACAATGCCGCTCTGTTCGAGCGCGTCACCGATCCGTTCCGCTTCCGGGTGTTCGAAGCTCACGATGCCCGCCTGCTGCGTTGGGTCTTCGGGCGTCAGGACGTCGAAGCCGAGTTCCGCGAAGCAGTTTCGGAGCGAAAGCACCAAGGGCCGCAACGTGCTTTGCAGGCGCTCCACGCCGGCCTCGTTCAATAGATCGAGGCTGCGCCGCAGGGCGTACAGCGACGCGAAGTTCGGCATGCCGGCCTCGAGATACCCAGCACCTTCTTTGCACTCAAACGTTTCGAAGCGGTCCGGGCGGAAGATGTCCTTCACCGAGTACCATCCGAGCACGCCGGGCGCCGCAAACCGGGCATTCGCTTCCGGCGCCACATAGACCAGGGCCGTGCCGTGAATTCCCAGCAGCCATTTGTAGGCGCTGCACACCAGGTAGTCGACTCCGGCGAGCGGAATGGGAATGCGCCCTGCGGCTTGCGTCACGTCGAGAGAGAAGAACGCTCCGGCGCGATGCGCCTCGGCCGCCAGTTCGGGAATGTAAGTGAAGTTCGCGCCGCTTTTGTAACTCACCTGACTCGTCGTAACCAGGCGCGTGGCCGGTCCGATGGCGGAGGCAAACTGGTCGAGCGTAACCGTGCCCCTGGAGGAGCGCACCACGCGCAACCGCACGCCGCGATGTCGCAGGCGCAGCCAGGCGAGTACGTTCGCCGGAAACTCGAGATCCGTGGTGACGACTTCGTCGCCGGGGCGCCAGTCGATGGAATTCGCCAGGGCGTTCAGCCCGTCGCTCACGCTCGCCACGAAAGCGACATCTTCGGTGTTCACACCCAGCATCCGCGCGGCGGCTTTCCTGCACTTGTGCCCTTCTTCGTAGAGGCGGCTGCGCCCGCTGGTCCCCAGGCTTTTGTCGCGATAGTACGTGGCAAGCGCTTCCTCGGCGAAACTCGGAAGCAGTCCTTCGGCCGCAGTGTCCAGATACGCGACCTCGCGGCTCCTTGGGAACATGCTCTTACACGGCAGATCCAAAGCGGTCCTCCTCTAGTCAAAAGCCATCATCACGCGGCGGTAGAACTCCGCCGCCATTTCCACCTGGTCGCAATCGACATACTCGACGGCCGCGTGCGCCTGGTCGATGCTGCCGGGTCCGGCCACGATGCTCGGAATTCCCACGGCGGCCAGTTTGCTGGCGTCGCTGCCGTACGGCACGCCGGCGGGCTCCGCGTTCAGGCGCATGTCCGCCAGGACAGCGCCGGCGGAGGCCACAATGCGCTCGTCGCGGCGGGTTTCGAGCGGCAGGTCCTGGAGCATGGGATCATCCACACGCGCTTCGACGCCGGGCACCTGCGCCACCAAGGCGCGGATTTCGTCCACCACCCCGGCGGGCGTTTCGCCTGGCAGCAAGCGCCGGTCGATCTCGATGGTGCAGTTTTCCGGAACAACGTTTATTTGCGTGCCACCAGAGATAAGTCCGATATTGCACGTGGCCGCGCCGAGCAACGGATGCGAGCGGCCGCCGAGACTGCCGCAGTACTTCTCAATCGCCAGGATGACGCGCGCCATGGCGGACACTGCGTTGACGCCCAGATGCGGTTTCGAACTGTGAGCCGCCTTGCCGTGCGTGTGCACTTTGAAGCGGACGCAGCCTTTGGTGGCGGTGATCAGGCGCATTTCGGTCGGCTCGGAAACCACGGCTCCGGCAGCGGTGAGGCCTTCGCGCAGCTTGACCACACCACGGTAGGAAAACTCTTCGTCCGCGGCCGCCGCCAGCCAGATCTCGCACGGCGGCTGCTTGCCTTCCCGCGCCACGGAGGCTAGCGCTTCCATCATTGCGGCCAACCCGGCCTTGGTATCGCAGGATCCCCGGCCGTACATTCGCCCTCCCTCCCGGCGCGGCTCAAGAGGAGGGATGGTCATGCCTTCCACCGGCGCTGTGTCCATGTGCGCCTCGAAGACTAGGCGGCGGGAGGAGTCGCGGCCGGGAATCGCCGCGATCACGTTGGGGCGGCGCGGGAAAACCTCCTGGCGCCAGGTCCGGATGGATCGCTCCGCGAAGAAGCCTTCGATGTAGCGTGCGATTTCCTCTTCCGGGACGCCGCCGTGGTAGGCAGGATTCACGCTGTTGATGCGGATGAGCGTGGCCAGGGTATCGAGTACTGTGGGGGCAGGCATAGGATTCCTCACAGGATGTTGGGCGGAAGCGCGAACCGCTCCATGGAATCGTTGGCCCGCCGGATGTGCCGGCTGCCGCCGCTGAGCGCGATGGCCAAGTGGCCGGGCAGTAGCGCATCCACATTGAGGGCTGCGAGCTTGCGCAGGCTGGCAGCGTATTCTGTCAGGCTGCAATCCCAAATGTTGCTGATCAGGATCTTGCCGCCGTGAAACACTGTGTCGCCGCTGAACAGGCACTTGCGGCCCGCGTCCTCGATGAGGAACGATAACATGCCGGAGCAGTGGCCAGGAGTCGTGTAGGCACGGAACTCGGCCTCGCCGGCCCGGTACGTCTCGCCGTCGCAAAGCTCGTGGGCCACCTCGCACGCGCGGAACGAGTAACTGGCCGGATAGACTCCTCCGCGTTTGGCGACGGGCAGGCTGATCTTCTCCTCGTCGCCGGCACGCAGGTATGCAGCCGCTTCCGTTGACGCGATCACCTCCACGTCAAACCTTTCACGGAATGCCGCGGCCCCGCCCGCATGGTCGGCATGAGCGTGAGTCAGGAAGAGCCAGCGCAGCCGCTCCGGGTCGAGCCCGTCGAAACGGAGATTGGCGAGGATGGACTCAATGTTTAGGCCCGTGCCCGCGTCAACCAGGGCTAGGCCTGTGCCGGTCTCGACGGCGTAAATGTGGCAATCGGGATCGCTCGACATGCCGAAACCAAGTTCGCCGCCCCCTACGAGGTAGATGCGCTGTGTCAGACGCACAATAGATTCCCCCTCACCCCATCACCACCACGTCGGCGTCGCGCTGGGCCGACTCGATCAACGCGAGTGCGATGCGCACCGCCTCCATGGCTTCTTCCGGCCGGATTGCGGTGCAGGGACGCCCTTCCGAAATGCAGTCCACAAAGTAGGCAAGTTCCGCCCGCATGGCTCCCCGCGGCACCCCGCAGGCCAGGGGGCCATAGCTTGCATCGGGGACGCGGTAACCCGTTTCCAGAAGGAAATTGAGGCTGCCGGGCAGCATCTGCACATTGGCGACACCCGTGGTCCCCACGAACTGGAAAGCGTCGTCGATGCCGATGCCGGCCTCGCTTGGCAGCAGCCAAATGGTTTCGACGACGCCGAGTGCTCCGCCCTCGAACTCCAGGACGCCCCAGAAAGTGTCGTCGTTTTGGCCGCCTGTGGCGCGGCGACCATACCCGCGAACGCGCCGCACCGCGCGGCCCGTGTACCACAGCATCAAGTCGATATCGTGGATGGAGTTCTCCAACACTGGATGCGTGCGGCCATACACTGGCAACAGGCTCTTCGGCCGGTTGCGCCGCGCGTGCATGGACACCGGCTCGCCCAGCCCGCCGGAAGCGATCTCGTCCTTGAGTATGGCGTACTTGGTCTCGAAGCGAAGCGTCTGGCCCACCATCAGGATTCTGCCGGACGCATTCGCCGCACGAACCATCCGGCCGCATTCTTCGAGTGTAGTGGCCAGCGGCTTCTCGACGAAGACGTCCTTGCCGGCGTCGAGCGCCTTGATGACGGGTTCGCAGTGGGCTCCTTCGATAGTCACTACGTCGATGGCGTCCAACTCCGGCAGGGCGCAAAGCTCGTCGATGCTCTCGCAGATCCTCGGGACGTTGTAACGGGCCGCCAGCGCGGCGGCGCGGTCGAGGTCGATATCGAACAAGGCCATCACCTTCGCCCGCGGTTCGGCTGCCAGCGTCCGGAGATGACACTCCCCGAAGGCGCCGCAGCCGGCCAGACCGATCTGAATCTGCTTCATGGCACTCCCTTCACAATGCGAACAACCGCAGCATACGGTCGCGGGCGTTATCGATGTGCGCCGCGATCGCGATACGCGCGTCAGCGGGACGGCGCGCTGCGATCGCCTCGACAATTTCGACGTGGGGAACCCAACTGCTGTCGCGCTGTGTGGACAGCTTGTCCAGCCGGTGCACGTATTCGAGCGTGAGCCGTAGCTGTTCGAAGACGCGCTGGTTGCCCGCAATTTCCGCAAGCGTCAGGTGAAAGGCGTCGCTGGCCGGCAGAATCTGGTCGACTTGGACCGCCTTGTCCCGTTCCAGCTTCACGATGGCCTCAAGTTTCTCGAGCTGTTCGCTGGTGGCGAGCTGCGCCGCTTTTTCGGCGGCGAAACACTCGAGGATCTTCCGGTACTCGTACAGTTGCAGAAGATCGCGGATGGAGACCGGCGTCACCAGGTAGCCCTTGTGCCGGATGCGCGTGATCCAGCCGTCCTGGGCCAGCCGGTTGCACGCCTCGCGAATCGGCGTGCGGCTCGTCTGGCAGCGGCTCGCCAGGTCCACTTCGGACAGCACTTCGCCCGGCCGCAACGTACATTCGACGAGCCAGGTCTTCAGCGTCCGGTAGATGCGTTCTACCTCGCCTTCCTTGTGCGCCGCCGTGACCGGCGGTTCTTTCGTTTCCTTCATGGCCCACACCTGCCGTGCAAAGAATGCTTCAGCTTTCGAACACCACCATCTGATGGCCTTCGACTCGCGGCACCGTTGTGCGTATGTAACCCTGCGTGAACTCGAAGGGCAGGTCCTGCTTCTGTGGAGCCAGGTAGACCCGTTTCGGGCGCACTGACGCCCGCAGCGCGACCTTCACATTTGCGAGCGGGATCACGTCCTCCACAATATCGAGATTCGGACTGCGGCGCTCGGGCACGTAATGCAGGATGTGCATGATGCGCCGTCCGCGCTGTTCAGTTACCGTGACCTGGGCAGTGGACGGGAGTTCCGCTTTCACCAGCGGATCGCCGATCAGCCTCCGGATGCAGTTTGCCACAAGCTCGCGATATACGGCGTAGCCGTTGCGGGCGTACGCACGGAAGATCGGCACCGCAAAGTAGACGACCTTGCCGCGTTGCGCCGCCGCCGCGTAATCCGTGGGCTTCGCGTAAGGAGTCTGCTCCACCTGGAACCGCCGGTAGTCCTTATCGAAATAGCCTTCCCAGACACGGGCCAGCACGGTCGTGCCCGCTCGCGCCTTCACCGCCGAACCGGTCTCATACATTTCGTGGACCATCTCCGGGATACCGTCGCGCGCGCCTTCCAGCGCCTCGATGTATTGCGATTCGTGCTTCCAGGGACCTTCGTATTTGAGTCCCAGGTCCGGCAGCGCGAAACCTTCTCCCTTCTCGTCCAAGCCCGATTCGTGGCTCAGCAGCAGCGCACCACCGCTCGCCAAATACGTGGAGAGCTTGTTGCGAAGCTTTGCGTTCAGCCGGTGCTGATCGGGCAGAACCAGCAGGCGGTAGCGCGAGAAGTCGCAATCGCCGTCGATGAAATCGAACTGCTGGTGCTCTTGCGTGAGCATGCGGGTCACACCCACGTCCGAATCGTTCGCGCGCGGGCCGGCGAGGCATAGCAGCGAGCCGATTTCGGCTACCGCTTTGGCGCCCTCGCACCAGGGCTCCTTCTCCCTCACGGACCGGTAAGTGCGGCCGATGCGCTCATATGTGCGCGGGTTCAGGCGTCCGTCCGGATGCAGATGGTCGCCCACGGCGCACTTCGTACCCTGCGCCAGCATGCTGAAGCACTCGTAATCGAGCGCCGCCTGGTTGCGCACGGTGCCGAAGTCGCCCCAACTGCGATGGAACGCCCCCGTCATGCCCTGCGCCTCCAGCCCGAAATTGCGCAGGTAGCGCGAAGCGATCTGGAAGTGCGAGTAGCCCCAGCCGCCGCCGGGCAGCGATTCAATTTCGATGTGCGTGTAGTCTTCGGCGACGCGGCGTAGGAAATCGGGCGGCCGCCGCACGCCGAAAGGACCGTTGGTGAAGATGCCCGCCTTGGGTTTGCGCGCGCGCACCGTTTGGGCGAAGCGCCGGATGCAGCGCTCGGTCACCATCTCCGCGTGCTTGCGCCGGTCTTCCGGCTTCGCGGAATCCAGGCCCAACTTCTCCCGCTCTTGCATGCACGATGGGCCGAGACAGCCAAAGCCGGGATACCCGAAGTTGTCATAGAAGATCCCGTCCGCTTCGTAGTTGCGGAGGATCTCGTCGGCCTGCGCAACCACGTAGTCGAGATACGGCGTATTCATGCAGATGCGTCCGAGATCCGCTTTCAGGGGGCCCGTGAAACCGCGCAGGCCGGATGGCTTGCCCTCTTCGTCGCAGACGCGCCACTCGGCGTGCTCACGCCAGATGCGCTGGTCGTACATAGTGCTGATGTAAACCGGCACGCGGATACCCTGGCGGTGGCAGGCCTCAATCATCTCCCCCACCAAATCGATCTTCAGCGATGGGTGCCGCACGCCTACCTTCGTCGGGTAGTACGACATGCCGTGGTGGCACTTGCCGAAGATGGTGATCGAGTTGACCGCAGCCTCTTTGAGCACGCGCGCGAACTCCTCGGCACGGAACGCTTCACCCACTCCGGTGACCGCAGGAGATGTGTGGAAGTCCAGGTGGATGTGCCGGAACGTCAAGACTCCGGGCGGAGTGGAAGCGGCGGGCGCGAGATCCGCGAATCCGAGAACACCCAACCCGCCGGCCACATGAAGCAGTTCGCGACGCGATAAATGCGGCATAAGAGCCTCCTTTACACTGCAAATCCCATCACCGTGTAATACGCCAAGTTCGCCTGGCGCACGTCGGCACGCCCCATCTGGCAAACCACACCCACGGTGCTTTCGATCTTCAGCGCGTACTGGCCGAAAGGAATCTGGTAGGTCCCCACCGGCTTGTCGATCCGGATGCAGCGGACTCTCCGCGCGGCCACCGTTTGCGGCCGCGGCGTGACCGGATCGCGGTCCTCGAAGTACACGGTCATCGTTACTTCGGCGTCCTGGTCATTGGGATTCAGGATGATGAGGGACTCGTGGCCCGGCATCGCTCCCTCTCCCGCCGGCGGCAGGTCGCCGTCCGGGAAAAACCACACGCGGCGTCCGAATTCCGTTTCCATCTCAGCCTCACAGTTCCACGAGCTTCATATGCCGGCCCGAGAACTTCTCCACGCCGTCGACGGTCACCCGCACTCCGTCCTCCCAGCGCAGGCCGAAGTCCTCGCCATAAAAGAAGGTGTCCACCTGGAAGGTCATGTTCTCTGCAAGATCGTAAGTGGAGGTCGATTCCATCCAGGGCCGTTCCACCTCCATCATCCCGATGCCGTGGCACGGCCCGTAGAGCATGTGCTGGCCGAAACCGCGCTGCTTCACCCAAGCCTCGTAGTCCTTCACCACGTCCGCGGCGGGCCTGCCGGCGCGCATCAACTCCATCGTCTTGACGTGAGCCTCCAGCCCGAACTCCACCAACCGCTTCTTGCGCTCGGGCAGGGGCCCGATGGAGAACGGCACCCCGACGCTCGATGAATACCCGCTGACGCGCGCGCCGATGTTCAACTGGATCACTTCATTTGGCACGATCTTGTTGTGCGTGGGACGCGAGATGGCGTTCTTGGTGGCGAAACCGCAGAAGCAGTACAGGGCATGGCCTTCGTACTCGCCGCCGTGCTGGTAGATTTCGCGCTGGGCGATGCCGATCACTTGCAGTTCGGTCATGCCCGGCTTGATCTCGCCCAGAATGGCGTCGATGGCCATCTCGCTGATGCGGAACGCCTCCCGCATGCACGCAATCTCGTTCTGGCTCTTCACCGCCCGCAAGCTGGTCAGAGTGTCATCCGCTTTCACGAGTTCAGTGCCGGGGAGTTCCGCCACCAGACGCGTGTAGACGGGTAGTGTCATCACCGAGTAGCCGACAAGGCCGAGCTTGCGCAGCGGCTGTCCGGGCATCGCGCGCTGCACAACATCCTTATATGAAGCCACCGCGATGCCGGGATATTCGGGGTCGGCCGATTCGCGGTACTCCACCATCTTCTCGATGGCCGGGATCTTGCTGCGGCCCTGCGCATAGGCTTCGCTCTCCGGACCGATCAGCAGGACCGGCGTTCCTTCGGCCGGCACGAACACGCCGCCCGCCTCGAACGTGGGCCAGTACTCGGTCAAATAGCGCACGTTGGCGAAGTCCGATTCGTTGCCGTGCACCAACGCTGCATCGAGCCCCGCCGCGCGGATGTTCTCCTGAAACTTCCTGATCCTGAGTTGATACTCGCTGTCTGGAATAGTGATCATTTCATTTCCTCCGCAATTTGCCGCGCCTGGTAGAATTTCGCTCCCCGCTCGGCCAGCGCCGTCAGCAGGATGTCGAACTGCTTCAACGCCTCCGGCCCGCAGTTCTTCACGATAAATGGATCGGGACGCACCGAGGCCTCGCCGAAGTGAATTTCGCCCTCCGGCATCCGGTGGAACTCCCACGGGTGAAAGTAGAAACACAGGAAGGGTTCCACGCCCCGGCTTTCGCAGTACTTCGCGTAGCCGTCGATGTGCTTCAGCAGCGCCCCGGCGCCGTCGGTGCGGAACAACGGCCACTGGTCCATGTCCCGCCCGTAGGGATCTTTCGACTCCATCGAGAGGTCGGCGAAAATCGGCAGCTCGATCAGCCGCAGCCCGCCCTCCTTGGTCCAGTCGTCCGCGCTTGGATGGTAGGGCGCCAGCCGTTCGCGATAGAAGTACATCGGGTAGGTCGCGTCGGCGACGTAGCCCAGGATTTCCAGCGCATTCACGACCGCCGTGGAACCGAACAGGCGCGGCGCGCGGAATGACACCGGCCGGACTCCGGCGGCCTCTTCCACCACCTCGGTCGCCACCTTCAGACGGTTCGCCACCTCGCTGGGCAACAAGGGGTAGAGGTTCGGAATCTCAAACAGCGCGTCGCCCACCGTCTCATGGTAGAGGCTGTGGCAGCCCACCTCGTGGCCGGCGTCCCGCACCAGCCGCGCGATCTCCGGATGCTTCTTCACGGCATCGCCCGTAAAGAAAAACGTGCCAGTGATCTTGTGCCGGTCGAACATCTCGAGCAGCAGAGGCGTAGCATTCACCAGCCCTTCATAGAATGGCGTGAAACTGCCGACGTCGGTCTCGCAATCCATGCCGAGTACAACCCGTGTCATGATTAGTCCTCGCTTTCCCTACTTCAAACCGTTCCGCTTACGATAGGCCGGGATTTCGTGGTCGAGCACTCCGCGAAGCTGCAGCACTTTCTCCGTCAGCACTTCGGGCGTGTAGAAGTAATCCTGCTCCCACTCGTAGCCCAAACGCGAATCTCGTAACTGCGTTTCGCGCGAAGCCTCCGTGCGCGCAATCTCTTCCTTCAGGATCACGGCCATGCGGTCCACCGTGGACGAACGTTCCGCCGGCGTCGCCGCCTTGGCCAGCTTCAGCCGCAGATCCTCGAATTCGAGAATCGCCTGGTCACTGCGCATCATGCGCTGCAGCTGCTCCGCCAGAAGAACTTCGCGGAAAGCTGTGCGGCGCTTGGACGCCGGGGCTCCCAACGCCGCCCGGCGATAGCTCTCGAGCCCCTTTTCCATCTCGTCCGCCGCCGCGAGCAGGTACTTGTTGAAAACCGGCAGACTGAATGGGCTTGCGTAACGCGCGGCGGCGTTGATCTTGTTGGTGAAATCGGGCACCAGTATCACGCGCTCCGGCGCGTAGGGCCAGTACTTGCTCACCGGCACCCCGCCCGCCTGGATGCCCGGGACGGCCCAACTGTGGTCCACCACGATGGCGCGCACCTTAGGCTTCTCGAAGAAGAACGGCGAGCCGACCGAGTTGGTGGTGCCCATGTTGGGACCTGTGTCCGGCAGCAGGCGGATGGCCTTGCTGAAGTGGCCCCACGCATCGAGGATCAGGTTTTCACTGCCGGAGCCGAACTCGCGTTTCGCAATGGATTTCAGCAGGTCGTCAAGAGGCGGCGCGTCCGACCAGCTGTACCAGTTGCGCAGTTCTGCTACCCAGTTGGGCTTGAAACCGTAACTCCAGGTCTCCATGGTGCCGTCGATCTTGTGTTGTTCGAGTTGCTCGTAGCGCGCGTGCCACTGATAGGGAAACGGCAGGTACGGGAAGGTGCCGAATTGCCAGCTCGCGAAGGTGTCGGCTTTGGCAAAGACCTTCATACCGCGCTGACGGGCGCGTTCGATCTGCGCCGCCGAGACTTCGGCCGGCCCCACCTCGTTGATGGCGTAATCCTTGAGATAGCCCTCCTCGCCGTCACGCAGGAAGCTCTTCCCGTTCTCCCAAGTGACTAGCGGGATCACGTCCTGGGCGTAGCGGTCGATCACGTAGCGCTTGGTGTCAACCGAGCGCCTGCGGAAGTCGATGTTGTAGTCCCAGGCCAGCACCTCGATGGCCGGGTTGATCTTGTGCATCTCCTCGGCGGCGATGGCCACTCCATGGGTCCAGGCGTCGATCCATTTACGAATGTCGTCACGGTTCCACGAGGGCCAGCGTTCGTAGTCGAAGCCCTCGATGAGCAGCACATAGCCGCGAATCTCGGGAAACATGGTCACGTTGTCGCGCACCAATTTGCGCAGCACGGCCTCGTTTTCGGGCGTGCCGTCCAGGTGGTGCATGATGGGCGCGTAAACGTCCAGGCCGTAACGCGCCGCGCGGTCGATCAGGTCGCGCATTCGCTTCGGATCCTGCCGCCGCATCATGTAGTTGTACGGCCATCCGGCCATGACGCCGTTCGGATTCGCATACACCGAGGCGTAAATGGCGTCGAAGCCGTAGTGGGAAACGAGAGAGAGGTACGCGTCCGGCCACTCCATCCAGCCCAGGCCCGAGAGGGTCATGCGCGCTCCATACAGGCTGTGGCGGACTGTATTCAGCCCCTTCGGCAGGAAGGGCGCCTCGCGCAGGTTCATACGGGCTTCCAGGTTATACAAACCATACATGGCCCCGCGCTCGTCGAAACCGCAGACCGCGATTCCGTTCTCCGAGCCGATGAGTTGGTAGTCTTTGCGACCACTGAGCGCCGCGCCGCAACCGGGCATCTGTTCGCGTGTGCCCGCCACGATTGCGTTCTTCATCCGCTGCCAGTCCTTGAGCGACGGCTTCGCCTCCACCGTCACCTGCACGAGCATGGCGCGCTCAAGGTATTCCCGGAAGTCCTCCGCGGCATTTCGCAGCACCGGTCCTGCTTGCGTGGAGACCACAAGGGTCCAACCCTGGCCGGGAATCGACATCTCGGACGCCGCCGGCTTCGCGGTAGGGTTCCGCCGCAAAGGCTCCTTCCAGTTCACGATTGCCGGCCGGAAAGCATGAAGCTCTTCAACGGGGAGCGCGGGCAGCGCCCGAGCCGCGAAATCCGAAGCCGATATGCCGGCTTCCGCCGGAAGTGCGGATTGAGCTGAAAGCAGGAGGGCGGCGACAAAAGCCAGCTTGGCGAATAAATGCATACAGGAAGTATCCATTAAACTTGCCCGTCGCGCAAGAGGCGTGAACGTGATTTTACGTCATGTACTCCAATATTATCGGCAGGAACTGAGATCTCATACGACTAGAAGGGGGCCCCTAAAGGCGGATTAAGAGTGTATACAGATCATGTACAGTCATCCAAACACCGCTTCTGCGGTCGAAAGGGATCAGAACATGCGCCATGTCAAACTTCTCGTCGTCATTGCGGCCTTCGTGCTTGCCAGCCTGGATGCGCGGAAGGGAGATTTCTCGTCCCTGCTGAAGCTGGGCTCTATCTATCAGATCTACGATCCGAACACCACCACAGTGGCTCCCAATGGCCGTTATTCACGACAGCCACTGCCCGGCAATATCGTGCCGCAGAGCCGCATCAACCCTGTGGCGGCCAACCTTCTGAAGTGGTGGCCCGAACCCAACGCGAAGGGTACCGCCGAAGGTCTTCAGAATCTGGAGCTACTGAACATCCCAACGCCGAATAAGTTCCAGAACCACATTGCTCGCCTGGACCATTACGTCAGCAACAGACAACGTCTCTACGGCCGTTTCTCCCGCTATTTCAAGCGTGAAGGAAAGTACTACGACAACCTGGGCAACGACGCCTCTGGTATGTACGCCCGCATCAAGCCATATAACTTCGCGATCGATGATATTTACACTGTTACGCCAAACATGGTGATCGATTTCCGTTATGGCTTTCAACGCTTCGTGATGAATACGAGCCAACCCAGCGAAGGCTTCGAT
>ENA-UOYA01000507-UOYA01000507.1-activated-sludge-metagenome-genome-assembly--contig:-NODE-507-length-49766-cov-14.992255_pt1 | contig 49766 bp, 36 predicted proteins | sample MGYA00238163_ERZ764804 | MGnify/ENA primary metagenome ERZ764804 (study PRJEB28919, sample SAMN05720223) | activated sludge metagenome | isolation source: Anaerobic digester | place: Hong Kong...
CGGAAGAAGGAACTGAAGCCGCTGCTGTAACGGTAGTAGAAGTTGGATATACTTCCGTTCCCATCATTCCCGAATTTCGAGTAAACAAACCATTTTTATTTGTGATTCGCGAAAATAGTACGGGTGTCATTCTTTTTATAGGTAAAAGGGGAAATATGGAATTGTTTTGATGACTGGTGTCCTGAAAATGATTCGGCAACCTTTCTTCATCTCAATTTCCCGATGCCTTCTTTCCGGCATCTTTGCGAATTTCCTTGGGCTTCTGTTCAAGCAGAGGCACTTTAAGATAATTCCATGTTTCCTCAAATTCCCAATTGGGCATCAAAGTCATTTTTTTCGGATAATAGAAAACCGCTTCCGGCTGCCTGTGAGCAGCAAAGTCTCCGGTATCCCATTTGCCGTTTCCATTCTCATCCAAAAACAGTCGAGCATAATAATCGCCGGGTTTCAGATACTGAAAAACGGTTCCTTTTTCCTGTGCCTGCTTTGAAGCAATCACCGCATCTTTGGCATCCAAAATTTGAATCACGGCGTTGGGAACAAAATTTTCCAATACCATAATAACCGTGCTGTATTCATCCAAAGAACGAATTTTGAATTTTCCTGAATATTTCTTACTGGTTTGCTGATATATGCTGGTAAAAGCAGCCGAATCGACTGTTAATTCATAATTTTTCTCCGGTTCCCATTTGTAATCGACAGCATAAACCATTTTGGTAGAATCTACCTGTCGCCAATTTACAGGCAAAGGTTTTAAAATCGTATCAACTCTTTGAGCAAGTGAAATTTTGGATAAATCAAAATAAGCCAGAGGCGTACTGAAACGAAAAACAACAGGCTGATAAATATCAAAAGAACCGGCAATATTGGTTGTAAACTGATAATTTTGCTCCATTTTTACCCGTGAAACAGGTTCTTTTTTGTCTTTAATATTTCTCACAGTAGAGCGAGCAGTTCGCATGAAAATTTTCAATGTATCCGTTGCAGGTACAAGTCGAAAAAGCGAATCGGTTTTTTTATAACTCATTTCAAACTGCAACGTGTCTTTCTTCCAAACCAACGAATCGGTCATCCAGTAAGTCAGACTGTCCATCGTATTGTTTTTCTGAAGAATATATTTGCCATCCCATTCAAAATCAATTGGTTTCAAGGTTGGCAATTCGGTCATGGGTGCACTGAAAAACAAAGAAAAAGCATAAGGTAAAGTTCGTTCAGCTTTAATGAAATATTGTCTTTTTTTGTTTTCCTTAAAATATTTCAGCAGGATGTTATCAGGCAAAAAATGCGTTCGTACAATGGAGCGAATGGTATCGATTTGAACAGAATCTTTCCAAATCGTATCCATCACTTCTTCTCTGAAAAATCCAGGAACAATCAGCGAATCGGTAAAAGCAAGCCCTTCACCCGGCTGATAAAAATAATCTCTGTTGGCGTCGCCCAAAGCATATATTTTGAAAGTATCCTTTTTCAAATTTTCTACTGAAAACTTTCCAGTTTCATCCGTTTTCCCAATTCTCAAAAAAGGTTTTTTTGTAAAAACCGTATCGGATAAATCTTTATAAACCCCAACGGTAATCCCTGAAACCGGATTCAAATCTTCAGCATTGATAACAGTTCCCTTAACTTGCAAGGTATCGATCTGATTTCCGGTAGAAAACGAGAAAGAAAAATTTTTTAATGGATTTTTTTCGTTCAAATCTACTATGGCATTCCCGAAATTAATAGTGTAGGTTGTACTGTCTTTTAAATCGTCCTGCAAATTGACCGTAACTCTCTTTCCGATGGCAACAACTTCGGGCGGTTTCACCTGAGGAGGAGAAATCAGTACATTTTCGGCCGCTTTTTCTATACTGACATTTTCATCAAAATCGATCAGAATTTGCTTTTTCTTAAAATTTAACGCACCGTTGGAAGGGACAGAGCGAACAACACTTGGTGGGATGGAGTCTTTTGGGCCGCCGGTTGGGCCTTGTGCTTTGTTGGCACAGCCAACAACCGATAAAATTATTCCTGAAAAGACGATCGTCTTAAAAAAATTTAATCTCATTGTTGTTTCAAATCAGGTTGTTTGCAACGTTAATACTTTGTGACCAATTCGGCAAAACAAACATTTCTTCGTATCGCAATATTGCTTTTTCAGTTGTATAAGAGCCTGAGAATCAAATGCTGATTCGGAAGCAATTCCAATATTTCTCCAACCTTTGACAATGGCATTTTTTTCTGAAGGAATGGCTTCCAGCAAATGCAAAGATTTATCTTTTAAATCTTCGTTGTTCTTTTTTGAAGCATAACAAAACAAAAAGGGAACAATCGTATTGATTACAATGCTGTAGATAGAATACAATCCGAGCTGTTTGGTGCTTTTTGGGCTTGCAGAACCAAACAGATAATGCGTTTGCCAATAATTCGAAGGTTTGCAGGAAAACATGTCTTTCATCAATTCCAAATTTGGAGTTTCAATAATTTTCGAGAAAAGTTTTGATGACTGATGGATCAGGGAAGCAAATTGTGCAATTCTAACATGAGGAAAATTATAAGGCCTGAGTCTGAATAATTTCCATTGGCTGCAGTCGATGGGCTGTAACGAAAATTTGTTTCTCAAAAAAGCATATTCCTTTTCCAATTGCATGGTATAGGTATCGGAAGTATCTTCAGGCAGCAAACCTGCCTGACCAAACAAAATGGCTTCCAATTGCAACAGATTATCCTTATGTTTTGCCAAAACAGTCAATGGAACAGACTTTGCCAACATTTCGAAAGCCTGACCATTGGTGCCAAAACCAAAATTTCGCGCTATAACAATGTAAAAAGCTTCTCCCCAATGATAATGATTTTGTGTCAACAAATTTTCTATCTCTTTCATTTTTTGTTCCAATCGCTCCACCAGCAAAGCATTTTTCCAACTTTGAATAAAAATTTCGGAAATTTTCTCAATTTTATCTGCGCAAGGGATCCATTTATTGTTGTTCAACAACGAATCGTAATTCGCTTCAATATCTTTTGAAAATGGTAAAACAAGCTGAGGAATTTTTGTTCCGTCCGTTCTGAAGACTTCTCCATCAGTCTCTGCCACCACATGCAAAATTACGGTATCATAAGCTTTATCTTTCTGGTGTCCGTGTTTTATCCATTCCGAAGAACGGGAGTGAATTTCCACATTCCCTACCCAAAGGGTTCCGTCGATTTTTATTTTAGAATTAAAAAAATCGGGGCCTGCATCCGTATTGCTTTTGCCCACATCAATGACTTCCACTTTTTCTCCATCAGCAGTTTGCAGATTGCTTTGTAAAAAAAGCTTATGCTGCCATACATATTGCAAAATAGATTCTTTCATGGAAGCGATTTTCAGTTAAGAAATACAGACTTTTGAATCAATAAATTAAAATACATCAGAGTTTTTCGAAACGATAACCTTTTGCCAACAGAAAACTTATGGCTTGTGGAAGAACCGTCAGCATATTGTTTTTTGCCTTCACGGAATCGTGAAACAAAATCACCGAACCGTTTCTTGAATAGCTTTTCACATTCTTCAAAACTTGTGAAGGCGAGAGATTTTTGTCATAGTCATACGAAATCACATCCCATAAGACAATCTGAAATTTTTGTTGCAAAATTTTCCTCTCTCTGCGAGTGAGTTTTCCGTAAGGAGGACGAAACAAGCGGCTGTCGATCAACTGCGAAGCCTGTTCCACATCTTTCAGATATTGCTCTTGCCCAACTTTAAACCCGTTCAAATGATGAAAAGTGTGATTTCCAACACTGTGTCCCTTCAAAAGAATTTCCCGGTAAAGCTCCGGAAATTTTTTCACATTGTCGCCAACACAAAAAAAAGTAGCTTTAATGTCAAAATCATCAAGTATACCAAGTACCTGAGGCGTAACCTCAGGCACAGGCCCATCATCAAAAGTCAAATATACAACTTTTTCCGAAGAATTTTTTCTCCACAAATAGTTTCGTCCTATCAGCGGACGCAATAAAGTAGGAAACTGAAAATTCATTTACATCTGAAAATGCCGCGAATATTGCATATAACTCGGGAGATACTTGTTCAGAATATTCTTTCGCTTGTTTTCGTCGCAAATGCGCAGTACTTGATTGAGAACGGCATAATTGTTTCCCATCTCTCCAGTAATGCTGTTTTGCTGCGAAGGAGTCAAACTAAAACTCCAATTCAAGTATTCCACGCAGTCTTTGGCCACATCGTTCATTATGGCATCGCCTTTCTTTATTTCACCAAGTTTATAATAGTAATCGGCCAACTGAACTGAAGTATAATCATGGCGAACAGTAGTTCCGGGAATCATTTTGTTACAATAATCGAGAACCGTTTTGGCTTTTGCACTGTCTCCCTTAGCCAGCAAAGCTCCGGCCAACTGTCCGATAAACATGCGGTGTGTGCGGCACATTCTGCCAATATTTTCATCAATATAAACTTTGGGATTATTTATTCCACCAAAGCGGAATTTGTGCATCACATTTTCGTACATTTCATCCGTATTAACGCCTGGCCCCGCTCCTTTCGCACCAACAGGCACAATCTGATAAGCCATTCCCGTCAGTTCAAAATGATCACTCAGTCCCAAATAATAATCATCTCCCACCGTTACTGCAAAATACATTGGACGTTTCCAATTATTTTCCTTCAACATTTCAATGACCATCAATTCACTTTTTGTAAGCCTGTTTTTCAGGTTGAAATCAATTCTTGGTACAATTTCGGCTGCTCTTTCAGGTTTAACGGTTCCGGTCTTTATAACCTGCTGAGCATCAACAGGAATATAAATCTGCTTTGTCGGGATAATGGATTCCCCGTTTATTTTGGTTTGCGGGTCGGAACTCCGAATAAAATCCATGATGGTTTTCACGTCAACCGGCTGCTTGATAAAATCTTCCACCGAAACCACTTCATTTTTACCCGAAATATAATCTTCAGGTTCCCATGATATAGGCAACGGTGCCGACTTGTATGCTTCGCGTTTCATCTGATCGATGTACCAGTCGGTTTGCAAATAACTTAAATTACAAACTCTTATGTCGGTTCTTTTACCCTCTACTTCCTGATTGTACCAAAGGGGGAAAGTATCATTATCGCCGTTGGTAAAGATTATGGCATTCGGTCGACACGATTCAAGATAATTTTGTCCAAAATCGCGAGCCGTGAAACGTCCGCTTCGGTCATGATCGTCCCAGTTTTCGGAAGCCATTAGCGCCGGCACACACAGGCAAAGCAGTGTAACTATAATGGAGCTAACTGTAGCAGGGAGGTATTTTTTAAACGATTTAAAAACTTCCAGAATCCCCAACCCAATCCAAATACTGAAAGCATAAAACGATCCGGCATAGGCATAATCACGTTCTCGTGGCTGATATGGAGTTTGATTCAAGTACACCACGATAGCAATACCGGTCATGAAAAACAGAAGAAAAGTAACCCAGAAACTGTTTTGTCCTTTCTTTCCGCCATAAATTTGAGAGAGAATTCCCAAAATTCCCAGAATCAAAGGCAACAAATAATAGGTATTCCGTCCTTTGTTTTGTGCCAAAGAAGTTGGAAGATTCGTTTGATCCCCGACCAGATACTTGTCAATGAAATTGATGCCCGTTATCCAGTTTCCCTTGTCGATTTCACCATTTCCCTGCAAGTCGTTCTGCCGTCCACTGAAATTCCACAAAAAATAACGCCAATACATGAAATTCAACTGGTAATCGAAAAAGAAACGAAGATTTTCAGTAAAAGTCGGTTTCATTTCCGTCCGTTCCTGTCCACAATAGTCGAAAGTGATCGGTTTTCCCTTAACTCTTCCCCAAACTTTGTAAGCCTCAACATGAGAGCTGTTGTTACTGTACATTCGCGGGAAAAACATGTTGAACCTTTCGTCCATCTTATAGTCCATTTTATAACCGGTAAGGATATACTGGTCTTTTTCGTTGGGCGATTTTTTTGGTTTTGGAGCATACATTGCTTCTCCCAACTCTTCTTCCGGAATACACATATTGCCTTCAATACGCAGTTTCACCGGTGCGTTGTAAACAGGGCCATAAATTAAAGGTCGATCGCCATATTGTTCGCGATTCAAATAATAACGCAAGGAAAAAACATTGTCGGGCGAATTCTGATCCATAGGCGGATTGGCAGCAGAACGAATAACAATTACGCTATAGGTAGAATATCCAATCAACATTAAGGTAATCATCAGAATGGAAGTATGAATCCAATGAACATTGACTTTATCTTTCCACTTATAAAAATAAAAACTCAAGGCGGCTACCAGAATAATGCCCAGCACGATATGCTGTCCAAAAAACGGAATGCCTACTAAAGTAATGGCCACGAGGAAAGACAATACAATCCTGAAATAGTTTTTGTTAACATAAGATTCGTAAATAGCCCAAGTCAGTGCAGCTATCGAAAGAATAATGTAAACATAAAGCCCTGAATTGAAAGCCATTCCCAATTTATTGACAAACAAAAGCTCAAACCAGCTGGCAACCTGAACAAATCCGGGAATAATTCCATACAAAACAACCGCCAAAATCACGACTGATCCGAGCAATGCCAATAGAACGCCTTTAAAGGATGGTGTAAATTTTTTGAAATAATAAACCAGCACAATGGCAGGAATTGCCAACAAATTTAAAAGGTGAACGCCAATAGACAAACCCATTAAATAGGCAATCAGTAACAACCATCGATCCGAACCGGGCTCGTCGGCAGTTTCTTCCCATTTCAGTATCAGCCAAAAAACTACTGCCGTAAACAGTGAAGAATAAGCATACACTTCTCCCTCGACAGCCGAAAACCAGAATGTATCGGAAAAAGCATAAGCCAAAGCTCCAACCAGACCGGCACCAATAATAATGATAATGTTACCGGTAGTATAATCTTCGTCCGACTTGATAACAACCTTGCGAGCCAGATGAGTGATGGTCCAGAAAAGGAACAAAATAGTCAAGCCGCTGCACAAAGCCGACAAAGTATTTACCATAACTGCAACGCGCGTAGGATCGGAAGTAAATAGCGTGAAAAATCTTGCAGTCAGCATAAAAAACGGCGCTCCGGGAGGATGACCCACATCCAGCTTGTACGCTGTGGATATGAATTCGCCGCAATCCCAAAAGCTGGCGGTTGGCTCCAAAGTTAGCAAATACGTTGCAGTAGCAATAACAAATGCTACCCAGCCAAAAATAACGTTGAGAGATTTGAATCGTTTCATTGAATCATTCATTGAAAAATTTTTTAGCTTTTTGCTGAATATATAAGAGACTCCAAAGGTACAAAGAAAATTTGTTTTAAAAAGACGAAATGATTTCCCCGCTTCTTTTTAAAATTGAAACAAAAAAAATTCCGAACAAAATAAAAAGGCTGGTAAAAAAAAATTAAACAGCCTTTTGTACATGGGAAAAAAAGAAATTTATTCGTATTCTATTACCAGAATGCCAATTTTTTCATTCAGCCCCATAACCGGAGAAATAATTTGAATTATGGAATCATGATGGCGAATAGCAATTTCTTCGGTAAAAATAGCGGGGTCTGCAAAAACCAAACCTTCTTCTTTTTTATCGGTGGAGATAATTGCTTTTGCAGAAACAGGGTCAATGAGTTTGATTTTCTTTACGCCGGGTTCTTTGATAAAATTCATAAAATACTGATTTACCTGATCTCGGTTATCGCGTATCAGCTCGCCCCTCACTGCCCATGAAAAAACTTTGGCTGTTGTCAGTCTGTCTGATTGAAGAAGGCTGTCCACTTTATTTTCGTATCGAACCCGCAAAGCCTCCTGTTGCTTGTCAAAACTGCGTTCCAACAATTTAATGCGGATAAAGCCAGCAATAACTACTGCTATCAGCAAACACAACAAAACGAAAACTCCCGTATGACGAGAAATAAATGTTCGGAAAAAACCTTTTTTCTTTGAAGGCTCGGGCACAACGGAATTTTGCACGTCGGAATGAGTTTCATTCAAATTTTCATCACTCATATCACCTATGGTTTTAAATGATTGTGGCACAAAATTTTTTCAAAAAAAATCAAAGGAACAAAACGTCAGTAAAAAATTTTTATTCGTAAGCTCCCATTTTCAGCATATTGATTTCGCGCTGAGTCAGAAAGCGATATTTTCCTCTGGGTACATTCTTTTTGGTCAACCCGGCGAAATAAACACGGTCAAGATATACGACTTTATAACCAAATTTTTCAAAAATTCGCCTTACTACCCTGTTTTGTCCTGAATGAATTTCTATTCCTATCTCTCTTCGATTGCCGGCTTTTACAAATTCGAGTGCATCGACCGACACATGGTCATCTCCCAAATCTACACCTTTTATTATGTTATCGTAATCGACTGTTTCAAGATTTTTGTCGAGAACGGCATGATAAATTTTCTTTTTGTTGTATTTTGGATGGGTCAATTTGGCTGCCAAATCACCATCGTTGGTGAGCAGTAAAACACCAGTGGTATTTCTGTCGAGCCTTCCGACGGGATAAATCCTTTCACTGCAAGCATTTTTTACCAAATCGAGCACTGTTTTGCGGTTATTGGGATCATCAGAAGTTGTCAGGCAATCTTTCGGCTTATTGAGCAATAGGTACACTTTTCTCTCCGACTGCACGGGTTGGTTTTTAAACATCACTGTGTCGGTCATCATAATTTTTGCACCGAGCTGAGTAACCACTTCACCATTAACAGAAATGACACCCGACTGAATAAATTCATCGGCTTCGCGGCGAGAACAAATACCGGCATTGGCCAGAAATTTGTTCAACCGAATAGGTTTTGAATAATCGACATTATTTTTTTGATACTCGAGTTGTTTTTTTCGACTGTATTTTTCATTGGGATTAAATTCGCCTTCGGTTTTATTTTTTCGTTTACGAAAAGTTACATTGGGTTGTCGGTCATCAAAACGCGTTTCAACAAACTTACCGGGTTTTACCAGTTTCAGTTTGCGATTTTCACCTTCCGAATTTTCATCCGTAGTAAAAGGTCGTCTGTATGGTTTTTTGTTTTCGTTCTTATAATAGGGTTTCTTTCCGGTAGAACGATTGTCATAATTGGAATTGGAGGTATTTCGAGAAGAATAAACCTTTTGGTTCCTTCCCGGTTTACTGAAAGGCGAATTATTGCCGCCTTTTTCAAAATGTCTGCCCTCACGGCTGTCATAAGAGTTCCCTCCTTTTTTTGGACTCCCATGCCATTTTTCGTTGTTCGTATTCATTTCACAATGTTATTCATTTTTAGGCTGCAAAGTTCGGAAAAATTCCTTAAATATCAACAGTTTTTTAGCCAAATTTAGGCATTATCCACAACAATTGTTACACTTACTTCCTGTCATGGCGACAATAACCAAAAAAGTAAGTTTCCTTACGAAAAAAAATTCATTTAAAATTTTATTAAACTATTATTCAACAAACTATTACAAAAAAATGCTTTTCAATTGAATGTCGGTAAATTGGAATATTGTCTTGAATACCTCAATTGTTGCTCCACATAATTTTCGTCATAAGAAATTTTCACATCCCTGATTTCCCCATCGGCATTCTTTATAGCCTTATAAACAGGATTGACAAAGCCACGATAAGGTGCAAGATTTAATTTTTCGTAGCGTTCCAAAATTTCCTTGTGAATAACCGGATCAACTTTTACTCCGTAATTTTCTACCAAAGTTTTTGCACCATTGTAATCGCCGGTGGACTTAATGCGCTGAATTTCGGCCAGAAGTTTTCCAAAGAGAATTCTTAGTTTTTCATAATCATTGACCACAACGTAAGTTTTTCCATCTTTTTTTGTAAGTTCAATCACATTTTCGGGCAAACCTTTTTCGTACACCCAGCGAGCAATAAGTTGACGATTGCGCATGTGAGCCTCTTCAATATTTTTCCCCATCTGAACGCGCGTCAGCTGAGTGAGAAGGCCATTCATGATATACTGATAATACTCGGCTTTATAGGCTTCATGGTCGGGCAACAGTCCGAGTTCGAGCATTTTTGAATCAGCCACATAATACAATCCGAATAAATCGGCACGTGCCTCTTCAATGGTCGACGCATAAGCTTTCAACCCATTGGGGTCGACGCCCGGAAGCAATTTCCCGGAACCATGCCCCAAACATTCATGCAAATCAGTGTGCAAATTATTGGTCAACGAACCGTACTTTTTAGCTCTTTCGCGTTCCACGTCGCTCCACATAAACTCTTCGTTGAATCCGTTTCCCAAAGAAGCCCGGTCATAAGCTTCCGTAATGTTTTCAATAGTAACCGATTTGGAACCATAGTCGTGCCTAATCCAATCGGAATTGGGAAGATTAATGCCAATCGGAGTGGACGGATAGCAGTCGCCTGCCAAAATGGCTGCAGTAACTACTTTTGCTGTGATTCCCTTCACATTTTCCTTTTTAAAACGATTATCGATGGGCGAATTATTTTCAAACCACTGTGCATTTTCGCTGATGGTTTCAGTTCTTTTGGTGGAAGCCAAATTTTTAAAATTCACAATAGATTCCCAACTGCCTTTCAATCCAAGCGGATCGGCATAGGTTTCGGTGAAGCCGTTTACAAAATCTACCAGTGATGCAGTATCCTGCACCCATTTTATACAATATTCGTCATAGGTTTTCAAATCTCCGGTTTCATAAAATTTTATCAATGAATGAATGACGTCCTTTTGTTTATCATTTTCGGCCACAGAAAGAGCTTTATTGAGCCAGAAAACAATTTGCTCAATAGCTTTACCATACATTCCTCCCAATTTATAAGTTTTTTCCACCAAAACACCATTTTCTTTCATCAGTTTACTGTTTAGTCCGTAAGAGATAGGAGTTGAATCATTCGGATTTCTCATTCGGTCGTAAAATTCTTCAGCTTCAGCTTGTGTAACGCCTTCATAAAAATTAACTGCCGAAGTAAGCAATAAATCCACTCCGTCAGCCTGATTGGTACGTTTAGGAAAAACTGTCGGATCAAAAATCACAGGGGTCAGTTTACGAATCAAATCATCGGGAGTTTCGCCCTTTTCGAGTGGCAAAACTTCAGCATCAATACTTTTCACCGCCTGAGCAAAAAAAGGCGCAGAAAATTTTGGAACAAATTTATCCTGCGAATAATGATGGTGAATACCATTGCCCATCCAAACCTGTTTCAGATAAGTAATGAAGTTTTTAAATTCTTCAGACTGTCGATTTCCGCGATAATTTTCGTAAACAGCTTCCAATGTACGACGAACACATAAATTGTACTTGTTGTTCTGGTCGTACAAAATGTCGCGCCCTGATAAAGCAGCTTCTGAAAGATAATAAATGAGTTCTTTCTGTTGCAAAGTTAGTGTTTCGAAATCGGGAACCCGATAACGCAGAATTTCAATATCGGCAAATCGGTCAACCGTGTAAGGAAATGTTTCCATCGCCGGCGTTGCCGGTTTTTCGGAACGACATCCTAAAAAAGCTACTGTCATAAGCACAAATAAAAATTTTTTCATTTTTCTACTACTCAAATTGAGAAAAAATTGTCCCTTCTTCAAAAAAAAATTACAAAATTGCTGGATTACAACGAAAAAAGTTTAGGAAACATGCGTTACAAACAAAGGCGTATCGGAGTGTAAAACCATTTTGTAAGCCAAACCCGGATTGAACAAACGCCTGAAAAGATTTCGACGAGGAGAATTAAAGGCCAGAATATCGATTCCATTCTTAGCCAAATAATCGTCAATCTGCTTCATCGTTTCAGACGAGTTGATCAACTCATAATGTGTTGAAATATTGGGATAATGTTTGGAGAAATACTCCTTAATCCCGGCCAACATAACTTCGTCCCACACTTCCTTTTTTTGCGAAACATGAATAAAATACATTTCCAGCGTATTCCATCCGAAAAGTGAAATAGTATTGTCGATGGCAATCAGGTCTTTGGGCTCGAAATTGGTAAGAAAAGCCATTTTTCTTATTTCTGAAGGTTTGCTCAGCGGCATGTCCACAGGCAATGCCAACACCGGCGAAACGCATGAATCGATCACTTCGGCCGTAACACTTCCGATTAGCTCATTACTGATTTTTTTGCCACGCGTTCCCATGATAACCAGAACCGGCTGATTTTTTTTACAATAATCCAAAATCTGGTCTTCGGGCACTCCTTCCTTCAATTCAAAATGAAAAGGCACATTGGGAAGTTCGCCTTTTTCAATCCGCTGATTGAGTGAATCGGTTAAAACTGCAACTTCACGATTGGCCGATTCCACAATCTGACGCAGCAACTCTCCATCACTCAATGTATAAGTATTCACTTCATCGTTGATGGAAGAAATCGTAAATGGCGGGCTGTAATAAACATACAGCAGTTCGACTTTTGCATTCAACAATTCGGCAAAATAAAAACCAAAATCTATCGCTTGGGGTATTTGGTCGGAAAAATCAATCGGAACAAGTACCTGCTTGCCCGGAGTTTTTTTCGGTTCTTCTTCTTCCCAAGCATTTTCCATGTCTTCCACAATTTTCAATGCTCGAGGCAAATCGCTTTCCTTAATGCGAATACGAACGCCAACAGACATTTCGGGATGTTCCAAATTCACACTCTGAATAATAGTTTCGATACCGTTTTCTTCAAGAGTAGATTTAATTTTTTGTGCTCTTTTGTAAGTACGAATAGCTAAGGTTACCAATTTATCTTCCATGATGCTGAATATTTATAAATTTGAAAATGAAAAACCTCTTTCAAAAAAACACTTGGATGAGTGGGTAAAATTAATCATTTTAGTGTGTTTTACCACTTGTTTTTCGAAATTTTTACCGAAAAACAGAAATTAAGCTTATATTTGTATTCAAATTAGCAAAAAACCTTCTATGTTCACTTACTATAAAACACTTATTTTGAGCAACTTGTTTGTTAACTGTCAAAAAAAAATTGAATTGGAGTACAGAGTCAGGTGGCAGGTTTTTAAGATATTCATTTGATGTTTAAAGTATAATTCTGAACTTTTTATAATCATAATTTCTATATGCCGGATCATTTAGCATTCATTATTCTTCAAATAACTTTTCATCCGTTGACTTTCTCGGCAGCCATTGCCTTATTATTAAGCATTGTTTTGCTTGTCATTTCCGGAATTAATTCAGGATCGGAAGTGGCCTATTTCTCTCTTACGCCGCAAATGAAAGACGAAATAAAGGAAAGCAACAAAAATAGCGCTAAAACCTTACTCCACCTGATTAACAATCCCCAACGACTGCTGGCAACCATCCTCGTTAGCAATAACTTTGTAAATGTTGCTGTCATTATGCTGCTCACTTATTTTACGGGCACAGTATTGGATTTTGAATCGTCTCCGTTGCTCGGATTCATTTTCGACACGGTTATTATTACTTTTGTATTGCTACTTTTTGGAGAAATAATGCCCAAAGTCTATGCTTCACAATATCCCGAAAAAACCGCATTTTTTGTTACGCCCTTTATTTTAGCCCTCCAGAAAATTTTTCAGCCCGTTGCTGTTCTACTGATTAACTCTACTTCTTTCGTTACCCGTCAGATTGAAAAATTCAAAAAATCGGATATTTCTATCGATGAACTTTCTCATGCTTTGGAACTAACGACTAACGAACAGGACGAAGACAAGGAAATGCTGGAAGGAATTATTAAATTTGGCAATATTCGCGTGGCCGAAATCATGACTTCTCGCGTTGATATGCTGGCTGTAGATATCAAAACCAACTTTAAGGATTTGCTGAATATTATCATTCAATCCGGATATTCGCGTATCCCCGTCTATTCGGGAAATAGCGACAATATTAAAGGTATTCTCTACAGCAAGGATTTGCTGCCCCATCTCGACAAACCTGCCAATTTCAGATGGCAAAGTTTAATTCGGCAAGCTTATTACGTTCCTGAAACAAAAAAAATTGACGACCTGCTCAGCGAATTTCAGAAAAACAAAGTTCACGTGGCTTTGGTGGTCGACGAATATGGCGGAATTTCCGGACTGGTTACGCTGGAAGATATTTTGGAAGAAATTGTTGGCGACATCAGTGATGAATACGACGACGAAGAAAAACTTTATACCAAAGTGGACAATCACACCTATATTTTTGAAGCGAAAATTTTGCTGAACGACTTTTTTAAAGTTACCGGCATCGACGAAGAGGAATTTTCAAAAGTTACTGAAGAAGTGGAAACTTTGGCCGGCTTGGTACTGGAACTGAAAGGAGAAATGCCTGCAAAAAATGAAATGATCGAATATGGGCGTTACGTTTTTGAAATCTTGTCGGTGGACAACCGCAGAATCCGAAAAATTAAACTTCATATTAAAGATAATTTCGATCCCAACCAAGAAGAAAATTAAAACAACTTTTTGATTTGAATATCAAGCTGTTTTTTTGATGAAAAGACAACAGGCAACTTCATGGAAACAAAGAAAATCAAATACTTGCGAACAATATTTTATAAAACGACGCTCCTTATCGTTATCACGGCTTCTTTGTTCTCCTGCGGAAAAAATTATGTTCCCCGTCCCTATGGATATTTCAGGGTAGATTTACCTGCTCACAATTATCGTTATCTCGATACGCTTCAACTGCCTTACCGATTTGAAATTTCGAGTTACGCCAAAGTGGAAAAAAGAGAAGCTGAAGGAGAAAAATGCTGGATCGATATAAAATATCCTTTTCTGAATGCAGCCATTTACTGCAGTTACAAACCCATTCATGGAAATTTGAAGGAATTGTTGGAGGACACACGACAGATGGCTTATAAACACAGCGTCCGTGCCGATGCCATTAATGAGAAACTTTATCAGCATCCCGAAAAAAAAGTTTACGGAATTCTTTACGACTTGAAAGGAAATACCGCTTCTTCGGTTCAGTTTTTTGTAACCGACAGCATTCATCACTTTTTCAGGGGCTCACTTTATTTCGACAATGTACCCAACAAGGATTCCATAGCTCCCATGTCGGATTACATTCGGCAAGACATTATCAGGTTGATGGAAAGTTTTGAATGGAAACAATGATTCACAAAAAAATTGAAACATCCGGCGCAAAAATTCTGGTTTGGCAAAGTACTGAAACGTTCGACGAGCTGTTGACTCGCTTTGATAAAAACGAAACTGAAGAGTTAAACACCTTACACTCCGAGAAACGAAAAATCGAATATCTTTCGGTACGTTTAGCATTGAAAACTTTGTTGAACAAAGAAATAAAAATCTGTTACAACGACGATGGCAAACCTTTTCTTTCGGATAATTTTGCCCAAATCGGTATTTCCCACAGTGGTCAATGGATCGCCGTGATAACACATCCGAATTGCAAAGTTGGAATTGATATTGAACGCTTTCAACCCAAAATATCGGCAATTTCCAAGCGATTTTTGAACAAAGAGGAATTGGAGAAAATCCTTGAAAAAGATGAAAACAGACTTAAAAAACTGACCTTGTTGTGGTCGGCAAAAGAATCGCTGTTTAAAGTTATTGGAAAGGAAGCAGTCGATTTTTCTCGTCAGTTGTCTATTCTTCCATTCGAAATGGGAAAAACCGGAAAAATCAAAGCCTTGCACATTCCTCGTAATAAGTTGTATGAACTCGATTACGAATTATCGGAAGAATATGCAATGGTTTATCTTATTGATAAAAATGTTGAGCCAAACAAATTATGAAAATTTATCACGATAAAGGATAAAAGACAAAAATCATACAAAAAGGGAATCATGAAAAATTTGTACAAACAAATATTGATAAATCGGGAATACAACAAAAAAATGCTGGCCGTTTTACTCGATCCGGATCGTTGTCAGGGAAAACTTATGTCGTCAACCATTGCTGCATTAAAACTTTCGGCTCCCGATTTTGTATTTGTTGGTGGCAGTTACGTCAATTCTCCGATAGATTCGTTTATTGATCTTCTCCAAGAAGAAGTACAAATTCCTGTTGTACTTTTTCCGGGCAATGCTTCCCAATTTTCTCCGAAAGCCGATGCATTGCTTTTCCTTTCACTAATTTCGGGCAGAAATCCTGAATTTTTAATCGGGCAGCATGTAACCTCGGCGCTTGCTATCAAACAATCGGGAATTGAAGTGATTCCTGCCGGTTACATTCTTATCGACGGGGGAAAAGTTAGTGCCGTAGAATACATGAGTCATACACGTTCCATTCCTCGCGAAAAAAAGGAAATTGTTCTGGCAACAGCGGTGGCCGGCGAATTGTCGGGTCAGCATGTTGTTTATCTGGAAGCCGGAAGCGGAGCAATTCAACCCGTTCCAAAAGAACTGATTAACCATGTAACATCTCACCTTTCCATACCGGTGATTGTAGGCGGCGGCATGAAAACCACACAACATCTTAAGGACTGCTTCGATGCAGGTGCCGACTTGGCTGTCGTGGGCAACGCTATTGAACAAAATCCCGATTTAATTACTCAATTTGTGAACTTTACCAAAGAATACAATCAGAAGAAAAATTTCTCATTTATTTGAAAAATTCCGGAAAACTTTGCTTTGCAAAAATCTGAAAAATTTAGAATCTCTTCTATAAACCTACATAAAGTTTTTTCTTACAAATTTTATTTAAACAAAAAAATTGAGATTCAATTAATCATTCAGCCATTATCATACCTTAAAAAAAATTTCTCAGAGAACATTATAACCGGCCAATTTGTTTGTATAAATATACATTTCGTTCGGGAAATGCAAATGATTATTTAAAAATTTAATTATTATTGGACAAAAAGTATTATTTTGTTCTTTTTTTATTACTTTTGCAAAACAAAATATTCAAATATGAGTAAAAATACAGAAAATATGATTTTTGATGAAGCAATGATCCAACAATTTTACGAGTCCTTTCCGGAAAAAATTGAACAGATAAAAAACCGGATTGGCAGACCATTGACTTTAACAGAAAAAATACTCTATACTCACCTCTCGGCCGACGAAACATTAAAAAATTTTGTTCGTGGCATCGATTATGTCAATTTCTCACCCGACAGAGTAGCTATGCAGGACGCTACGGCTCAAATGGCTCTATTACAACTCATGAATTCGGGACGTTCAAAAACAGCAGTCCCGGCTACAGTTCATTGCGATCATTTGATACAAGCTCACGTTTCGGCTGAAAAAGATTTGGATACCGCAATAAAAACGAATAGCGAAGTGTACGATTTTTTACGGGCTGTTTCCAACAATTTCGGTATCGGTTTTTGGCAACCCGGTTCGGGAATTATCCATCAAGTAATTTTGGAAAATTATGCATTTCCCGGCGGGTTGATGATAGGTACCGATTCGCATACACCGAATGCCGGAGGATTAACCATGTTGGCTGTGGGCGTTGGTGGTGCTGATGCTGTTGACGTCATGTCAGGACTGCCGTGGGAATTGAAAATGCCTAAAATAATCGGTGTGAAATTAACGGGAAAACTTTCCGGCTGGACATCTCCGAAAGATGTTATTCTTAAACTTACTGGCATGTTAACCGTAAAAGGTGCAACCAATGCCGTAATCGAATATTTTGGAGAAGGAACAGCTTCACTTTCGGCTACGGGAAAAGCTACTATTTGCAATATGGGCGCAGAAGTTGGTGCAACCAGCTCTATTTTTCCTTTCGATAACAAATCGGCTGTCTATCTCGAAGCTACAGGACGTAATTCAATTGCTGAAACTGCAAAAAAATTGGCCGAACATTTACAGGCCGATCCGGAAGTTGTACAACATCCAGAAAAATACTACGACCGACTGATTGAAATTGATTTAAGCACATTGGAACCTCACATCAACGGGCCATTTACTCCGGATGCAGCTTATCCAATTTCGATTTTTGGGAAAGTGGTGAGAGAAAAGAATTATCCTCAAAAATTGGAAGTCGGGCTTATCGGTTCATGTACCAATTCTTCCTATGAAGATCTTTCACGAGCTGTTTCGGTATTGCGTCAGGCACGGGAAAAGAATCTGAAAGTTCGGTCGCAAATGATTATTAATCCTGGATCCGAAAAAATAAGAAGTACAGCCGAACGCGATGGTATGTTGGATGAATTTAAAAGTTCAGGTGCCACAATTATGGCAAATGCTTGCGGACCTTGCATTGGGCAATGGAAACGCGACATAGATGTAGCGGATCGTCCAAATTCCATTATCACTTCTTTTAACAGAAATTTTGCCAAACGAAATGATGGCAATCCCAATACCCATACTTTTCTTTCTTCTCCCGAAATAGTGGCAGCTCTTTCTATTGCCGGCGATTTGTGTTTCAATCCGTTGACTGACGAGCTGGAAAACGAAAAAGGAGAAAAGATCAAACTGGACGAACCACAAGGTTTTGAACTTCCTCTGTTGGGATACGAAATAAAAGAATCGGGTTATATAGCACCTTCTGAAGAAAAAATGGAAATCAATATCGATCCCAAATCAGAAAGATTACAACTATTGCAACCTTTTCCGGCATGGGATGGCAAAGATATGATTGAGTTGCCATTGCTGATAAAAGTTAAAGGCAAATGTACTACCGATCATATTTCAATGGCAGGTCCGTGGCTTCGTTTTCGGGGACATTTGGACAATATTTCCAACAATTTGCTCATGGGTGCCGTCAATGCTTTTAATGATAAAACCAATGCCGTACTCGATCCGGAGACTAAACAATATATGGCAGTTTCGGCTCTCGCACGCAAATACAAGGCAAAAGGTACAGGCTCTGTGGTAGTTGCTGAAGAAAACTACGGCGAAGGTTCGTCTCGTGAACATGCAGCAATGGAACCCCGCTATCTGAATGTTAAAGCCATCATCGCCAAATCATTTGCCCGAATACATGAAACAAACCTGAAAAAGCAGGGTATGCTGGCTTTAACCTTTATCGACAAGTCCGATTACGATAAAATTCGCGAAGATGATCGCATTAGCATTCTTGGACTTTCCGACTTCAAACCGGGGAAAAATTTGTTGGTTCAACTTCATCATTCCGATGGAAGTGTCGAACAATTTGAAGTGGCACACAGTTTCAATGAAACTCAGATTGAATGGTTTAAAGCCGGGAGTGCACTGAATGCCATGAGAAAATGAAACGTTTTGCTCCAAAACTCAAGAAAAATTATTTTCCAAAAGCACAAATTAATATAAGAGAAACTTATCAATAAAAAATAGAGGTAAAAAATGAAAGAAGAACTTTTAATTTACAAATTATCTGAGACTATCAAAAAAACCAGCCAAATAGATAAGGAATTGTTTACCAAATACAACGTAAAACGTGGTTTAAGAAACGAAGATCATACGGGAGTACTGGTAGGTTTGACCCGCATTGGCGACGTAGTAGGCTACGAACGTACTGAAGATGGCCAATTGAAGGCAATTCCGGGTAAACTTTACTATCGCGGAATTGATGTAGAAGAATTGGTTCATGGTATTCAGTCCGAAAATCGTCTTGGTTTTGAAGAAACTGCTTTTTTGCTGTTATCAGGGTATCTGCCTACCAAAGACGAACTGGAAACTTTCAAGAAAATACTCAATGAAGCCATGCCTCTTCAACATCAGGCAACCATGAACATTATGGCACTGAAAGGACACGACATCATGAATATTTTGGCGCGCTGCGTTTTGGAACAATATATTTACGATGAAGATCCCGACAACATATCACGCGACAATCTTATTCGGCAATCCATCAATCTGGTTTCCAAATTTCCAACTATCATTGCCTATGCTTATAACGTTCTTCGCCATCACGAAAAAGGGCGCTCTCTCCACATAAGGCATCCGGATGAAAACTTTTCTTTTGCAGAAAATTTCTTGTTTATGATAAAAGGAAAAGGGCAATACACACCTTTGGAAGTGCAAATAATTGATTTAGCGTTAATTCTTCATGCCGAACATGGCGGAGGAAATAATTCCACTTTCAGCGTACGTGTAACCAGCTCTACCGAAACCGACACCTATTCTTCCATTGCTGCCGGCATAGGTTCGTTGAAAGGGCCGCTTCACGGAGGCGCCAACCTGAAAGTAATGGGAATGATCAAAGAAATGAGAGAAAACATTAATGATTGGACAGACGCTAATGAAATAGACCAATATTTGAAAAAAATATTGAACAAGGAAGCTTATGATAAAACCGGACTGATTTATGGAATTGGTCACGCCGTTTATACCATCAGCGATCCGCGTGCCATATTGTTGAAAGATATGGCTCGCGAACTTGCCAAAGAAAAGGGACTCGAAAAAGAATTTGCATTTCAGGAACTGATAGAACAGCGTGCCGTAGAAGTATTTATGAATCATAAAAATGGGAACAACAACAAGCAGGTTTGTGTAAATGTCGACTTCTATTCTGGATTTGTTTACGAAGCCATTGGAATACCGAAAGAAGTTTACACGCCTATTTTTGCAATGGCCCGCATTGTTGGCTGGTGTGCCCATCGTATCGAAGAACTCAACTTTACCAGCAAAAGAATTATTCGTCCTGCCTATAAGAATGTCAACGAAATTCAGCAATTTATTCCTCTCGAAAAACGTTAAATGCAATAGTTGAAAGGATTTTTTTAAATAAAAATCCTTTCGGCTTTTAAAAAGGAAAAAATATGAAAAAAATAAAAGTTGAACAACCGGTGGTTGAGTTGGATGGAGACGAAATGACGCGCATTATCTGGCGAATTATAAAGGAACAGCTCATCCTTCCGTACTTGGATATCGATATAAAATATTACGATTTAAGCATACAAAATCGCGATCTTACCAACGATGAAGTTACAATTGAGGCTGCCCATGCCATAAAAAAATACAATGTAGGAATTAAATGTGCCACCATAACACCTGACGAAGCAAGAGTGAAGGAATTTGGATTGAAAAAAATGTGGAAATCGCCCAACGGAACAATCAGAAATATTATAGGTGGAACTGTTTTTCGCGAACCTATCATTTGTTCCAACATTCCCAGACTGGTGCCTAATTGGACAAAACCTATAGTGATTGGCCGTCATGCTTTTGGCGATCAGTACAAGGCAACCGATGTACTCATAAAAGGAAAGGGAACATTAAAAATGACTTTTACTGCCGAAAACGGAGAAACACAGGAGTGGGAAGTTTATAATTTTCAAGGAGATGGAGTAGCCATGAGTATGTACAATACCGATGAATCCATTTATGGATTTGCCCGCTCGTCCTTTCAGGCAGCACTCGATAAAAAATGGCCCTTGTATTTGTCCACAAAAAACACCATTCTTAAAACTTATGATGGCCGTTTTAAGGATATTTTTCAGGAAGTTTACGAAAAAGAATTCAGGGAAGCTTTTCAAAATGCCGGCATCACTTACGAACATCGTCTCATTGACGATATGGTAGCTTCAGTACTCAAATGGAATGGCGGCTTTGTATGGGCTTGCAAAAACTACGACGGCGATGTTCAATCCGATTCTATTGCTCAAGGATTTGGTTCACTGGGACTGATGTCGTCGGTTCTGATTACGCCCGACGGAAAAACCATTGAAGCAGAAGCCGCACATGGAACAGTTACACGTCATTACAGACTTTATCAGCAAGGAAAAGAAACTTCTACCAATCCTATTGCTTCCATTTTTGCTTGGACACGCGGACTGGCACATCGCGGAAAACTGGATGGCAATAATGCACTAATCGATTTCGCAAAAAAACTTGAAGAAGTCTGTGTACAAACTGTAGAATCGGGAAAAATGACAAAAGATCTTGCCATACTTGTTCATGGAGAAAAAGTTAGCCGAACCGACTATCTGAGTACCGAAGAATTTCTGACGGCATTGAAACAAAATTTGGAAGCAAAACTTTCCGCTTGATTCAATAATTTTCCTAAACAATAAAACTAAAAAAAGCTGCTTGAAAAAATCAAACAGCTTTTTTTACATTATGAATCAGAATTACCGAATGTTATTCGATAGGTTTCTCTGAAGTTTCAGCTTCTTCAGAAGCAGGTGTTTCTTCTGCTTCAACAACCTTTTCTTCAACCTTTTCGGTTTTTTCCTTCTTACTCGATTTCTGAGGTTTTTCTGACTTTTCTTCCGTTTCGGCAGGTTTTTCAGAAGGTTCTTCCACTTTTGTTTCCTCTGCCATCTTTACTTCTGCAGATTCTTCTTTTTCAGCTGGCTCAGCTTTTTTGGATTTTGTTTCCTTTTTTGCCAATTTTTTAGCGGCTTCACTTTCCATCTGATCTTTCAAATCTACCAATGACTGAATATCTCCAAAAGTAGTTTTTTCGATAGCCGGAGTCTGCACGGTTGAAGATTCTTCTTTCTTTGTACGTTTGGTAACCGATTTCTTTGGAGAAGTCGAAGTTTCACCTTCTGCACTTTCAGTTTTGGCGGCACGTTTCAGGTCTTCGTGAATACGTGTGTGGGAAAGTACAATTTTCTTTGCATCCTTGTTGAATTCGATAACTTTGAAAGGAAGTTTTTCGTCAACCTGTGCCTGTGTACCGTCTTCCTTTACCAACTGTTTGGTTGAAGCAAATCCTTCAACACCATAAGGCAAAGCAATAACGGCCCCTTTATCGAGCATTTCAACAACTACGCCGTCGTGAATACTATCCACAGCAAATACGCTTTCGAGCGCATCCCACGGATTTTCTTCCAACTGTTTGTGTCCCAAACTTAAACGACGATTTTCCTTGTCAATATCGAGTACTACTACTTCGATTTCACTTCCAATTTGTGTAAATTCAGAAGGATGTTTGATTTTCTTTGTCCACGACAAATCAGAAATATGAATCAAGCCATCTACGCCTTCTTCAATCTCTACAAATACGCCGAAATTGGTAAAATTGCGAACTTTGGCAACATGTTTGCTCCCAACCGGATAACGTTCTTCTATATTTTCCCAAGGATCGGATTTCAGCTGCTTGATGCCCAACGACATTTTACGTTCATCGCGGTCGAGCGTCAAAATAATGGCTTCCACTTCGTCGCCAACTTTCAAAAAGTCTTGTGCCGAACGAAGATGTTGCGACCAACTCATTTCTGATACGTGAATCAATCCTTCCACTCCCGGAGCAATTTCTACAAATGCACCATAATCGGTAATCACAACCACTTTGCCTTTTACCTTGTCGCCTACTTTTAAATTGGGATCCAACGCATCCCAAGGATGTGGAGTAAGCTGTTTCAAACCCAAAGCAATACGTTTTTTCTCTTCATCAAAGTCCAGAATAACGACGTTGATTTTTTCGTCCAGCGAAACAACTTCACTTGGATGATTGATACGTCCCCACGACAAATCGGTAATGTGAATCAAGCCGTCCACGCCTCCCAAGTCGATAAATACACCATAGGAAGTGATATTCTTGACAACACCTTCGAGAATTTGTCCTTTCTGCAATTTGCTGATAATTTCTTTTTTCTGTTGCTCCAATTCTTCTTCTATCAGAGCTTTGTGCGATACGACAACATTTCGGAATTCCTGATTGATTTTTACAACTTTGAATTCCATAGTTTTGTTGACAAAAGCATCATAATCGCGAATAGGTTTAACATCGATTTGTGAACCGGGCAAAAATGCTTCGATACCAAACACATCGACAATCATACCGCCTTTGGTACGGCATTTAATGAAACCTTTAACTACTTCCTGCGATTCGAGAGCTGCATTTACGCGATCCCATGCCCGACTAATACGTGCCTGCTTGTGTGAAAGCAATAATTGGCCTTTCTTGTCTTCCTGACTTTCAATATAAACTTCAACCTTATCGCCGACTTTCAGATCGGGATTGTATCGAAATTCACTCATGGGAACAACGCCATCGGATTTATAACCGATATTTACAACAACTTCACGTTTGTTGATGGAAATCACCGTTCCTTCTACCACTTCTTTGTCCTTAACGGCATTCAGGGTTTTGTCATAAACATTTTCCAATTCCTTTTTTGCTTCAGTAGTCAGGGTATTTCCTTTTTCATAAGCATCCCAGTCAAATTCTTCAGGGGTTATTTCAGCTTGAACTGGGGCAACTGATTCCTTTACAGGTTCTTCAGGTACAGAAACTTCGGGTGTTTCTGCAACAATTGGTTCTGCTGCATGCGATTCTGCAACACTTTCTTCTTCGGGAGACAGAACTTCATTTACCTCTTGAGTTTCTTCTTTTTTGGCTTCAACAGCTTCTGGAGAAACATTTTCTGTCAGGGCAGATTCGTTCTTTTCTAAATTGATTTGGTTTTCTTCCATTCTAAAAATTTGTTTTTTTACTAATAAATAGTAGATTAGACTTTATGTTGACTTAAAAAAATACGGGCACAAAGATACAAAAAGTTTATGATTTGATTTATAATTTTTTACAGAAACTTATTTATTACAGGGGCATTTTTTGAAGTTCTGTTTCAATGCTTTTTGAATAGCGGCTTCAGCAAGTGGTTCCATCACCTGATAGCCTTTTTGATTGGGATGAACTCCATCTTCAGAAAATTCGGATTTTAAACCGTTTCTTTCATCTGCCATTGCCGAGAAATAATCCAGATAAACAAATCCGTTTTTCTGACAATAATCTTTAATCCATGCGTTCAGAGTTACAATTTTCTCAGCCGGCTGCAAACCCCGACGCCAAGGATAATCATAGGCAGGCAATACGGAGGAAAGAACCACCTTAATATTGTGAACCCGTGCCAATTCTGACATAGAAGAAAGATTGTCTTCAATCATTTCGAGTGATGAAGGCCCTGTATTGCCTGCAATATCGTTGGTGCCGGCTAAAATTACTACTACCGCCGGTTGCAGTTTAATCACATCCTGACGAAAACGCAAAAGCATCTGAGGGGTTGTCTGACCGCTGATACCCCGATTGATATAGGAACGATTTTTAAAAAAATCGGGACGAATATTAATCCAACCTTCGGTGATGGAATTGCCCAAGAAAACTACTCTTTTTTCACCTTTATCAGGTGCTCCCAATTTTTCATTTTCTGCTCTGAAACGACCTAAATTTGGCCAGTCTTGCGCATTCAATTGCTGCATGTAAAAACACAACATAGTCATAATTAAAATATTAACAAAATACTTTGACTTCATAACGATAAATATTTAAGTAAATGGATTGTAAAAAATATCTTGGTTATCAAATTTTACGAACAACAACTGTCGTAATTTTATGATTTACAAAAGTAGTTAAAAATAGATATAAATTTTCTACGATTACTCTGAAAAGTACAACATAACGATTCGATCGATTTGCATTAAAAAAAGATATTTTTATCACAAAGAATTTAGTTCTTCATAAGAATTATGGATTTTACCAACAAAATTTTCTACATTTGCAATGTTCACAGTCTTCAACATTATTTCGACAAAACGACATGAAAACACATACAAAAAATTTTTATTTCCCGAATTTTGAGAAAATAATCTGTTTATTCCTACTATTGACTGGATTTTCATTAAAAACTCATTCGCAGGACTTTGCCAAAGGAGCTGATGTAAGCTGGGTAACACAAATGGAAGCTGCCGGAAAAAAATTTTATACTGCCGAAGGAGTGGAAACGGAATGTATGACGTTACTGAAAAGTTTGGGAATGAATACCATCCGTCTCCGTGTATGGGTCAATCCTGCCGATGGATGGTGCAACGCTCAGGATGTACTTTTGAAAGCACAACGAGCAAACGATTTGGGCATGCGCATTATGATTGATTTTCATTATAGCGACTCTTGGGCCGACCCCGGAAAACAAACCAAACCTGCAGCATGGTCCAATCTTTCTTTTGCCGACCTGAAAACAGCTCTTTCCCAACACACTAACGAAGTACTTACTTTGCTGAAAAACAATGATATAACTCCGGAATGGGTTCAGGTTGGGAATGAAACCTCTGATGGAATGCTTTGGGAAGATGGAAGAATTTCCAAAAATCCACAAAACTACGCCGAGTTAAACAATGCAGGATATGATGCCGTAAAATCCGTTTTCCCCAATGCCAAAGTTATCGTCCACTTACCCAATGGCTATAGCAACAGTTTGTACCGTTGGTTTTTCGACACGTTAAAGAATTATGGCGGGAAATGGGACGTTATCGGCATGTCGGTTTATCCCTTTTGGTACACGACCAAAAACGACTGGAGAAATTGCAATATCAGTTGTTTCAACAATATGAACGACATGGTAAGTCGATATGGAACAGAAGTGATGATAGTGGAATGTGGCATGCAATGGGATGCTCCGGAAGCATGCAGAGATTTTCTTTCCGATTTGATTAACAAAACCAAAAATGTTTCGCAAGGAAAAGGATTGGGCGTATTATATTGGGAGCCGCAGTGTTATCCCGGATGGAACGGATATACATTGGGCGCTTTCGACAATACAGGAAAACCTACTATTGCCCTCGATGCTTTTAAAGAGGTCAGTCAATCGACCCATCCGCTCCAACTAAAAACCGGATGGCGTTATGATGACTTGCAAAAAGTCATACTTTTCGATAAAACATTCAGTAAAGTTACTTTATTTGACAGCGCCGGCACTGCCATACAAAGTTTCGCGTCAACCAACCGCATTTCTATGAAAAAAATGCAAAAAGGAATTTATATCCTTCATGCATCATTGAAAAACGCCGAACCACTTTTAATCAAATTCATTTACAATTAAATGCTGCTGATTATTCTTTGCTGAAACAATATCCATCTAAACTTTTTAAACGTTTTTTTCAACTTATATTTTGTTCAATTCTAAAAACAGAAATCGGTTCTTTTGAAATACATTGAAGTCATATTGCCTTTGCCATTGCCCAATACTTTTACCTATGCTGTTCCCGAAGCAGATGAGAACTCGATACAACCCGGTATACGAGTTGTAGTACCATTTGGTAAAAAAAAATTATATTCCGGAATTGTATATTATGTTCATATTCTTCGTCCGGAAACAACTTATCAAATAAAAGAAATTATAGGTATTTTGGATGAGAAACCCATTTTGCGCCGACCTCAAATCAAATTTTGGGAATGGATAGCCAATTATTATCAGGCACATTTGGGGGAAGTTTATCAATCGGCTTTACCTGCCGGTCTTAAACTGGAAAGTGAAACTCTTGTACGGGTAAAGCCGGATTTTGATACCAACATCCATTTTTCAGAACGCGAAAAAAAAATTCTGGATGTCCTTTTAAATCAGAAAAAGCCCATTTCATTGTCAGCGTTGGCAAAAGATAGCGGAATTTCAAACGTTTTACCTCAACTAAAATTACTGCTGGAAAAAGGCGTCATCGAAATCAGCGAACAGCTTACCGAAAAATTTCATCCCAAAACTGAAACATACATACGTCTTCGTCCTGAAATTCAACAGGATGAAAAACTTCACGAAATTTTTGACCAACTGAAATCGGCAAAAAAACAGTTAAGTTTACTGATGAACTATATTGATCTTTCAAAGTGTCTTGATCCAAAAAATGTCCGGGAAGTTTCCCGCAAAACACTTCTTGAAAAATCAGGCATTTCTCCCGCTGTTCTGAAAGCGCTCACCGATAAAAAGATTTTTGAAACCTACGAGAAAATTGTCGGACGTCTCGACTTTTCTGAAAACGAACTTCAGAAACCTGCTATTCTTAACGAGTTTCAAACAAAAGCACTGCAAGAAATCGAAAAAAAATTTAAAGAAAAACCGGTGGTATTGCTTCATGGCGTTACTTCGAGCGGTAAAACGGAACTTTATATTCATTTGATTCAAAAAGTTTTAAACGAAGGGAAACAGGCACTTTACCTGGTGCCCGAAATTGCACTAACCACCCAACTCACTGCCCGACTGAAAAGAATTTTCGGTAAAAAGCTGGGAGTTTACCATTCAAAATTTTCCGACGCAGAACGCACCGAAATTTGGAACAATTTGCTGAACGACAAAGGTTATGAAGTTATTATTGGCGTTCGTTCCTCCATTTTTTTGCCTTTCCGACAATTAGGTCTGGTAATCGTTGACGAAGAATACGAAACAAGTTACAAACAATTTGACCCGGCTCCTCGCTATCACGCACGTAACGCTGCCATTGTGCTGGCTTCCATGCACGGAGCACACACTTTGCTCGGTTCGGCAACACCGGCAATAGAATCCTATTTCAACGCTGTTACGGGCAAATACGGACTCGTAAAACTTGATCGGCGATTTGAAGAAATTTCGTTGCCTGAAATCGTGGTTGTAGATTTGAAAGAAGCTTATCACAAAAAACAAATGAACGGCCATTTTTCCGATTTGCTGATACATGAAATGCAGAAAACTCTTCAAAACAAAGAACAAATAATTCTTTTTCAAAATCGACGGGGGTATGCGCCCTATCTGGAATGTAAAAGCTGCAACTACATACCCAAATGCAAAAATTGCGATGTCAGTCTAACTTATCATAAAACTACCAATGCTCTGACCTGCCATTATTGCGGATACACTGAATCTTATCCTGCTTCCTGTCCGGTCTGCGGAACGCCGGCGGCTTTCTCCACGCACGGATTCGGAACAGAAAAAATTGAAGATGAAATAAAAAAAATCTTTCCCGAAGCCCGAATTAGCCGAATGGATCTGGATACCACCCGTTCAAAGAAATCGTATGAAACGATTATCACCGATTTTGAAGAGTATAAAATCGATATTTTGATTGGCACTCAAATGATTACCAAAGGACTGGATTTCGACAAAGTTAGTTTGGTAGGAATTCTAAACGCAGATAATATTCTGAATTTTCCCGATTTTCGATCACACGAACGAGCTTTTCAATTGCTATCACAAGTTAGTGGACGTGCCGGTAGAAAGGATAAACAGGGAAAGGTGATTCTGCAAACCTATCAACCGAAACACCCAATTATTCAACAAGTAATCGCCAACGACTACGAAGGAATGTTTGCAAACCAGTGCGAAGAGCGCAAACAGTTCAAATATCCACCCTATACACGACTGATTTTACTTATAGTTCGTCATCACGACAGACAGATACTTCAGGAAGCTTCGCATCAACTGACCAACTCGCTTCGGAGTGTTTTTGGCCGCAGGGTGCAGGGTCCCAGTGATCCGCTAATTCCTAAAATTCAAAACTTTTATATTAAACATATTCTATTGAAAATAGAAATAGAAGCATCTCCTGAAAAAACAAAAAAATTGATACGAGATTGCATCAATCTTTCCCTCTCGCAACCTTCATTCAAATCGGTTCATATACAAATAGATGTAGATCCACTCTAAACTCCAACCAAATCTGATTAGATAAAAGTATTTCCCCTTTTCCATTCTATTTAAAATAGATCATTAATTTTGGAATTCATAAAATGAATTGATTTAAAGAATTCTATCTCAATATATAAAAAAAGAATTTAACCTTACTCCCAATTCAAAAAAACGACAAATAATCAAACAAAATTAATTGGATAAATAAAAAAAGAGCAATGTAAATAACTTGGATTTTCTAAATTTTATATTTTCATCTTGGCAAATGATAAAATAATAAACAAGTTAACCTATAAGTATAAAGTTGAACTTTTCATAAAATTTTTATATTAATTAATTGATTATAAACATATTGGTATTAAATTTTAACGTGTTGATCAAGAAATGATTTTTTGTTTACCTAATATTGCCATATAAAAAATAAGTATTAATTTTGCACACATTTAGCTAAAACATCAATTTTAACTGAATCGGATAATACATTTTATTGCAATTTAAGTAAGTTATATATATAGAAAATCAAGGAAACAAGCGATGAAAAACAAGTATATTGATCTGATTGAACAGACTTTTGAATTCCCCAATGATGAATTCAATGTCATTGACAATGAACTCTGGTGGTGTGGTATTCCACTGATGGATGTCATCAAGCAGTATGGAACTCCGCTGAGAATAGCCTACCTGCCGAAAATAGCCGAGAATATACAAAAAGCCCGACGTATGTTTAATGTGGCTATGGCAAAAGTTGATTATCAGGGAGATTATATGTACTGTTATTGTACTAAAAGTTCTCATTTCTCTTTTGTAATGGAAGAAGTTTTGAAACATGACGTACATCTGGAAACTTCTTCCGCTTTCGATATCAACATCATGGAATCGCTTTATGAACAAGGATTACTGAAGCCGGAAACATATATTATCTGCAACGGGTTCAAACGTCCACAATATATAGAAAATATTCAAAATCTGATAAGTTTGGGATTCTCAAATGTTGTACCGATACTGGACAATAAATTTGAATTGGACTTGCTGCAAAAAGATTTCGATAAAAAATTTAAAATAGGAATCAGAATTGCTGCGGAAGAAGAACCGAAATTTGATTTTTATACTTCCAGACTTGGTATTCGATACAACGACATTATTCCCTACTACACAAAGCACATAGCCAACAACCCGCAGGTCGAACTGAAAATTTTGCATTTTTTCATCAATACGGGAGTCAGGGATACGGCATACTACTGGAATGAACTGAGTAAAGCCGTAAATTTGTACTGTGAACTCAAGAAAAAATGTCCTGAACTCGACAGTTTAAATATCGGTGGAGGTTTCCCGATTCAGACCCACTTGGATATGTCGTACAATTACGAATACATGGCCGAAGAAATCATAGCACAGATAAAAAACATCTGCACTCAGAACGGAGTTCCCGAACCAAATATATTTACCGAATTTGGTTCCTACACCGTTGGCGAAAGTGGAGCCATGCTTTATTCCATTGTCAATCAGAAAAAACAAAACGACCGCGAATTGTGGGACATGATCGACAGTTCGTTTATGACTACACTGCCAGATACATGGGCAATCAATCAGCGGTATGTATTTTTGGCTATCAACAATTGGGATTCAGAATACGAACGCGTCAATCTTGGTGGCCTGACCTGCGACAGTGAAGACTTTTACAATGCCGAAGTTCATTCAAATGCTATTTTCCTTCCGAAAATGGAAGAAGGACGGGAACAATATATTGGATTTTTCCATACTGGCGCTTATCAAGAATCGTTGAGCGGATATGGCGGCATACAGCATTGTTTGATACCGGCTCCAAAAATGGTAATTATCGACAAGGATGAAGACGGAGAGTATTATACCAAACTTTTTGCCAAAGAACAAAGCTACAAGTCAATGTTGAAAATTTTAGGCTACTGATTTTTTTTGGAAATTCTTTTAGATTCAACAACACCGATTTCATCATCATCCGAAATCGGTGTTTTTATTTTTATTTATGAATCATAACTGATTTGTGGCTTTCAAAAAGTTAATCAACGGATTGGCATACATTTCAAGCATTTTTTGCCTCAAGAATTTTTCATCCTTGTTCTCCAGTTGAATTTTATTCATTTGTTTCAATAAATACTGTTCAAAATCAACTCTTTCCAAATTGCTGTACTCATGCACAAACCGATTTTCTCCGGTTAAAGCATCATAAGCAATTTTATTCACAGTATAAATTTCATAATTGGCATGTATCTGAAAATCTATTAGTTGAGCAGTTTTAGAAATCTGTTCATTCCGATTTTCGGTTTCTCGGGCAATTTCCTGAAGTTTTTCATTGATACAACCGGTTATCCTGAAAACAACTTTTCCTTTGAAGCCCATTATACCAGTAACCATATTTTCCAAATCGTCGGACGGCTGTTTTTTGTAATCGGGACAATCTCTCTTCAGCTGAAATTCTTTGGCTTTAAGAAAATCGCAAGGATCATATTCATACGAAATGGACAACGGACAAATATTAAACTGCATGATATGCCGGATAAAGTCGTTTTGTTTTCCACTCAGATGGAGCATTTTCAAAATACTTTCCTGAGTTCGGTCATCCGAATCTTTGGCCCTTCCTTCTCTTTGTGCCATCCAGATGGAACTTTTTTTGATCTGAATCGTTTGCAGCAGATAGGCAGAAAGCATTTTTGAACTTTCGAGCGTTTGGCGTGCATTCAGTCCGCGCTTTACAATAAAACTTTTGTTGACTCTGACAAAATCTTCTATCCACGGATAAATAAGCAAATTGTCGCCAATGGCAATTTGAACCGTATCCATAGAATTTTCCATTAATTTTTTACAAAAAAAACTGGAATCCAGCACAATATCGCGATGATTGGAAATAAAAAGATAAGCTGTATTTCTATCGATTTTTTCAAGACCGAGCAATTCAACTCCTTTGGTAGTATTTTCTTCGAGATACTGCAAAAAAGGGTATAAAAAATCTTTTTGAAATTCGTTTTGCGCATGGTAACCGAGTAAACGTTCCTTGATCACTTCTTTGGGCATCAGCGGATAAGCCGTGCTGACCACTTTCATAAACTGTTTTTCGTTTGTCAGTTTTTCCAAAATATCATGTATTTCGTCGTTTGTGTAACAACGTATTTCATCAAAATTCATTTCCATGTGCTTAATTTATAATGGTTTGATAAATAATATACAATTCGATACAAAATAGGAAAAACCCCTTGAAGAAGAGTTATGCAAATATAAAACTTAAATAAATCAAAACAAAGGGAGAAACCATCAGAATACTGTCAAAACGATCCAACATGCCACCATGTCCCGGAATAATATTACCGGAGTCCTTCATGTTAAGTGTACGCTTCATGAGTGATTCGGTCAAATCTCCAAAAGTTGCGGACAATACCACGATTACCGACATGACCAACCATTGCGTAAGGTTCAGTTGATGAAAAAACAGGGATAAGACAAATCCTCCGAGTAATCCAATGAAAACTCCTCCAAAAAAACCTTCCCAAGACTTCTTCGGGGAAATTCGTTCAAAAAAACGGTGTTTCCCAAAAGCACTACCGACAAGAAAAGCACCCGTATCGTTGAGCCAAGTAATAATAAAAATGGATAAAACCAAAAAAGGCTGATAACCATCAATAAAAAGAATAAAATTAAGAAAGGACAATGGAACTGCGATCATTACCTGACCCAACACAAAATACGCCCAGTTTTGAATGGGATTGTTTTTCTTCAAAAACAATTCGCGAAGAAACATCCACAAAACGAAAATTACATAGGAAAAATAAGCAAAAACCGAAACCCTGCCGGTAACAAAAAGAAAAGTACAGATAAACAATAAAATTCCCCCAGCTGAAGCAAGAGGAGTAGAAACTTCAATAGCCGAAGAACGGTTGGTTATATTATGAAATTCGTGAATGGACAAAAAGGTGATCAAAGAAAAAAGCAGACCAAAAGCAAGCGGATGACTAAGGACAGCAGCAACTATCAATATAACGTAAACCAATCCGCTTATCGTTCGTTTCAACAATTCGTTCATAGGTGTTAAATAATTATTCGTTCCGAATTGCAAACTTACTCATTATTTTTAATAAAAACCGAATTTTTACTTTTCGGACAAAAAAACAAATAATTGCTTTGGCCCATGAGCTCCCAGCACCAAAGTTTTTTCAATGTCGGAAGTACGGCTGGGACCTGTAATGGTAGAAATGATGGAAGGCAATTTATTTCCGTATTTTTGAAGAATTTGCCTGTAAGCATCTTCCAGATAATTCACCAATTGAAAGCTGTGCGCCACAACAATGTGAACAGGGGGAAAAATATTCATTTTCCTTCCCGAATTGCGGGAAGAAACAATCACACTACCTGTACGGGCTACCAAAAATTCACAACCGGTAAGGCCGGCTTCCATTGTTTCAAAATCATCATCAGATGATGAAAAGGGAATGCCATAACGATTCAGACATTCTTTCAACTTTTCATCCCGACAGTGTAAGTTGGAAAACCCTTTTTCTGAAACAAATTTTTTCAGCGAAACAAATAACTCCGGCTCGCTCTCAAAAACAAAACATTCTCCGGCAACCGCTCTGATTTCCTGTTGAAAACAAGTAATTGCATCAGGAACAATCTCCTTGTAAATCTGATTACCCAAAAAATTGGATGGACTAACTTCCGTTTTTCTACGACGAGAAATATCGGAAATTTGTCGAAGAATGATTTCCCGCGACGATGCGTTTTTCTCATTAGAAAAATCACTCTTCGTTTCCTTCATTTTCTATTGCTTTACTTTCAGTCTGTTCGGTCAATTTGCCATTTTCGCCATTTTGTGCCAACAATTCATCACTGCGTGAGGGCCATTGACGTTTCCCGAATATCCGCTCCAAATCTTCGGAGAAAATAACTTCCCTTTCAATCAGTAATTCGGCAAGTTGGTTGTGGCCGGCAGCATGTTTCCTTAAAATTTCCTTTGCGCGTTCATACTCCTGACTGACAATTTTTTTCACTTCTGCATCAATCAGTTCTGCCGTTTTTTCGCTATAAGGTTTTGTAAACGAATATTCAGCATTTCCGGACGAATCGTAATAACTCAAATTGGGGAGCTTTTCGCTCATACCAAAATAGGAAACCATAGCATAAGCACGTTTGGTTACTCTTTCCAAATCGTTGATAGCGCCGGTCGACATTTGATTCAGGAAAATTTCTTCGGCAGCTCTTCCTCCGAGTGTGGCACACATTTCGTCGAGCATGTGCTCTCTGACGGTAAGTTGACGTTCTTCAGGAAGATACCAAGCTGCGCCCAAAGCTTCTCCACGTGGCACAATAGTAACTTTAACCAAAGGACTTGCATGCTCCAACATCCAACTTATGGTTGCATGCCCGGCTTCATGGTAAGCTATAGAACGTTTTTCAAATTTCGTGGTAATTTTGGTGCGTTTTTCCAATCCGCCGATAATTCTGTCCACAGCATCAAGAAAATCCTGTTTATCGACAAAAGTTTTGTTTTTACGTGCAGCTATCAAGGCAGCTTCATTACAAACGTTGGCAATATCGGCACCTGAAAAACCGGGTGTTTGTTTAGCCAGAAATTCGATATCAACTGTTTCATTGATTTTTATGGGACGAAGATGAACTTTAAAAATTTCCTTCCTTTCCTGCACGTCTGGTAAATCGACATGAATTTGACGGTCGAAACGGCCAGGACGAAGCAAAGCCTTGTCCAGAATATCGGCACGATTAGTGGCCGCCAAAATAATTACACCGCTGTTCGATGCAAATCCATCCATTTCTGTCAACAACTGATTGAGGGTATTCTCGCGCTCATCATTGCTGCCGAAATTCGGATTTCTTCCTCTTGCTCGTCCAATAGCATCAATTTCATCAATAAAGATAATACATGGTGCTTTTTCCTTAGCTTGACGGAACAAGTCGCGAACACGTGATGCACCAACTCCCACGAACATTTCGACAAATTCGGAACCCGAAATGGAGAAAAAAGGAACATCTGCTTCGCCGGCAACTGCCTTAGCCAATAAAGTTTTTCCTGTTCCCGGAGGGCCTACCAGCAACACACCTTTTGGAATTTTTCCACCCAATTCGGTGTATTTGGAAGGATTTTTTAAAAACTCCACAATTTCTTCGACTTCCTGTTTTGCTTCTGCCAAGCCGGCAACATCTCTGAAAGTAATTCGATTGGCAACATTGCTTTTGTCGAAAAGTTGTGCCTTGGACTTGCCGACATTAAAAATTCCTCCACTGCCTCCGCTTCCCATTTGGTTTGCCATCCGGCGATTCATAAATACGAAGAAGAGAATCAGCAATAGAAATGGTAAAACGCTGTAAAGAAAAATGTCGATATAATTTCTACTTTCTTTATAATCTACTACAGCTGTCAATCCATATTGATCTTTTGCCTTTTGATATATTTTTGAAAATTCTTCGGCCGATGGGATACGCGTTCTGATTCTGGGCTCTTTGGCGTACATTTCGGATTTGTCGCCAAAAACCTGTTTTATCGAATCTTTTACAATCAATGCTTCCGCTACGTTTCGAGAAGAATACACATCAATTTTCTCCATTTTATGGGTGTACATGTAGTTCTCAAAAGTAGAAAAAGGAACTTCTTTTACCGGAGCGTTGTCCGAAAAAAGATAAGAACCGATCAGAATGGCAATAATGATGATGTAAATCCATGTTAGGTTAAACTTGAATCCTTTTCCTGAAGGCTTTTGTTGCGGATTGTTATTTTGTGGCCCTTTATTTTCCATTGTAAGTTGTTTTCTTTACTGTTATTTTCTGTTTGAATTTAAAATGAATGCTTTAAATATATTCTCGTTAACGTTAATCGATGTCAGGAATTTCAGCAATATCGGCATCTTCCCAGAGTTGCTCTATATTGTAAAAACTACGTACCTGCGGTTGAAAAACATGAACAATCACATGTCCGTAATCCATAGCAACCCATTCGCCATTTTTCAGCCCATCCACAGCATAGGGTTTAACTCCTGTCCTTTCGCTCACTTCGTCCTTAATGGAAAGCTCTATGGAATTAACATGAATGGAAGAAGTTCCCTCACAAATAACAAAATAGCTGCAAGGAGCATCTTTCAAACGGGTTAAATTGATTACGACTATTTTCTTTCCTTTTTTATCTTGTATTGCATCAACAATTTCTTTAACTATTTGTTCATTTAACCTCATTTATTCATTCTTAATTTTTACGACAAAGATAGAGCGAAATGATGAATTAATAAAATTTTAAAACCTACTACTGATAATAATCTTAGTTAAATCAACGTATTAAGTGTTTAAAACAAGCCATCAAAATCTTTTTCGGGAGCAAATTGAGTTTAACAAGTTTTGAATTTATCTCGTACGCATTTCAAAAGAAAAATTATGTATGGCTTAAAAAAAATTTGAAAGCAAATGATTGACTCTAAATGTTCGGATAAGAAATTTTCTGAAGGAAATTATCTTTTAAAAAATTTCAGCAAATTCACTACTAGGGTCAAAATAATACTCAATAAGAACATGGAAGTAAGAGGGATGAATATTTTGCTGTTTTCCTTTTCAATGCGAATATCGCCCGGTAATTTACCAAACCATCCAAACAACCAGGGAGCTGCATAAATCAATAATCCTGCCACAATAAGAATAATCCCCAGAATGACGAGTAAACGTCCCATATTTTTCATAAATTATCAATCACAATTATTAAAAAAATTCTCCGAGGTTTTTGCTTCTCTCACAATTATTTGCATGCCAACAAAAAAAACCAAAAAACCGAAATGAAATTTAGACGTAAAATTTGAACTTCCTGTTTTTCAAAATCAGCTTCTCGATTCAAATTTTTTCGGTCTAAAAATTCGTCAGTTGGTGCAAATTTTGATTATCTTTGCATTTCAAAAAAATAAGACAAAGACTTTCACTATCAATTTGATAGACAAATAATTAAATTTTCACAACTCATCGAGCATCATCACTTTGAAATTGTAAAAGTATAAAAAATGGAACTACCGAGCAAATACAATCCCGAAGGAATTGAATCAAAATGGTATCAATATTGGTTGAAAAATGGTTTTTTTCATTCAACACCCGATCAACGTCAACCTTACACAATTGTCATTCCGCCTCCCAATGTAACAGGAGTACTTCACATGGGACACATGCTCAACAATACCATTCAGGATATTTTGGTACGTCGGGCTCGCATGCAGGGAAAAAATGCCTGTTGGGTGCCGGGAACTGATCATGCTTCCATAGCCACCGAAGCTAAAGTTGTGGAAAAGCTTGCAGCCGAAGGAATTAAAAAAACCGACCTTTCACGTGAAGAGTTTTTGAATCATGCTTGGGAATGGACGCGGAAACATGGCGGCATTATTCTGGAACAGCTAAAAAAACTGGGAGCTTCATGCGATTGGGATCGTACAGCTTTTACAATGGACGAAATCCGTTCACAAAGTGTAATCAAAGTTTTTGTGGATTTATATGAAAAGGGAAAGATTTATCGCGGCATTAGAATGATAAATTGGGACCCGAAAGCAAAAACGGCTTTGTCGGACGAAGAAGTAATTTTTAAAGAACAGGAAGGAAAACTTTATTACTTGAAATATAAACTTTGTCCGACTACCGAAAACGACAACAGTGATGAATATCTGATTGTTGCAACCACACGCCCTGAAACCATCATGGGAGATACGGCAGTTTGCATCCATCCTGCCGATCCCCGCTACCAACATCTGAAAGGTAGAAAATGTATTGTTCCATTTGTAAACCGGGAAATTCCAATTATTGAAGACGAATATGTTGACATGGAGTTTGGAACTGGTTGTCTTAAAGTTACTCCCGCTCATGACGTAAACGACTACATGCTGGGCGAAAAGCATCATTTGCCTTCCATTGATATTTTTAATGATGACGGCACGCTCAATGAAAATGGTGGTAGCTACGCCGGAATGGATCGTTTTGAAGTCCGCAAAAAAATTGTAAAAGACCTTGAAGTAGCCCATTTACTCGAAAAAACGGAAAACTACATCAATAAAGTTGGTTTTTCTGAACGTACGGATGTTCCCATAGAACCAAAATTATCCATGCAATGGTTCCTGAAAATGGAAGAACTTGCCCAACCTGCACTGGAAGCCGTAATGACTGATAAAATAAAATTGTATCCTCCAAAATACAAAAATACTTATCGACATTGGATGGAAAACGTAAAAGACTGGTGTATTTCCCGACAACTTTGGTGGGGGCATCGCATCCCTGCCTATTACCTTCCGAATGGTGGTTGGGTAGTTGCTGAAACAAAAGAAGAAGCTTATCAAAAAGCACTCAAAATAGCGAACGAACCATTTCCGATTGAAGATTTAAGACAGGACGAAGACTGCCTGGATACATGGTTTTCTTCGTGGTTGTGGCCAATTTCGGTTTTCAATGGCATTCTCGAACCCGACAATGAAGAAATTAAATATTATTATCCTACTGATGATTTGGTTACGGCTCCGGAAATTTTATTTTTCTGGGTTGCCCGCATGATCATAGCCGGATATGAATACAGAGGCGAAAAACCTTTTAAAAACGTTTATCTGACCGGTATTGTAAGAGATAAATTGGGAAGGAAAATGTCCAAATCGCTGGGAAATTCACCCGATCCGCTGCTTTTGATAGAACAGTATGGAGCTGATGCCGTCCGTATGGGAATGTTGTTGACTTCCCCGGCCGGAAACGATTTACTTTTTGACGAAAATTTGTGCGAACAAGGAAGAAATTTCAACAACAAAATTTGGAATGCATTCAGACTGGTAAAAGGCTGGCAAACCACCGAAATTGAACAACCTGAAGCCTCACGGCTTGCAGTGGAATGGTTCCGGCATCAACTCAACAAATCGTTGTATGAAATGGAAGATTTGTTCGGAAAATATCGTTTGTCGGAAGCATTAATGACGGTTTACAAGCTTTTCTGGGACGAATTTGCTTCATGGTTTCTGGAAATTGTCAAACCGGGATACGGGCAACCTGTTGACCTCAAAACATACAATGCAACGCTGGAATTTTTTGAGGTTCTATTAAAAATACTGCATCCCTTCATGCCTTTTATCACGGAAGAGTTGTGGCAACAGCTGTCCAAAAGAAAGGATGGCGAAAGTATCATGATGCAGCCCCTTCCTCAACCTGAAAACTTTGATGAGAATGTAATAAAGGAATTTGAAACGGTAAAGGAAATTGTGGCAGGAATTCGCAGTGTACGTTTACAAAAAAATATTCCCAACAAAGAAGTTTTAAAGTTACTAGTTAACGGAAAAGACAATACAAATTTTTATTCGGTCGTAAAAAAGCTCGGAAATATCGAATCGATAGAAAAAACAGCGGAAAAAGCACCCGGCTCTGTTTCTTACATGGTTGGAACGACCGAATACATTATCCCGACAGGCAACAAAGTAGATATAGCTTCCGAAATAAAGAAGTTGGAAGAAGAATTGGCTTATCTCGAAGGCTTTCTGGCTTCGGTGATGAAAAAACTGAACAACGAAAAGTTTGTTGCCAATGCTCAACCTCAAGTTGTTGAGAATGAGCGCAAGAAAAAAGCCGATGCTGAAAGCAAAATTGCTTCTTTGAGGGAATCAATTGAGGCTTTACGAAAAATTTCTTGATCAGACTTTGTCACCATTCAATTTCAGCTATTAAAAAATTTATTAGCAAATTTTGAGTTGGATTCCACATCGATTTTATAAATTTTGAGATATTTCTTATTTTTATCGAAGATGCGCTTCGACGTTTTTTAAAATTATTGGTTCAAGAGGTATAAAAAAGAAGTTCGACTTTTAGAAAACTTATTACTTGTTTATGATTCGATAGAACAGTAATATTTTTAACATTTCAAGCCACAATCAATTTAAGTGTCTTTAAATTAATAGATTAAAATCAGAAAATGTAATTATCTGAAAATTGTTAAAAGTCGAATTGCTCCAAAAATAGGTTGTAAAACATAAATTTTGACTTGCAGGTTTCATTTTTTAATGCGTATTTTGCAAGCGTTAACTAAACAACACAATCTTTTTTATACCTTAAAAACTAATACCTATTAAAAAACGCGAGGCCTTGTGAAATGTCTCGCGCTTTTTTATTGAATAGAGGCCTTAAATTTTATATTAGAAACAACAAATTGCAACTTCAATAAAAACGACTAATTTTGCAAATCAAAAAAAAATCGGATACAAAATTCTTCAGCTTTGCTGTAACAAAAAACTTTTTCGCAGTTGAAGAAGAAAGACTAATATTAATTACAATAATTTAATGATAAAATGAGTTTCAATATCGTAGTTTTAGCCAAACAGGTGCCTGATACCCGAAATGTGGGAAAAGATGCCATGAAAGCCGATGGAACAGTGAACCGTGCTGCGCTGCCGGCTATTTTCAATCCGGAAGATTTGAATGCTCTTGAGCAGGCACTTCGCATCAAAGAAAAGGTTCCCGGCACAGTTGTTCATTTGCTGACAATGGGTCCGGTTCGTGCTGCCGAAATCATTCGTGAAAGTCTCTATCGCGGGGCTGACGACGGATTTCTTTTAAGTGGAAGAGAATTTGCCGGCTCTGATACGTTGGCAACTTCCTATGCTTTATCATGCGCCATTCGCAAGTTGGGAAAAATCGATCTGATCCTTTGCGGCCGTCAAGCCATAGATGGAGATACGGCGCAAGTGGGGCCTCAGGTTGCCGAAAAACTGGGCTTACCACAAATCACATACGCCGAAGACATTATTGAAATTACCAAGAAAAATATTACCGTAAAACGCCGACTGGAAAGAGGCGTGGAAATTGTCAGAGGGCCACTGCCCATATTGGTTACCGTTAACGGAACAGCAGCTCCATGCCGCCCAAGAAATGCCAAATTGACACTTAAATACAAACATGCTGCAACCCCATCCGAAAAACAGGAATCGGGTTCTGATTATACCGATCTGTACGATGCACATCCCTATTTGAACATTACCGAATGGGGTGCCAATGACATTGAACACGATCCAAAATGGCTTGGTTTAAGTGGTTCACCTACTAAAGTTAAGAAAATCGACAATATCGTTTTCACGGCCAAAGAAAGTAAACGACTCACAGGAAGCGATTTTGAAATTGAAAGTTTAATGAAAGAACTCATTGCTAACCATACTATCGGTTAATTTTGAGTATCTCTAAAAAATTTTTCTAATCTAATTTATTTGCAAAAAAAATAGAAAATTTCCTGTCAGGAAAAAAGAATTAAATATATATGAACAACTTATTTGTATATCTTGAAATAGAAGATGGAATAGTGAAAGACGTAAGCCTCGAATTGCTTACAAAGGGACGTTCGTTGGCAAAACAGCTCAATTGCAAGCTGGAAGCTGTAGCTATTGGTTATCAGCTGGAAAATATACCTCAACAGGTATTTCCTTATGGAGTAGATGTATTGCATTTGGCTGACGATAAAAGATTTGTTCCTTACACCACACAACCTCACGCTTCGGTGCTAATTCATCTTTTTAAGGAAGAAAAACCACAAATTGCCCTTCTGGGTGCAACTTCAGTTGGACGCGATTTGGGCCCAAGAGTATCTTCTGCTCTTTTCAGCGGATTGACCGCCGACTGTACTTCTCTCGAAATTGGCGACTATGAAGACAAAAAAGCCGGTAAAGAATATAAGAATTTACTTTATCAGATTCGTCCGGCTTTTGGTGGCAATATAGTGGCTACTATTGTGAACCCCGATTGCAGGCCACAAATGGCAACCGTACGCGAAGGCGTAATGAAAAAGGAGATTTTCGATCCAAAACATACGGGCGAAATTCGTCGATTGGAAGTTTCGAAATACGTTTCCGACCAAGACTTTGTAATTGAGGTGATCGAACGACATATCGAAAAAACTAAAATTGATATTAAGTCGGCTCCAATTATTGTTTCCGGAGGATATGGAGTAGGAAGTGCCGAAAACTTCAAATTGCTTTACGAGCTGGCAGAAGTTTTGGGAGGAGAAGTTGGGGCTTCTCGTGCTGCTGTTGATGCAGGTTTTGCTGAACACGAACGTCAAATAGGACAAACCGGAACGACCGTACGTCCGAAACTCTATATTGCCTGTGGCATTTCGGGACAGATTCAGCACATTGCCGGAATGCAGGAAAGTGCCATGATTATTGCCATCAACAGTGATCCCAATGCACCTATCAATAAAATTGCCGATTACGTAATCACCGGAAGAGTGGAAGATGTGCTTCCGAAAATGATAAAATATTATAAGAAAAACACAAAATAAGAAACAAACCCAGCGAATGAAAAAATTTCAGAAAATCGAATCAATAAAATTTATTTAAACGTTTCCTGTTATTATTCGCGCTTCAATTGTTTTCTTAATTTAATAACCGTAAAATTATGAACTTTTATAACGATAATCCCGCATTAAAATTTCAACTTTCGCATCCCCTGATGCAGAAAATTGTTACGCTCAAGGAAAGAAATTTTGCCGACAAAGACAAATATGATTATGCTTCACGCGATTTTGAAGATGCCATTGACAATTATGAAAAAATTTTGGAAATTATCGGCGAAATTTGTGGAGAAGTAATAGCTCCCAATGCCGAAGAAGTAGATCATACAGGGCCTCAGGTTGTCAACAACCGTGTTGTTTATGCTCCCGGGACACAACAAAACCATGAAGTTCTGACGCAAGCCAGCCTTTACGGAATTGGATTGCCACGTCAGTATGGAGGATTAAATTTTTCGATGGTGCCGTACGTAATGGCTGCTGAAATGGTTTCGCGTGCCGATGCCGGTTTTGCCAATATTTGGGGATTGCAGGACTGTGCTGAAACTATCAACGAATTTGCAGACGAAGACTTAAAACGGGAATTTCTTCCGAGAGTATGTCAGGGACAAACCTGTTCAATGGATTTGACCGAACCTGATGCTGGTTCCGATTTGCAGGCTGTGCAACTGAAAGCTACCTTTAACGAAAAGGACGGAATTTGGTATCTTAATGGAGTTAAGCGTTTTATTACCAATGGCGATGCTCACATTAAACTGGTGCTGGCCCGTTCCGAAGAAGGAACTACTGATGGTCGTGGATTGTCGCTTTTCCTTGTGGACAACAAACACGATGATACAGTAAAAGTTCGCCGTATCGAAAACAAACTGGGCATCAAGGGCTCTCCAACCTGCGAACTGGTTTTTAGCAATACGCCTGCAAAACTCATAGGTTCCAGACGCTTGGGATTGATAAAATACGTTATGTCGCTCATGAACAGTGCCCGACTTGGCGTAGGTGCTCAATCGGTAGGACTTTCGGCTTCAGCATATAATGAAGCTTTGAAATATGCCAAAGAACGTCAACAGTTTGGAAAAGCCATTATTGAATTTCCCGCAGTTTTTGAAATGGTTTCACTTATAAAGGCCAAGCTCGATGCTTCACGTGCCTTGTTGTACGAAACTACCCGTTTTGTCGATATGTACAAAGCGTACGAAGCCATTGAAAAAGAGCGCCGTCTCGAACCTGAAGAAAAAGCCGAATACAAGGAATTTCAGCGTCTGGCCGATGCTTTTACTCCACTTTTGAAAATGTTTGCCAGCGAATATGCCAACCAGAATGCTTTCGACTGTGTACAGATTCATGGCGGTTCGGGATTTATGAAAGACTATGCCTGCGAACGCCTTTATCGCGATGCACGTATTCTGACCATATATGAAGGAACTTCCCAATTACAGGTTGTAGCTGCCATCCGCCACGTTACTACCGGAACTTATCTTCAGCAAATACGTGAATATGAAAAATTGCCCATCAATCCTGAATTTCATTCTTTCAGAAAAAGATTGATGATTATGACCAACCTGTATGAAAATTCGGTGAGCCGTGTTATCGAAACTAAAAATCAAGAATATATCGATTTTCAGGCTCGACGACTGGTAGAAATGGCAGGGCACATTATCATGGGTTATTTGCTGATTCTCGACGCTACCCGAAACGATATGTTCCGCAAATCGGCTGAAGTATATATCAATTATGGTGAAGTTGAAACCAGAAAACATGCTACTTTCATCAAAACTTTCGACATGGAAAACATTGATATTTACAAAGTAGTTTGAAGTTTATCATTACATTCTTAGCAAACGCTCAGGGTTAAAAAACTTTGGGCGTTTGTATTTTTATATGAGAAAAATTCCGCCTTTAAATTTTTTTGAAAATCAATTAAATATCCCAATTGTTTTGGTCTCAACCCTTCTTCATTTATTCCTGTGCTTTGAGTAAGTTCATTCAACTGGATTGTGTATATTTGTTCTGTTATTTAAGTGTAAAATTGATTGAAATACAATATCAGAATCAATTTCTTTTGAAAAGAGAAAATTGTAAATTTTTTATTGTGAAAAAAAATTTCTGTTTTTTCATTTAATAAATTACTCGAATATTTAGAATTTAAGAGGTCTGGCTCAGAACGACAATTAAATTTTTTCAAAAACCAGATTTTCATGGATATTTTGTTTAATCCACTTTCGATGCCTACCTATGTAATGGCAAAGCCAACAGGTTCCATTTGCAACCTCAACTGCAGCTATTGCTATTATCTGGAAAAGGAGAAACTATACAAAAACAGAAAATCATTCGAAATGAGTGATTTAACACTCGAAAAATACATTGAAAGCTACATTCAGGCACAACCTGTTCCCGAAGTGCTTTTCACTTGGCATGGTGGCGAACCGTTGCTTCGAGATATTTCTTTTTACCGCAAGGCGCTTGCTTTTCAAAAAAAATATGGCAGAGGCAGAAAAATCGACAACAGCCTGCAAACCAACGGAATTTTGCTGAACGATGAATGGTGCCGGTTTTTCAAAGACAATAATTTCCTGATCGGTATTTCAATAGACGGGCCTGAACATTGTCATGATTACTACCGAAAAAATAAGGGAGGAAAAGGTACCTTTAAACAAGTAATGCGTGGCATTGAACTGTTGCAAAAACATCAGGTGGAATTTAATACACTTTCCGTTATTCACAATTACAACATTGATTTTCCATTGGAAATATATCATTTTTTCAAGGAAATTGGGAGCCAATTTATGCAGTTTACGCCTATTGTAGAGCAACTGTCAGCAAGCAGGGAAGACGGATTAACCTTGTTGCCGCCGCAAGAGAATGCCGATGCACAAATCGCCCCGTGGAGTGTAAACCCCATAAAATTCGGAGAATTTTACATTCAGATTTTTGATGAATGGGTAAAAAAAGACGTAGGCAGATATTTCGTACAACTGTTTGATGCGACATTGGCCAATTGGGTTGGAGAGCAACCCGGCACCTGTATTTTTGGTGAAACTTGCGGTCATGCAATGGTCATGGAATTTAATGGTGATGTTTACTCATGCGACCACTTCGTTTTCCCCGAATACAAGCTGGGAAATATCAAAACCCATACGGTCGTTGAAATGGCTTTTTCAGAAAAACAACTTCAATTTGGACAAAACAAAAGAGATTCGCTGCCCACTCAATGCAGAGAATGTGAATATTTGAAACTTTGCAGAGGCGAATGTCCAAAGAACAGAATTTTGAAAACACCAAACGGTGAAAGTGGATTGAATTATCTTTGTCAGGGATACAAAAAATTTTTCCGTCATAGCCATCCCTATATGGAATTTATGGCTAACGAGCTGTATTTTCACCGTTCACCAGCCAATGTGATGAATTGGAAAAAATAAAATTAGATGATTGATCTGAATCAAAATTTATTACGCATGAAACTGATTGACGAAAAACTATTAAATGAACTTACCCGACAGGCCAAAGAAAATGCCCGCTTGCGTGTCAATTACAATCTACATGAACATTTGGAAGATAAGGTTCAACGTTTGCTCAATGCTATGGAGCCGGGTACCAAGTTACCTATCCACAGACATCGACATACGGCGGAAACATATTTTTTGATACGAGGGAGTATCTTAGTGAAATACTATGATGACAAGGGAAATCTGACAGAAGAAACAGAACTGAACGTAAAGGAAGGAAAATATGGCATTCATATACCTGTCGGTCAATTTCATACACTGGAAGTGCTGGAAAGCGGTACCATCATTTTTGAAGTAAAAGAAGGGCCTTATCAGCCAATTGGAGATGAAGACATACTTAAATCAGATATTTGACAATTGACGGGAAAAATTAAGAAAAGTCAAGAAAATATGGTTTTTTCAGGCACAAGTGTGTTCAATAAGAATTTTAATGCCCAGTACCACCAGAATAATTCCGCCCAAAGCCTCGACCTTTATATGAAAACGTTTCCCGAAACGAACGCCGATAAACATGCCCGCAATGGCAAAGAGGAAACTGATGACTCCAATAATAAAAATCGCTTTCCAAATTACATCCGGATAAGGTACAAAAATTATTCCCGTTGCCAAAGCATCTATGCTCGTAGCCACTGCTAAACTCAATATTTTCAGCCAATGAAAGGGATTGGATTCGCCGTTATTGACGAGTTGATGGTTTTTCAAACCCTCATAAAGCATTCTTCCGCCAATCAGTGTCAAGAGCCCAAAAGCAATCCAATGATCGCTTTTACTAATGAAACTTACAAAACTTTTGCCAGCATAATAACCAATTAAAGGCATCCCTGCCTGAAATAATCCAAACAAAAATGCCATGAACAAGGTCGAAGAATAGTAGAATTTTTTCACACTGATTCCCTTGCTGATGGCCACAGCGAAACAATCCATAGCCAGCCCGATTCCTATAAGAATAATAGTAACATTGTCCATGACAAAAACGGTTATAGAAAAAACAAGAAGCGGAATCCGCTTCTTGTTTTTTCGCTTTTAAAGCATCAATTTTATCTGATGATAAATATTTTCTCCGGTAAATCCAAGCTTTTGATCCAAAACCTTATATGGAGCAGAAAAGCCGAAAGATTCCATTCCGAATACAATTCCATGGTTGTTTATCAGCCCTTGCAAAGTTACGGGCAACCCCGCAGTGAGTCCGAATTTTTTCACTTCCTGAGGCAAAACCATTTCCTGATACTCTTTCGACTGGAGACGGAACAATCCTTCGGAAGGAACGGAAACAATCCGAACCCGAATTCCATCATTGCGAAGTAAAACGGCAGCTTCATTCAAAGTTGAAACTTCCGATCCGGAAGCAAGCAGAATGATATCGGGATTTCCGTCGCACTGAACAACATAGGCACCTTTTTCAGCTTTTTTGGCTTCTTCTTTACGACCATTTGTGGACGGAAGATCTTTAATGTCCTGACGTGAAAGTATCAAGCCGGTAGGCGTTTTTGTGTTTTCCAGTGCCATTTTCCAAGCAACGGTTGTTTCTTCAACGTCAGCCGGACGAAGAACCAACATGGAATTTCGTCCATGATGATTTTTCAGTTTTTCCATTAAGCGTATTTGTGCTTCCTGCTCCACCGGCTGATGAGTTGGGCCATCTTCACCCACACGAAAGGCATCATGCGACCAGATAAACTTCACAGGTTGCTCCATTAATGCAGCCATGCGAACGGCAGGCTTCATGTAGTCGGAAAATACGAAAAAGGTTCCGCAAGCCGGAACAACACCGCCGTGTAAACTCATGCCGATACAAAGACAAGCCATAGTCAGTTCCGACACGCCGGCCTGTAGAAATGAACCTGAAAAATCGTTTTTTGAAAAAGCTTTTGTTTTTTTCAAAAAACCATCTGTTTTGTCGGAATTGGAAAGATCGGCACTGGCAGTAATCATATTCTCTACTTGTTTGGCCAATTCACCAAGAACCGTTGCCGAAGCTGCACGAGTGGATTTGTTAGGTTGTTGCACGATAGCTTCCCAGTCAACCTCCGGAGCTTTTCCCGAAAAGAAGGATTCGAGTTTTTTTGCCAAATCAGGATGTTCTTTTGCCCAAGCTTCTTTGGCTGTTTTTTTTCTGGCTACTATTTCTTTCAATTCGTTTTTGCGCTTTTCATAAAGTGCTTTTGTCTCTTCAAAAATTACAAACGGATGTTCGGGATCACCTCCCAAATGTTTTATGGTTTCTTCAAAAGAAGCACCACATTCACTGATCGGCATACCGTGTGTGGAAGTCTGATTTTCGAAACTGCTGCCGTCAGCCTTCCGAATTCCCTTGCCCATGACGGTTTTACCGATTATTAACGTAGGCCGCTCCTTTTCTGCTTTGGCTTCCGTTAAAGCTTGACGAATTTGCGCCGCATCATTTCCATCTATTTCGATAACTTTCCAGCCCCAAGCTTTGTATTTTTCAGCCGTATTTTCACTGGTAACTGCCTTTGTCTCGGTAGAAAGTTGAATATTATTGGAATCGTAAAACATAATCAGGTTGTCCAATCCCAAATGGCCGGCAATTCGCCCTGCTCCCTGTGAAATTTCTTCCTGAACACCGCCATCGGAAATATAGGCATAAATGGTTTGATTCATTACATCGCCAAAGCGTGCTTTTAAAAATTTTGCTGCAATGGCTGCTCCAACAGCATAAGTATGCCCCTGTCCCAGTGGCCCGGAAGTGTTTTCGATGCCGCGCATTACATCCAATTCGGGGTGACCCGGAGTTGGACTTCCCCATTGACGAAACTGTGCCAATTCGTCCAATGTAAATTTTCCGGAAAAAGCCAGAACGGAATACAACATGGTGGACATGTGTCCGGGATCAAGAAAAAACCGATCGCGACTTTCCCACGTAGGATTTTCAGGATCGTACTCCAGAAATTCGGAAAAAAGTACGTTCATAAAATCAGCACCGCCCATTGCTCCGCCGGGATGACCAGATTTGGCCTTTTCTACCATAGCTGCTGCCAAAATACGTATGTTGTCGGCTGCTTTGTTTAAAAGTTCAATTGAATTCATAATAAAAAAATTTTGTTGTTAGGTTGTGTTTGTTATTCATGTTTTTTTTTTAGAAGTGATATCCGATGGTATAATTAAAGTCTGTGTTGGAACTTCCGGTTTTCCCATAACCCGGAATGTACCACGGAGCGATGTTGCCGGAAGTGTCTTCCTTAAAAAAATGCCGGTTCCTGATATTCCACCCCATGTAAAAATTTTTGTAAACCTGTACCTGGATTCCCACTACAATTTCGTACCATGTTTTGGTTGAAGAACGGCCTTCAAAATTTAATGTTTGACTGCCACCCCAATAATCATCCGACAAGGAAAGGTTAGTTAAATCGTAGCTGAAGTTGGACCATCCCAAACGAACTCCGCCCGTAAGCATATTGTTAATTAATTCTTTATCAGTACTTTGTTTCAATAAACCGAAATCAATGCCTATTCTTTGAAAAATTCCGTTGGTATTAAAACGGACTTCATTGGATGAAAGTTTATCGGCTCCGCCAAAACCTATTTCGTAAACAGGAAAAATTTTTCTTTTCAAATTGAACTGAACACTCCCCTCCATGCCGAAATGTTCGGTATCGGAAAATCCTGTAATTACCGGAGACGCCACATCCATTTTGACAAGAAACCCATTCCACCACTTCACTTCAGGTGATTTGGCCGATGCCGGGGTTTTATTCTGTGCGGTAGAAAAATTTACAGCCACAGCAACAAACAAACTAATTATGAAATATCTGTAAATGTTCTGCATCGATAGTTGAAACATTATGTTCTTCAATTTTTACCGAATCAACAAAATGATTGGTTATCAGAACCGTATCTATCAAATGATTTCTGATTATTCCACATTC
>ENA-UOYA01000509-UOYA01000509.1-activated-sludge-metagenome-genome-assembly--contig:-NODE-509-length-49737-cov-7.940220_pt1 | contig 49737 bp, 41 predicted proteins | sample MGYA00238163_ERZ764804 | MGnify/ENA primary metagenome ERZ764804 (study PRJEB28919, sample SAMN05720223) | activated sludge metagenome | isolation source: Anaerobic digester | place: Hong Kong...
AACTAGCAGCATCATACTTGGTAGAAGGAGTTCTGAGCACTTCTATCTTCTGAATACTACTTGGAGGCAAACTTTTTAGGATAGTAGCTATATCCTGAGTACTCAATTTTTGTTCTTTGCCATTGATATATACCACAGCTGGAGTCGCACTATTCAAGTAAATATTTCCATCTTGATCGACAAAAAGTCCAGGTGTTTTTTCCAAAACTTCCATTGTATTGGTACTAATATTGGCAATTGGTTCTGGATCGATGATCATCTTATCGTCTTCTTGGGTAATCAACGGTTTTTTCCCTTTTATCATGACTTCCTCTATAGATTTTGTGTCTTCTAAAAGATTGATATTCAGCCGAATATCATCATTTTTGGAGAAAATATTTTTCGTGAACTTTTGAAAACCAATGTAAGTAACTGTTAAAATATAGAGATGATTGGGTATTAGTTTTAACTTTGCATTTCCATCAATATCAGTCACTTGTTGTGTTTTTGAGCTATCTTTTAGGTTCAGCAAACTAATATTAGCACCGATAAGTGGTTCTTTATTATTATCACTAATTTTCAAAATAAGATTTTGAGAAAATAGATTGAGTTGTATTAATACAAATAGTGCAGTTAGACTTTTTACCATTAGGTATTCAAATTTTTGGTGAAAATAAGATAAATGAATTTAATCTATCCAATATTAACTATTATTAAGGAAAATTTAAGGAATTGTTGAGAATTGAAAAAAATTAATATTGAAAATAAATGATTGAATATTAAGAAAATATATATAATTATAAAAAGATATATTAATTTGAGAAGAAAAAAATAATATTAAACTATTAAACTATTTGAAGTGATGACTATAGGATTATTATGAAATTAAAGAGGTTCATTCATTATATCAAACGAATGAACCTCTCTTTTAAAAGCTATGTTAAGCTCTTCTACTACCAGTCAGTAGATTTATTATAAATAAGATAACCAATGCACCTAAAGCACCAGTTAAGATGGCTCCAAGTAAGCCAGATCCTAATGAAAAATTCAATTTTGCCAAAAGCCAAGATCCTACAAAACTCCCTAAAATACCAATAATGATATTTCCGATAAGTCCTAAGCTACTTCCTTTCCATATCAAACTACCTAACCATCCCGCAGCTGCACCAATTACTAATGTCATTAATACTTCCATAATTAAATTGTTTTAATTGTAAATAATTAGATTTCAATAACAAATATAATAAAATGGTGAAAAAATCAATAAAATTGAATTAATTATCTTTTTCAAATCTCAATTATTTTTATTTAAAAGAGATTTTAACGAATAAAAAAAACTTAAGAATTCTTCAATTAAGTTGAGATTAATACTAGAAATTTATAAACTCAAGTCAAATTATCAAGAAATTTAAAAAAAATAAATAATAATATAGCTTATAATAAGTAAACATATTATATTTGTGCCTATAAAATAAATTTTTAATTTTAAATCAAATTTTATGTGGTCAAAAACTTATTCAACTGTTACAACCGAAGTAACAAAAGAGCAAATGTGGAAGCTATTTCAAGATGTAAATAATTGGCATTCATGGGATGAAGGTATCGAATTTGCAAAGATGGAAGGGAAATTTGAAAAGGGCAATACTTTTACTTTAAGACCCAAAGGTGGTCCGAATGTGAAAATTATGCTCTTGGAAACCATTGAAAATCAAATGTTTTTGGATTTTACAAAATTCCCATTGGCTAAAATGTATGGTGAACATCAATTGGAAGAAACCCCAAATGGCTTAAAAATTACGAACACAATTACTGTTAAAGGTATTTTGGGGTTTTTATGGAGAAAAATAGTTGCACAAAAAATTGTTGAGGATTTTCCAAAGGATATTCAAGCACAAATAAAAGCAGCATCGATATTATGAGAGCAAAAAAATATTGGATAGCAGCAGTTTCGAAAGAACATACTCAACGAGGAGTGGCTGGCGGATTTATGCAGGTGTGTCATGGAAAAGAAGCCCCACTTAAAAGAATGCAACAAGGTGACTATATTATAGTATATTCATCCAAGATAAAGATGGAGGGAAATGAAAAATGTCAAGCATTCACAGCAATTGGGAAGGTAAAAGATGAAGAAATTTATCCTTTTAGAATGAGTGATCACTTTGTTCCATTCCGACGAAATATTTCGTTTTATGAATGCAAGGAAACTCCTATCCATCCATTAATCAATGTGTTAGAATTTATAGAAAACAATAAATCGTGGGGATTCCCATTTCGTTATGGTTTTTTTGAAATAAAAGAAGCAGATTTCGAAAGAATTTCCTCTCAAATGTTAGATTATGAAAAATAAGGACAATTCGTTCAGTTTTGAAAAGGCAGAGGACAGCTCAGGTTTTCTACTTTGGCAAGTGACTAACTTATGGCAAAGAGAAATCAAAAAAGCACTAGAGCCTTACGAATTGACTCATTCCCAATTTGTTTTAATGGCAAGTATTCATTGGCTTACGATGCATAATCAAGAAGTCACTCAGGTCATTCTTTCTACACATACCAAAATTGACCCCATGACCACTTCCACAGTGCTTAGAACATTGCAAACCAAAGGATTATTGCAACGCCAAGAACATAGCACAGATACTAGAGCCAAAACTGTAGGGTTGACTGATTTAGGCATACAAATCATCAAAAACGCTGTAATAACTGTTGAAGATTTTGACAAAACCTTTTTTGCTCCACTTTCGGGCAACACTCAAACCTTTAATGATCAATTACTTACGTTGTTGGGGCAAAGGAAAGGGGGATAGAGGAGGGAATAATGAAATATTTATTATTTTAGTTTATAATCTATGAATATTAATGATAGAAATTAAACAATTAATTAATGACAACTGAAATATTATTAAATATAGTTTTTTTGAAATATTGATATTTGCAACAACTCCAACGTAGCTAAAATCAGATCGGTTTAAGTTGTGATTTGCTTAAGAACTTTGAAATATTGATATTTGCAACAACTGATTTTGACGAAATAGACTGGCTAGGTTTGTTGTGATTTGCTTAAGAACTTTGAAATATTGATATTTGCAACAACAAATATTGGGTTAAAATGGCACTAGATAGTGTTGTGATTTGCTTAAGAACTTTGAAATATTGATATTTGCAACAACTGACAAGTTTTTTCTAAGTATATTCCAGTCGTTGTGATTTGCTTAAGAACTTTGAAATATTGATATTTGCAACAACTCGACCAGGTACGCCCAATGCAGATATTATGTTGTGATTTGCTTAAGAACTTTGAAATATTGATATTTGCAACAACACTACTCCTCCAAACGTACGATATACATACGTTGTGATTTGCTTAAGAACTTTGAAATATTGATATTTGCAACAACTAAGTTGGTTGAATATACTGCTATGTTGATGTTGTGATTTGCTTAAGAACTTTGAAATATTGATATTTGCAACAACAATGTTGTATATAGTTATCGCCAATCCTTGGTTGTGATTTGCTTAAGAACTTTGAAATATTGATATTTGCAACAACCCTCCTGTTATAAATGTAATACAATTGTTTGTTGTGATTTGCTTAAGAACTTTGAAATATTGATATTTGCAACAACGTAGGGTGCGATAATTGATTATATTTCAATAGATTACACAACTATTTGTAATTTAAATTTCAAAGAAAAATTATTAAAAAAGGATGTTAGCACATCCTTTTTTTAATTTAAAATAATTCTAACTGATTGGGTGTATTAGGTTTTTTCTTTATTTTTATTCCATTAAAAAATTCCATTTTTCCAAATTGAGCATCCGTTATTTCAAAGATAATTATACTACCAGCTGGGGGCAAATGCTTTTTTACCCTTAATTTGTGTACTTCGGCATTTTCTCTAGAGCTACAATGCCTCGATTATATACTAAATTGCATCATCATAAATCCATCTTTTATTAGAAACTTTCTAAACTCTGTATAATTCTTCCTGTCTTTTTTAGTTTCTGTTGGCAAATCAAAATGAACAAATACCCACATAATTTTATATTTATTAAGTCTATCTAGCATTAATTTTAAATTTATAGGGAAGGATATTTTATTTTATTCAATATCCCTTGATAACATTTATCCAGGCTTGCAGTTGTCCTTTGGGCTGCTACCATCAATGGACTACTTTTTCCATCAATCCGAATATCAATTACTGGTATTTGTAATAAAAAAGCCTTGTCTTTTGTACTTAAATTTTCATGTTGTGGATTTTCAGTTATCAAATATTCTAATACCATTTTATCAACGATTGGTCGATAGGGTTCCATGATGTCATCTGCCAAACAATAGGAATTGTATTTGTTGGTATGATGAATGCCCAATACTGGTAAGCAGCCACTACCAACCAAACTTCTTGCTATCACGGCTCTTAATATAGCATAACCATAATTGAAAAAGGCATTTGGAAAAGCTTCATTTCTCCCTCTTCTAGTATTATAATCTTCAAATAACTGATTCCAATAAATGGCTGCAGCTTGCCCTTCAAAGTTTTCCACATCTCCACTCGATATTTTGGGAATCATTCTTTCTATTTTATGAGTAGAGTAGCCAAAGTAATCTAAAACAGCTATTTGATTTTTTAATTTTTGTGATACAGTTTGTTTCCAAAGTTGTTTTTTCAAGGGTTCGGAAGCATTGATTTGAAACTTCACTTTTTCACTATAGATATCATTATGAGCAAGTGGTAGGGTATAAGAGATAGGGAGATGATTATTCCCACACCAAATGAGGACGGCATTATTTTCAATCAATTGACAAATCACACTTTGAGTATAGGTAATCTGTGGATGATCAAAAACAACAATGCCAATATCCTCTATTGGTATGGATGTAGTCGTTGCATCATTAGGGTTATTTATCTTTAATTGCTGGAGCGAAACCGATAAATATTTCGGATTCCCAAAATAAAGTGTTTTCTTTATCATGGTAAGGTAATTTTATTGTATCTATCTGGTAGTCAATAAAATATCGTGCCAATATCATTGAATTATTTTTATTATATTTCCTAACCGATCCACTTCTAATTTCCAACAACATGATTTTATTTGAATGCCGTCTATTGTATTTTGATTTTTGCTTTGGGGACTACCAACACCTAATTCATTTTGTATAAGAAAATTTAAATTTCTTTTCGTCTGTTCTTTTTTATTCATGTTGAGAATAACAGATGAATAAAAGTAAGGTACAAAATTTGCTGTGGTACCAGAACCATCTACGAATTTATATATTCTGTTAATTTGTACTTTAGACAAGCAATTGAGATTAAAAGAACTTGGATTATTTATTTCATCTTGTGTAGGAATATATACAAGGTCATTTGGTGATAATTGAAACTTAAGTGTGTAAGTATCTTGTGTTTTTTCGTCAATTAGGATTAAAGGTAAAGAAGAATTGTTGGGTTTCTTTTTTTCTAATGAACCTAATTTTTGATTTTCAATAACCTCATTAATGGTTGGGGAATAATATTTTCTTTCACAGTTTTGGTTTTGATAGATTCCAAAAAACAAGAAAGTGCCGTCTGCAGATACTACATACTTATCTTTTTTATTTCCTTTAGCACCGATCTGAAATCTCGAACTTTCTTCCCAAACTCTTACTTTATAAATAGGTTTGTGCATTTTACCATTGTTGTAATTTGAAATGTTGTTATTCATTTCTTCTATACTTTCTGGCGTAAAGGCAATTTCTGGGTCGCCACCTTTTGCCTTTAAATAATTAATCAGAATTTTCTGAATGCCGGTATCGGTAATACAATCACTTTCTAATGTTTTTAAATCAAAACTTGTATCAAGTAATTTTCTTGTAGCTGTAAGTATTTTATTTTTTGCCACTTTAACTCTTGGTAATTCCACCTTGCCCGAAACGGTATCTTTATGCAATGCTTTTCGTATAGCCCAACTGTCCCCTTTGGTTTGTGTGGCAATTACTTTTTCCATTTTCCCATTTACATTTTCCCAACGTTGATACTTATTTACAGTTTTATTTATCACTCGTAAATTTTGTTTGAAGCTAATAATGGTTGTTTCTAATTGGTCTTTAGCATCTTTGGTAAAGGTTTCCCAAGGTTTTTTAAATTCGGTAAATTTGTCTCTTACGGTGCCACTTTTGTCAGTCCATTTTTCGGTATGTCGTAGCTTGTGTTGTAAATCATATCGTTTTGTATCAGATTTTGCCGATTGATTATTCAATAAATTTACATGATCTCTGCTAGCACAAGCTATTATCAAAGCATCTAAAGCATGGTGTCGATGGTCTATGCGTTTTTTATTAAATCCTTTACTTAATTCATCAGGTACAGTAGGCATATTCTTTTGATGCTTCTCATTGAAATAGGTAAAATTGGTGGTATCTGTCAATTCATTTAATCTTTCAAAACGTGGTAACATCAAATCATTCCACACATCATTCAATCCCCAATCTTGTTTTAATATGGAAGTTATAGCTCCATTGGTACTTATTAAATTATTGGCAGTAGTGCCTTGGTCTTTTTCATTTTGTTGACGAACAATTTTGGATAATAAATTTTTAACTTCTTTACTGATGTATCGAGTATCATTCATTTGGCGCTCAATCATTTTTTCGGGTATATCTAATAGCATTAACTTTTTGGCTTTGCCATTGTTTTTTGCATAATTGTTTTTAATAAATTCTTCGTATTGATGGGCAGTAAACAGGGTTACAAATTGACCACCGCTTAATTCAATTTTTTTGCCTTCATTGTTTTGAATAAATTCATAAGCCAACATATTGTCTTTTTCTTTGTTTACTTCGCTTTCACAAATTACTTTGTTACTAAATGAATCATCAAAATAGCGGCTTTGAGGTATGATATGTTCTATTTCATAGGCAGGTGTAAATAGTTTGTTTAATGGAATAACAGCACCGGTATAGGGCGAACGATATTTTTGTTCTAACCATAATTTATATTTTATTAAATCAGATTTAGTTGGCTGTGGTGTTTTGCTAATTTTTAAAATGTCCTCTTCAATTTCAATTCCAGAATTTAAAACGCCATCTTCATAAATTTTCAATATTTCTTGTTGCATAGGCGAATGTGGTCGAACATTTTCTACCTTACTATCATGCATCAATTCGGCTAATAGTGCTTTAATACGAAGATTAGTATTTTCATTTTCAGTTACTACTTTGGTCAGTCTTTCCCTTTCCTTTTTATCATTTTTCATTTCTCTACCCAACTCAACATGTATTTCATCAAAGAAATTTTCTTTACTATTTCCGTAATGTTTCCAAATATCTTTTACTACACGTAATGTTTCGGTTATTATTTGTTCCACTATTGGATTACGTAAGGAATGTTGTTTGAAATTTTTCAAATAGGCTTCAATGTCTTGTGGGGCATTCCATTTTTCTAAATTCGTTTCTTCGGCATGACGATCATATACAATATAGCTTACCAACCACAATGGCAAACCTTTAAATTGATTTATATCCGTAATGTTTATAGCTTTTTCTCTTACTCGGTTTTTAATGTTTTCATCAAATTCGCCTGTAATTATTTTTTCAATTCTGTTTTTAGTTTGTGGGTGGATATCCTCTTCATACCAATATTTACCCATTCGCATTAACGGTATAAGTTTTTTTATAGCTTTATAAGAATAGCTGCCATATTCATTTTTGTAGGGTGGATGCTTCAAGAATTGCTCCACAAAATCATTTTCCAAACCATGTTTTATTGCAAATTTTTGTAATGCTTTTTTTACTTCTTCGGGGTCATTTACCGAATATAAAATGTGCCAAAGATGTTCTACAATTTCTTTGCTTAAAAAGTTGGAAGGAATATTTTTACATTTATCTAATTTGGTAAGCATTAAATTTCTTGTTGAGTTACATGGGTATGGCTTGCCTTGCACATAATTCCAACGATATTTTTCTAACTCTGTTTTTAATTCTTTGGGCTTTAATTTTAATGGAGTCAAGAGAAATTTAATAAGTGCTTCTTGGTCAATTTCTTTTCTGTCGTTTAGAAATTCAAACAAGTTTACATAGTCATCTTCCGATTTTAAAAATTGATGGGTAATAGGTGTTTCATTATTATCTATTGAAAAAATATGCAAATTTTTTATCCATTGCCATAACCTAAACTCTTGAAATAATGGATGCGATTTGGCAATACATTTTAATGCTTCTGTTTCCTTTTTACCATCTTTAATAAAGGTTCTACTTTCAAATTTACAATCGCTAATTAAAGATTTTTTACTTTTTAATGGTCGCTGATAAAAAATAATATCATTCAAAAATAAATGCACAAAATCTCTGTTTGCAATGCTGTTTCGGTGAGCTTCGTTGTATTCATACAATACTTCTAAACAATAGTTATATAAATTTTTATCTTGTAGTTCAGCATGAAAACTTTGTTGCGTTTTTAAAATTTGCTCCAACTCTTTTTTATAAAACTTTCTTTCTATTACCCGAACTAATTTTCCATTAATTTTTTGGGTTGGATTTTGCATTAATGTATCATAAATATATTGACCAACGGTTTTGCCTGATATGTCAATTTCATTTTCTGTCTTTATTTTAATCTTTTTATAGAATTTCCCTTTTTTTGTAGCATCCATCTTATCAATCTCATCAAAACTGGGCAAAAATGATAAACTAACTTTAGTTGTTCCATCTTTTAATTGAGTAGTTTGATATGTAAACTCTCTATAAGTTCCTACCCAATGCTCTATACTAGAGTAAAATGATGCCCTATAAATTAAACCATTTTCTAACTCTACAACATATTCATATTTATCATACTTCTTATCCTTTTCACCTTTCTTTACTGAAATTACTTTCTGATTAATAATTTCAAATTCTGTTTCTTTTTTATCCCCCTCTTCTTCTTCACCTCTCAATTGAAAATAACCCCGTTTTTGATTAAAGTTAAGTAGCAACCAAGCCAATTCTTCTTTTTCAATTTTTTTGGTCAATGCTTTTTTACGCAAATAGTAAATAGTCCAGTCATAAGGTATTTTAGTTTCTTTTCCATTGGCTTTGGTGTAAAAAAGTTGTGGTTGGGCTGTTTTAAATTCAGCCAGCATTTCTTCAAACGATTTTTTGAAAATAAATTGATTGGTTTCATCATACACCAATTTAGGTTCAGTATTGGTTTTAAACTGCCCTAATCTTTTTTCAAAATCGATTTGATTAGCATAATGTGTTGGCAAAAAGCCTAATAAATTAAAAATACGATGTAAACGTTCACGTCTTAATAAGTGTCTTTCTCTTAAACGTCTAATCCCTCTAAAGCCAGTTCGTTCAGCAGTTTGAGAGATGGAAACACCACTTTCAAACTTGCCCAATACATCTTGTGTCATAGGTATTATACGGCTGCCTATGCCGTGTATAATGCCGTTTTTGTTTTCAAAATCTTGGTCTATCAAAGCCCATCCAATACTATTAGTTCCTAAATCTAAACCTAATATTGTTTTTGTCATTTTAGTATCTTTTTAATTATTTAATCCATAAAAATATAAAAATGTTTTGAAAAAATAATTAAAATATATATATTTGTAACTTCTTAAGCAAATCACAATAAGGATTATTCCGTTGTGAAAACATTTAAGGCGGGGCAACTCGCCTTTCTTTTTTCTACTTATAAAAACCTCACCAACAACTGATGAAAATGATGCGGACCTTGCTCTCTAGTAGGGGAGAACCGACCTTTGGTATAGAATCTTGAGCGGACTCCTTTTTGCACTTGTTCTACAATTGCTTCATCTTCAAGCTCCACTTGATTCAGATTATTTCCAGCTCCTTTTGCCAGTTTGCTTTCATCCCACACATATACCTCAAACCTTACATTGCAACTGCTTTGGCTAGTAGGTTCCACTATGTTGAGCGATAGTCCCCATGGATAGAAATTGAACATCAAATTGGGGAAAACCCAGAAATAATAGGCAACTACATTCTTCCCTTCATCTGGATGACCAGCTGGAATCTCGAAACAATTATCTGTGTTTTTGCCCAATCCCAATTGTAAATTGCTAAATTCATAAAGCTCTGTGGTATAACTACCATAATCTACCACAGCATTTAACCCACTGTGAACGAATGGGATATGAAATCCTTCCAAATAGTTTTCAACATATAATGCCCAATTTGCCTTTACAGGATATTCTGCTGATAGGTCTGGTCTATACTGTAATTTCTCTATAGGCAAATAGCTGATTCTAGATAACATTTTTCCGAAAAATTGAGCAGTATCAATTTTTTCGAGTGCTACAAAAAGGAGTTCACCCATTGAAAATAATGGTAATTGAGTAAGGTCATCTTCAGGGCTTGGGAAGTTTTCAGCAGCTTCAAATTCGGGCATGAAAATCATTTTTCCACCTAAATCGAATCGTCTGCCGTGGTATTTACATCTAAGATGATTGGTTTTGCAAGACATATTTATGATGAGGTTGGCTCGATGAGTACACACATTTGAGCAGCAAGTAATTTCGCCATTTTCATCATTTTTTATGAGCAAAAGAGGCTCATCTAAAAAATTTGGAAGTAAAGAAAATGGGATTACATTATTTTCATTCATTAACTCTTTGCTTCCAACATAATGCCAGCTCTTTGCAAATATTTTTTCCTTACATTCATTATGAACCTCTTCGCAAATATAGAATTTGGAATCTAGTGTATGTGCTTTACGAATATCAGAATCTATGTGAAAATTGGTTTTCATCACTTATCGATATTCCTAATTTCAGTGGTTGCTCCTTTGGAGAGACTGGTGTCAATTGGTTGATTCGTTTTCCAAGCACCTCTTGTAAAATCTGGAATATCTGTCGTCTTTGATTTTTTTGCAACGGATGCTTCTGACAGTGGGGCGATGCAGCTCCATGCTGCTGCATCATACACATCCTGATCCAGAGCCAAGCCATTTCTGAGGCAATCGATTAACCGCCAGTCCATTATGAAATCCATTCCACCATGACCACCAACTTTTTTCGCAATTTCACCTACGTGTTTTACGATGGGTGGAGTCCATTTATCTTCAATTTCTTTGAATTCGCTCTCTTTCAACCAACTATGACCAAATGCAATTTTTGCAGGACTGGGCCATTTTTGAGCAATTCCCTTTGTCCCACTCACCAAATGGATTCGAGAATAGGGACGAGGAGAAGTCACATCGTGTTGAATCAGCATCGTTTTCCCTTTTGCTGTTTTGATTATGGTGTTATTCATACTGCCTCGATAAGGTTTGTTCACATAATCTGTAAAAAAATCATCTTTTGCAGCTAGGTCTTTTACTTCATCGTTCATCTGAAAATCAATAGTACTCATGCTCACCAAATGATCCATTTTATCCCCTCTATTGATATTCAAGCATTGGGCGATAGGACCTAACCCATGTGTTGGGTATAGATTTCCATTTCTAGAAGCATTTTCCTTTAGTCTCCACATATCTGCATAGCCATCCGTTTTTTTGAAATTGAGCCATCTAAGGTCGTGAATATAAGCCCCTTCTGCATGAACTACTTCACCCAGCAATCCGTTTCGAACCATATTTAATGTGAGCAATTCAAAAAAATCATAGCAACAGTTTTCGAGCATCATACAATGCTTTTTTGTTTTTTCTGAGGTATCTACCAACTGCCAACATTCGTCAATTGTTTTTGCAGCAGGCACTTCCGTTGCCACATGTTTGCCATTTTCCATAGCATATACAGCGATTGGCGTATGTAAATGCCAAGGTGTGCAACTATAAATGAGATCGATATTGGGGTCTTCACACATTTTTTTCCAAGAATCTTCTTTGCCACTATAATCTTTTGCAGCCGGGAGATTTGCCTTTTTTAATATTTCTTGTGTTTTTTTCACTCTTTCTGGATATTTATCGCAAAGAGCTACAATTTCAACTCCTTGAATAAATGACATTCTTTCTACAGCATCCGGACCTCTCATGCCCAATCCAACAAAACCGATCCGAACAGTATTCAACTTTGGAGCTGCATATCCACACATATTAAAATGTTGACTACCATTTGATGATAAAGTTGCAGTAGCATCATTTTCACCAAATAATCTCGAACTCAATCCAATTGCAGCTGATCCTAATGTGATTTTTTGAAGAAATTTTCTTCTATTGAATGCCATAAAATTTCATTTTATAATGATAAATTAATTATAAAAATAAAATTACTAAAACTTTGGCATATCTCCCTTCAAAGTAGCTGTTCTATTAAAAACTAAATTATTTGATGTTGAATCCAGATCACAACAAAAATATCCTTTTCGCATGAATTGGACTACTGTGCCAGGTTTCGTATCAGATAAAGAGGGTTCGACAGGAATATTTTTCAATATTTCCAACGATGTTGGATTGATAAATTCCTTGAAATCTTGATCGGGATAGTCAGAAGGATCTGCAACAGTCAATAAACGATCATATATCCTAACTTCCGCAAATTTTGCATGTGGAACTGATACCCAATGAATCGTTCCTTTCACGGTTATCCCAGAAGTGTCTTGTCCACTTTTGCTATTTTCTACATAACTACATTTTAAGTAATCGATACTTCCATCTTCATTCTTCACTACTTCGTCGCAATGAATGATATAGGCGCCTTTCAATCGTACATAACCACCTAATGATAATCGGAAATATTTTTTTGGTGCTACTTCCATAAAATCCTCCGATTCAATATATAATGTATTAGAGAATGGAATTTCTCTTGTCCCTGCTGTTTCATCTTCAGGATTGTTTTCTATAGGCAACATTTCAGTTTTTCCATCTGGATAATTGGTGATAACCACTTTTATTGGATCGAGCACAGCCATTAGTCTATGTGTAGATTTGTTCAAATCTTCTCTTACACAGAACTCAAGCAATGCCATATCCACCACATTGTCCCTTTTAGCAATCCCAATTCTATCGCAGAAATTTCTAATAGAAGCTGGAGTATATCCTCTTCTTCTCATTCCACTAATAGTTGGCATTCTTGGATCATCCCAGCCACTCACATAGCCTTCATTGACCAACTGAAGTAATTTTCTTTTACTTGTAACGGTGTAATTCAAGTTTCTTCTAGCAAACTCATATTGTTTGCTTGGGTAAATCTCTAAATTTTTGATACACCAATCGTATAATTCTCGATGTGGAATGAACTCCATCGTGCAAATAGAATGAGTAATATGTTCGATACTATCACTTTGTCCATGAGCAAAATCATACATTGGATAGATGCACCAATCATCGCCAGTACGGTGGTGATGAGCTTTTTTGATGCGGTACAATATTGGGTCTCTCATGATCATATTGGGATTTGACATATCTATTTTTGCCCTTAAAACTCTCGTACCATCTGGAAATTCACCATTTTTCATGCCTTCGAATAATCTAAGATTTTCTTCAATTGTCCTTTCTCGATAAGGTGAATTTTCTCCAGGTTTGGTTGGAGTGCCTTTTTGCAATGCAATTGTTTCGCTATTGCTGTCGTCCACATAAGCTAATCCTTTGTTAATTAGCAATTTGGCAAATTCATAAAGTTGGCTAAAATAATCAGAAGCATAGAGTTCGTTTTTCCATTCGAAGCCGAGCCATTTTATGTCGTTTTTGATACTTTCCACATATTCAGTTTCTTCAGTAGTTGGATTTGTATCGTCAAAACGTAGGTTAGTATAACCACCATATTTATTCGTCAAGCCAAAATTGAGACAAATGCTTGAGGCATGACCTATGTGTAAATAACCGTTTGGTTCTGGAGGAAACCGTGTAATAATGTGTTTTCCAGGATTTTTTCCCATCCAATCCTCTACAATTTCTTCAATGAAATTTAAACTTTCCGAATTTGATTCTGACATATATTGCTGAATTTGAATATTTTATGAAATTAATTACATTCTATTGGGCATACCAATTCCCAACAAATCCATACTATGCTGAAGAACATGCCTCACCATGAAACTAAGTTTTATACGAAAATCTTTTTCAGGTGTTGGTGCTTTCAGAATTGGCAAATCATGCCAAAATTTGTGATATGATTTGGATAGGTTATATGTATAATTTGCAATTACAGATGGATCATAATTTACAGCTGCTTCTTTTATTACACTCGGATAATCATAGAGTTGGATCAAAATATCTTTTTCCTGTGGCTCAAGATTCATTCTATCATGAGGCTCAGGAATCCATTTATCTTGTTCAGCTTTTTGTAATAACCCATTTGCTCTCACAAAAGAATATTGTATATAAGGTCCAGTTTGTCCTTGCAGATCAACAGATTCTTTAGGGTCAAATACCATTCTTTTTTTGGGATTGACTTTTATAATATGATATTTCAACGCAGCTAGTCCAATTTTTGTCAAAATATCTTTTTTGGCTTCTGGAGATAAAGCATGAATATCACCTCTTTCAGAGGCTTCATTATCAGCTTCTTGAATAACTTCTTGGATTAGTTCGTCGGCATCCACTACTGTTCCCTCTCTAGATTTCATCTTCCCAGTGGTCAACTCCACCATTCCATATGCAAGATGGTATAAATTATGAGCATAAGGCTCACCCAATTTTTTCAGAATTTCGAATAGTACTTGAAAATGATAGTTTTGTTCATCTGCAACTACATATATCAAACTATCCATTTTGTATTTTTCATATCGTATATGAGCCATACCAATATCCTGAGTGATATAAACGGAAGTTCCATCACTTCTCAATACCAATTTTTGATCTAACTTCTCATTAGATAAGTCTATCCAAACTGATGAATCATCTTTTTGATAAAATATATCTTTTTCAAGCCCTTTTTTTATGAGGTCTTTTCCTAATAGATAAGTATCTGATTCATAATAGTTTTCATCAAAACTGACACCTAAAGCTTTGAAAGTCTCATTAAAACCACTGATTACCCAATCATTCATCATTTTCCAAAGTTCAATAGTTTCAGGTTTGCCATTTTCCCAATCTAGAAGCATTGCTCTAGCTTCTTTACCTAAAGCACTATGAGTATTGAAATAGGTGTTTTTATAATCTTTGAAAAAAGATGTAATGTCTTGAATTTCTTTCTTTTGTTGTTCAAAAATTTGCAGACCCTCTTCAGATTTTTGAAAAGCATCGTATTCTTCTTTGAATTTAGTTTCGAATAATACATAGTAATCACCTACGAAATGATCGCTTTTTATACCTGTTGTCTGTGGAGTAGCCCCATTGGCAAATTTTTGCCATGCCAACATACTTTTGCATATTGCAATTCCTCTATCATTTATAACTTGTGTTCTTATTACTTCATTTCCAGCAGCTTGTAATATTTTGGAACAAGACCATCCCAATAAAATATTGCGAATATGTCCCAAGTGAAGCGGTTTATTCGTGTTTGGAGAGCAATATTCCAACAGTACTTTTTGGTTAGTTTTAGGATGATTTCCATAATTGTTATTTTGGAAATTTTCATTTAAAAAACCTTCCCAAAGTGCAGTTTTTAATTCTAAATTTAAAAATCCCTTGATTACATTAAAGTCTTGGATAATAAGTGAATTATTTTTCAGATACTCACCGATAGTAAGTCCAATTTGTTCAGGATTTTGTTTGATTAAAGCAACCAATGGAAACATTACTACAGTATAATCGCCCACAAATTCTTTCCTAGTGTTTGCAACAGACACTTTATTTTCTTCAATATCAATCTGATATATTGCTTTTATAGCTCCAATTACTTCCTGCTGTATCTTCAATGCAAAATCCATGAAATATTTTTATTAAAATTTTGGCAAAAACACCAATTATTATTTTGCCGCAAAGATAATGGATTTTAAATGGAAAGAAAAATGACAAGAATTCAAATTTTGGAATTAATCAATTACTTTCTATCTTTACTTTAGTTAATCATTTTATTTTTTACTTATGACAGTCGAAGAAGTATTAATCGAGTTAAAATCGTTAAGTGACCCAAATACAAAAAAAACTATGATGAAACATGGTGTTCAAGAACCCTTGTTTGGAGTGAAAATTGGTGAAATGAAGAAAATTCTTAAAAAAACAAAGAAAAACCATGATTTATCTTTGGGGTTATATAGAACTGGAAATGCAGATGCAATGTATTTAGCAGGATTAATGGCTGATGAGAAAAAGATAAATAAACAGGATTTAGAGGAATGGGTATTGGCTGCAAATTCTTCATACATAAGAGATTATGCTGTTCCTTGGGTAGCTTCTGAGACACCTTATGGATTCCAACTAGGGCTAGAATGGATTGATTCAGCATCTGAAAACATTGCAACTGCTGGTTGGGCAACATTATCTTCTATTGCATCTATTACGCCTGATGATCAATTAGATATACCCAAATACGAACTATTGTTGCAACGAATTAGTAAAGAAATTCATTCGGAAAGAAATTGTGTTCGTAAAGCGATGAATTCATTCATAATTTCTGTTGGGTGTTATATTACAGAATTAACAGATTCAGCAAAAAAAGTTGCAAATCAAATAGGCGAAGTTGAAGTGGATGAAGATGGTACTAAATGTAAGGTGCCATCAGCAAATGCCTATATTGATAAAGTTATTGCAAAAGGATATTTAGGCAAAAAACGAAAAGAAGCAAGATGTTGAAATTACTTCCTGAAATTTGGATTATTTAAAAAATCATCATCAGTTAATGTTTTGAGAAAAGCAACAATGCTTTCTTTTTCAGCTTCTGTCAAATTTAATGGTCGTACTAAACTACTTTTATGTGGATGGTTTTTACCGCCACTATTGTAGTGATCAATTACAGATTTCAAGTTTGTAAGGGAACCATCATGCATATATGGTTGTGTTTTTTCTACATTTCTCAATGATGGAATTTTAAAAAGAGCACGATCAGCTTCATTTAAAGTTAATCGGTATCTACCAGGATCTTCATAAGTTTCGTACAAGCCATTATTATCAAACTTGTAGTTTGTAAAATTAAAATCTGAATGACAAGTTGAGCAATTTGTTCTTTCGCTAAAAAATAATTTCATTCCATTTATCTCTTGGTTGTTTAGTGTATTTGCTTGATTCTGAAAAACATATTGATCATAACGGCTATTTCCTGAATATAATGTTCTTTCAAAATTAGCAATGGAACGATTGATAACAAATGGGTCTATTTCTCTATTGTAACAAGCTCTGCTTTGCTGTACATAATAGCTATCAAGTTTCATTCTTTCCACCACTTTCAAAATATTAAAATCCATTTCGGCATGTTCTGAAATGGGAACTACCACTTGCATTTCTAAAGTAGGAACTCCGCCTTCACGAAGAAAATATGGTGCATAGGCAAGATTGAATAATCCGGGAGCATTTCTCATCCCAATTCTTTTTTCAATGCCTTCACTTTTGGGTAATCCATCACTAAATGCAAATTGTTGTTGGTGGCATGTTCCACATGATATGGTGCTATCTCTACTCAAAATTGGGTCGTAAAATAATTTTTTTCCCAACTCGAATCTTGCTTGAGAGAACTCATTATCAACAGGGATAGATGGAGTAGGAAAACCTTTTGGAATTTCATTTAGAACATATTTTTTCTCGATTGTTTCTTTTTTGCAGAAAACAAAAAGGATGGAAATTAATATGAAACAATAGCTGATTTTCATAAAATGTAAATTTATAAATAATAGTCGCTAATATGCAAGTAATTGTAGATTAATCATTAATAATTCTTCCAATAGTCATTAACTTTATAGAAAAAATTATATGTCTATTTTCTTATTACTTATTGGTGTTTTGATTTTTATCAGCACATATTTTATGAAATTTCAAACCCCAAATTTGATTGCAAGAGTAAAGCTTTTATCTTTTATCGTAATTGCAATTGGTGTATTGAGTTCAACATTTGTCACGATTAATCCTGGAACTGTTGGCGTTCAATCTTTATTTGGGAAAGTAAATTCTGAAGTACTATATAGTGGCTTAAGAATGGTGAATCCCATGGTGAAAATCTATGAATTTGATATTCGGACTCAAAATTATACGATGAGTGCAGTTCATAATGAAGGTTCTAAGTCTGGAGATGATGCAATCAGAGTGCTCACAGCTGATGGTTTGGAAGTGGTAGTTGACCTATCTGTCTTATACAGACCTGTAGCTTCAGAATGTCCAAAAATATTATCAACAATTGGTACTGATTACGAAAATGTATTGATTCGTCCATTAACTAGAACAAGAATTAGAGATAATGCAGTCTATTACGATGCAATCGCTTTGTTTTCGAGCAAAAGAGATGATTTTCAGCATAAAATATTTTCGAGTATTGAGAAAGATTTGAAGGATCGTGGCATTTTATTAGAACAATTATTGGTGAGGAATATCACATTGCCCGAATCAGTAAGAAAAACAATTGAAAGCAAGATTAATGCAGAGCAGGAAGCACAAAAAATGACTTTTGTGTTGCAAAAGGAAAAACAAGAAGCTGAAAGAAAAAGAGTAGAAGCTCAGGGTATTTCCGATTATCAAAAAATTATCACTAGTACTTTGACAGATAAGCAATTGCAATATGAAATGATCAAGGCTTATAAAGAGTTAGCTTTGTCATCCAATTCAAAAGTTGTGATAATGGGGAACAACAAACAACCAATAATATTGGATGGAAAATAAAGAATTTCATCGTACCTAAAAAAGAAAAGTGACTAGAACTTTCCTAGCCACTTAACCTAATTTAAATAAAATTCCAATTGGTATTCTGAGAGCATTCAAAAAAAAGAATGCATAAAATCAGTACTTTTTAATTGATGGTTCAAAATTAGTGAAATTATTGAAGCATATAAAGTATTATAATTACATAAGTATATTACATAAATCATAATAGGCATATTTACAGCATTTTATAGATTAATTCAAGTTCAAATACCGTCAATTATTGAGAAAATACCGTTTTTTAACGGTGTATATTTGTGTAAGTAAAAAAATGGATTGTTGTTGGAGTGTTAAATTATTTAATAAAATAGTTAAATAGCAATATTTTTTCGAATAATATCATTATAATTACGAAATATTGTGTTTCATAAAATATTTTTTGAAATATAAATATTTGAAAAAGGATTTCAATTTTTTTTTAATTTTAAAAACATAATAATGAAAAAAACATCATTACTTTTTCTGTTTCTAATTTCTGCTTTTTTTTATTCTAATGCTCAAAATCGTTCATTGAATTTCATTGATTATCAGAAAAAAACAGCCATTTTAACTTCATTTGATCAGTTATCAACCCTTAATGATTTTTTCAAAAATAACCAGCCGCTATTCCAATTATCTGAATCTACTAAAATGGTAATGAAAGATGAATATCACGACGGAAAGCTTCATGCAAAATTTCAAGAAACGTATAAAAATCTGACAGTCTTTGGAGCAATTTATTGCTTGCATCTCAATGATGGATTTGTTGAAAATGCAAATGGGTTGATTTATCCCAATATTGAAGTAGATATAAAGCCAAAATATAATGTTAGCGATATTCAAAAATTTGCATTTCAAGCATTTATGCCAAAAAGAAAAATAAGTTTGAATGAAGCAATAGAAAAACCAAATTTAGATTTTGAAAAAACAGAGCTTGTTTTGATAGACCCAATTTTCCCAAAATATAGTGGAAAAGTGGTTTTAGCATATAATGTAATTGCTAAAAAGAATAAAAATGATATTCGCCAAGTTATGATTCAAGCAAATAATGGTCATATAATTTGGCAACAGTCTTTACTATGTCATATAGATGTACCATCTAATGGAAAAACACTTTATTATGGTAATCAGAATTTTGTGTCTGATTCAGTTGGAATTTCTCAATTCGTACTAAAAGATAATCAACGAAATATCACAACTTTTAAAGAAGTAAATGAAAATTTGGAAAACCTTAAAAGTAAGACAAGAGACTGGGATCTAACGAATGCTAACTTGGATGAAGTGGCAATTGATGCTCATTATTGTACTTCTAGATTTTATGATATGATGGCAGATAAATTTAATTATCATGGAATAGATGGCAAAAATAGTGCGATGAACCCTGTCATTCATGCTCAGGGGAATTCTGATTTTCTTAATGCTTATTGGGACGGCAAAAATGCTTATTTTGGAAATGGCGATTGTCATCATAGCCCATTGACTACTTTATCTATTATAGCTCATGAATTCACACATGGCGTCACTCAATACAATTCTAATCTTGTTTATGATGACGAGTCAGGAGCTATCAACGAAGCATTAAGTGATATTTTTGGGAAAGGTTGTGAATATTTATATGACCAACCCAATTTTACGTGGCTATTGGATCCTAAAATGAATACAAATAAATATGCAAGTAATTTTAGGTCATTTAGCAATCCGAACGATTTGGAAATGCCCAAAACTTATTTTGGTTTATATTGGAAGATTGGTGCTGACGTTCATATAAATAGCAGTGTTTTCAATCATTGGTTTTATCTGATGGTGACAGGCGGGAAAGGAGTGAGTGAAGCTGGTAAAAACTTTGATATTCAACCAATTCCGATGTTTGAAGTACTCAAAATCGTATTTGATTGTCAAGCAAATTATCTAATTCCAACATCTAGTTATCCAAATCTTTATGAATATTCCAAATTGTCATGTGAAAAATTATTTGGCAAATCTAGTAAACAATATTTGTCATTAATTGATGCATGGTTAGCAGTAGGGCTCCCAAATCTTGATCCTAGTGGCGGATTAGATAATCCTGATTTAGCTCTAATAATGAATGAAGAAGACATAAATATTTGCGGAACAAATACAAAATATAAGGAATCTGCTTATATCATTAACTCTGGGCAATTGCCTTATAAAAAAGGACATAATATTACTGTTAGTTTAAATTCTCTATTAGATATTGATTATACAACAATTCTGACATTACAAAGTGATTTATTACCTGGGGATACCATCAACTTGAATTTGCCAGAATTTGATATTCAAGATGTTCCAGGTAATTATTATGTAAATTGGCATATTGATAGTAATCCTGACGAAAATTTTTCAAATGATGATGTATATAAAAGTATATATATAGGTGAAAATTCTAAAAATTATGTTGATTTTTTGTTTGCTAATATTAACTTGTTGGATTGTAAAAGTTCTAAGTTTTTAACAATCGGGTATTTGAATAATTTATCTTGTGAATCAATTAAAGCAGGTGAGACTGTTAAAATAGATCATAAATTGAATGGTACAATTATTAAAACTACAAATATTGTATTAGATCATGATTTTGTGTTAGGCGAAATATTGGCTTATCATGATACATTAACATTGCCAATAATTGATGATATTGTATCAGAGGTGAGAGGATCTAATTCTCAAAATAATTCTGAATCTTTAATTATCGAAAAACCAACGATAAATAGTTTGGTCAACATTAAGTTTTCTAATAACGATTATGAAGAATATTTTAAATACTCAAATTATAAAGACCCTATTCTTACTATAGGAATAAATGATTTGTTTGCAACTACTGGATCATTTTTTAGAAATAGCATTGATGTTCCATGTTTGGATGAGTATCGAAATATTAAAAATTCAAATGATATTTTAAAAACCTGTCTAAATGTAAATGGTCTTGGAAAAACGAAATTAACATTTGACGTGAATCAATTTAGAGCAGATAGCTTAAAGTATCCAGAGCTATGGGATAATACATCCATGTTGCAAATTACTTTGGATGATGGTACTAATATTGTAAATAAAATAATAAAATCACAAACTGAAAACAAATGGGTTCATCATGAAGTAGTTATACCAGATAATTACAATGGAAATCTATCTTTTACATTTTACAATAATATAGGACCAGATGATTTTAATATTACTCAAGAGATTTTTAAATATGATGCTATATTGTTGGATAATGTAAAAATTGAGAAATCGACAAGTACAGAAAATATAGTAGAAAACGATCTCCAAATTTACCCAAATCCAAGCCATGATTTTTTGAAAGTTATATGTCAGTCATCACAACAGTTTGAGGGAAAGGCATTTACGATGGATGGTAAAATAGTGAATGTGTGGAAAAATATTAAAAATGGCGATCAAATTGATATTTCAAACCTGCCTTCTGGTATGTATATGATAAAGTTTTTGGATGATAGCAATTCAATAAGAATAGCTCATTTTGTAAAAATTTAGAATATAATATGAAGCCCAACTAAGGTTTGTAATTTGCTTTAGTTGGGCTTTTTTATTAAATTTTTTTAAAATAAATTGAGTTATATCATTGTTTGAATTAAGTTTTCTTAATCTTTTTTTCTAGGACGAATAATCAACCTTAGTGATTGGTCATAAGTGATATAATTCCAAACCCAATTGATAAAGACGAATAATTTGTTTTTTAAGCCCAATATTGAAAACAAATGAACAAACAACCACATTGCCCAAGCCAAAAATCCACTCAATTTCATTCGTTTCAAATCCACAACTGCAGCATTTCTTCCTATAGTTGCCATTGAACCTAAGTCTTTATAAACGAAGCCATTGCTTTTTGAATTTAAAATATTGTTAGCCAGATTATTAGCCATTTGTATTGCCACTTGTGCCACCTGAGGATGCCCATTTGGAAATGATTCAGTTTGAAGGCTTGCAATATCGCCAATTGCATAGCAATTAGGCATTCCTTCAATCTCATGATGTTCGTTCGTTTTTAGTCGATTTCCTCTCACATAACTATTTTCTGGTATTCCATTTATTTTTTTTCCAGCAATTCCTGCTGCCCAAATAACTTTTTTAGCTGTATAAGTTTGTCCGTCTTTCATAGTTACTTTTTCACCATCAAATGTACTTACATAACTACCTTTACATACTTTCACGCCGAGATTTTTCAAATAGTTTTCTGCTTTTTGGCTTGAAGTTTCGCTCATCCCGTCTAAAATTCGGTTGCCCCCTTGCAGCAAGTAAATATCAATTTGTTCTTCATTTAGCTCTTTATAATCTTTTGGAAGCACATATTTTTTCATTTCAGCAAGTGCTCCTGCAACTTCCACTCCAGTTGGTCCACCACCTACAATCACAATATCCAAAAGACTTTGTCTTTTCTCAAAGTCTGTTTCGATTAATGCAGCTTCATAATCTTCTAATATTTTGTTACGAAGAAAAAGTGCTTCAGAAACAGATTTCATGGGTATTACATTTTTTTCTAAATCCGAATTGCCAAAATAATTTGAATCTACGCCGGTTGCAAGTATTAGTAAATCATAATCAATTGATCCTATTGTAGTGTCAATCACCTGTTTATGATGGTCAATAGATAAAATAGAAGCCATCCGAAAGTAGCAATTTTTGGTTTTTTGTATGAGTTTTCGAAATGGAAATACAATAGAGCTTGGCTCCAAACCAGCCATGGCTACTTGATAAAAAAGTGGTTGGAATTGATGATAATTGTTTTTATCAATCAGAATAATCTGAAAATTAGGATTCTTACTTAATTTCCGAATTAAACTCAATCCTGCAAATCCACCACCAACAATTACGATACGTTGTTGTGAAGTTTTAGGAATATTAAAATCTATCATAATTTATAAAAAACTGATCATTCAAAATTAAACAAATATTACTGATATTTGGATTTGAAATTTGAATTTAATTGTATTTTTTGCAATATAAAATTTATAATTTTTTTAAAATTGAAGTAAATTGTTGGTTTTGAAAAGAAATGAATTTGATTTCAAAAATTGGTATATTATATTTCTTAGAACAATTTAAAGATTCCTGAATAAAATAAATGTAGTTTTTTTAATATTGAATCAAGTAATTTGCATATTAGATGATAATTGCATAGATTTAGATAAAAAGATCAATCTAAACTATCATAAATAAATACTAATTCTGAAATCCTTTAAAATCAACTATTTGAAATTTTTCAAAATTCTTAATCTATCTTCTTTTTCTTTGTCGTTTTTATGATATAATTCAATAAAAATAATTTTATATTCATCTGGGAAATAGGCATATATTAATCTAAAACCAGAGTTAACACCTCTGCCTTTTAATGATTTACAAGCAATTTTCTTTACTTTTATAATGCATGTTTCAATTCCTAAATTATCAATTCGATAACTAAATGGGGGACGTTCGTCTGGTTTTTTTTTAAGAATTGTTTTTATTTCAGTTAAATCTTCATTAAGTGACCTATACTTTTTAAGCAACAATTTTAAATCTTTTTCTAATTCTATTAATTGATTAAATTCCATCGATTATTCATCTTCGCTATAAACTCTAACTGAATAAGGTGACTCTCTATAAAAAGCTAATTCATAACTTATATCTTTGCCATCTTCTGATACTTCCCAAGGCAAATCTTTATGTGAATAATCACTTATTTTATTTGCACTCCAGTCGCTCATTTGTTCTAAAACATTATCAATAACTACTAATTCACTGGCTTTCAATACCGTGAGATCTGCTTTTTCTAATGGTAGATATCGAGTTTGTGGAAAGCCATGATATTCTGATTTTATTTTTTGCAACTGTCTAGATTCGATCATCTGATCAATAATATTTTCTATTTTTTGGGGAACAGGACCAAATGGCAATTTGCGATATTTTGCCCCAGTTAAGTGCTCTTCGTATATTTCATAATAATTGAAGTCGGAAAAATATAGCAATTTGTAAAGGACTGTTTCCCCAACATTGGGTTTGCCTGCACAACATTCGAGTATATATAGCAATACATTTTTAAACTTATTGATATTTAATATGGGTTCAGAAATTCTTTCTTCCACATTTTTTGACATTTTATCTTCTAATTGCTCCATTTCTCTATTTAAAGAAAAGTCTTCTGATACGAAATCATCAAGAGAGAATTCCAAAACTAACGACAATTTTTGCAATTCAATAATATCTACACTTCTATTTCCAAGCTCAATTTGGGCTAAAGATGGTCTAGATATTTTGACACTTTTTGCTAAAACTTCCTGAGTCAACCCTTTCTTTTTGCGTAATTCGGTTAACCGCTGCCCAATTTGCGATTGTGACAATATTTTACTCATTTTATTTTCTATTTAAACCCCAAATTTATAAAATGTTTTAATATTAAACAATTTATTGTTTTGTATTAAAACAAATTTTTATTTGAATTGATTAAAATAAAATTTAAATAAATGAAATAATTTTATTAAATATTGAATTTCAAATTATCTGTTAACAATTATTTGGATACTAGAATATTATAAATAATTTTTACTTAAAAAAATGATAATACAATAGTAAATAATAAAATACAGTTATTTTTACTACAATAATTTTCATTAACAATACACAAAAAAAACTAACATATCAAAAGATGAAACATCTATTAATTTTTGCTATTTTGATTTTTTCAACAAATTGTTTTTCCCAAAAAGAAGAACTATTTAACTTGATTAATAAAGGACAATATGAAAAAGCAATAGAGATTGGGAAAGGTTTGTTAATAACTGAACCTGATTCCATAAACACATATTTATCGCTTCTTAAAGCATATAATGGATATTGCGATTATGAAAATGCCCAAAAATATATTGATAAATCATTAGAATTATCAAAAGCAAATTGGCAATATTCTTGGACTTATATTGAGGCTACTAATGCTTACTTTGGGACTGGCAATGTAAAGAAGGCTAGAAAAATGTATGAAAAGGCAAAGATGTTTGAGGGAACTAAAAATTCAGTTAAAGCACTGAATAGTTTTAGTTTATTATTTGGATTTGATGATATATATAATGATTGGGAAAAAGTTGAAACAGAGAATATGATTTTTCATTTTCAAAATGGAATATCAAAAAATGATATTGATTATATTGTAAAATCTAGGCAAAGTGCATTTGAAGAAATCAATTCTTATTTCAATTCAAAGTTGCCAAAGAAAATAGATTTTTTTGTCTGGAATCAAAGTGAAAGTTTTAATCCTTATTTAAAAACAAATTTAGGGTTTTCAAATCCAAAATTTTGTATTTCACATATTCGAATGAAACAATCTAAAGGTCATGAAATTGCTCATAATATCTCATTTTGGTATAACAAAAACAATAATAGAAATGGTTTTATCAATGAAGGTATTGGAGTATGTTTCGATTTAGAAAATAATGATAAACTTCAAATTGCAAAAGAGATTTATAAAACTAATCAAATTGAAATAAAGGAAATGTGGAAGTCTCCAAACCTTTTTAAAGAATCTTTACTTTATCCAATTTCTGGAGCATTTATCTGTTTTTTAAAGGATTATGATAAAAATAAATTTTTACAATTAGTTGAAAACCAATCCTATGAGAGTGCAGAAAAAATTTATGAAGGCAAAATTGATGAATTAATTAGTCAATTTACAAATTCATTAAAACAATAATTCTAATTATAATAAAATAATGATTTTGTTAGTCAATTTTAATTTTACAATTTTTAATTACTTGTATTTTAATACTTTTTTATTATTAATATCGTTCGATTTTCATTTAATTTTCAAAATCAATTTTATAATCAAAAAAAATTATGTCAAGAATATTTGTATGTTTTGTAATGATTTCAATAATTGGATGTTCTCCGAAAGTAGGGACTAATTTAGAAAAAAAATATTCACCACTTAGTAGCAAAGACAATGTATTAGTTATTGGAATTACAGAAGATTTACCATTAGGTTCAGAAGTTTTAGGTACAGTAAAAATTAGTGATACAGGTTTTTCAACTCACTGTGGATGGGAAATTGTTCTTGAAAAAGCAAAAGATGAAGCAAGAAAAGCAGGTGGAAATGTTTTAAAAATTATAGAGCACATTCCTCCAAGTGCATTAGGTAGTTCTTGTCATAGAATTAAGGCACAAATATTAAAAATAGAATATACTGATGAATTAAAACAACTGATAAATAAAAATTCACCAAAAATAGATAGTACATGGGATTATGCAAAACTATATGTGTATAGACCTAGTGGTCAAGGATTTTTAATAAATTATAATGTTCATTTGGGTGACACTGTTTTGTGCAGGGTTAAAAATAAGTCTAAACAAATGATAATAATAACTAAAAAAGGAATGAATTCACTTTGGGCTAAAACAGAGTCAAAAAGTGAAATTCCTATTGATATTGAATTTGGTAGAGAATATTATTTACGTTGTACAATAGATTTTGGATTAATGATTGGTCGCCCTAAATTACAATTAGTGGATATGAATCTTGGTAAGTTAGAATATGAGAATATTAAAAATTAACAGATGAAAATTATATTATCAATAGTTTTTTTGTATTGGATAGGGGTTGAACTAAATGCACAGGACTTATTAGTTACTACAAAAGGTGATTCTTTGAATTGTAAAATCACTAAAGAAAAGACGGATTTGGTTCATTTTACTTTCAAATATGAAAATGAAATTAGATATGCCCTTATTCCTAAGCAGCAAATAAAATTCATGAAAAAAAAATTTTTCAATTTTTCAGAAATTCCATTTGAAAAATTGAAATTAAAAGATACAAGTTATCAAAAAATTAGAATTGGCGTTAATAGTGGTTTTAGTTATATGACAGGTAAAATCAATAAAGAACAATCTAATGATATCCAGAATTATTATAAAGATCTCAAAACTGGTTATAATATTGGTTTTGATTTTACTTATTTCAACTCAGAGAATATTGGTTTTGGGTTAATTTATTCATTATTTCGAACTTCAAATCAACTTAATAATTTTATTATAAAAGATTCAGTAACTGGTAAAATTAGAACAGGTGAGCTTAAAGATGATATTACGTTACATTATATTGGTCCATATTTGTGTACTAGAATTAATTCATTTAACAAAAAAACAAGTTTTATTTCAAATATATCACTAGGCTATTTATCATATCAAAATAATGTAACAGTAATAGATAATTTCAAATTAAATGGTAGCACTATAGGATTATTGTGGGATATTGGAATGGATTATTCAATTAAAAAGAACATATTACTTGGTATAATATTTAGTTATAAATTTGGTACTTTATCTCATATAAAATATGATGATGGGATTCAGATAAAATCTTTAAATTTAGATCAAAATGATATTTTGAATATTTCAAGAATTGATTTTTCTATTGGTTTGAAATGGACAAGATAATTATTATAAAATTCAATAGGATTAGAAAAATTAAATATGAATATACTTAAATCCAATAGAAAATACTACTAACTGATAAAAATTTATAATTTAAATATTCTAATATAATAATTAAAAGCAAAAAAAGCTCTTTTCCTTGCGAAAAAGAGCTGTTATTATTCTATAATAAAAACATAAAAATGTTTATTGCTTAGAAGTTCTTGCTGGTGCTGATTTTATAGCTTTTTTCTTAGTTTTCTTTGTTACCGTATTTTTTGTAGGTGTAGATACTGCAGCTTTAGGAGCAGCTTCTGTTACCAAACTAACATTTAATACAAAGTCATTATCAATTGCTTTATCACCTAAATTATCGAAAAAACTTCCTGAACCATATTTGATACCATATTTTGTTCTATCCACTTTTATCTCAGCACTTGCAGATTTAGTATCTGCTGTAGCTTTGAAATTGATTGGTTGAGTGATACCTTTTATTGTCAAATCGCCATTTACATCATATTGATTTCCAGATACTAATGTAGCTGATTTGATTACTAATGTAGTTGTAGCAAATTTGTCAGTGCCAAAAAAGTCATCAGCTTTAAGGTGACCAACTAATTTGTCTGCCATGCCCCCAGATAAATCTGTACATGCAATTGAATTCATGTCAATCACGAAAGTTCCACCATTCAATTTTCCACCATCAAATGATAATTCTCCCGATTTGATGTTGATTGTTCCTGTATGTGAACCAGTAACCTTTCTTCCAGTCCATTTTACTGAACTGCTTTTAGTATCAACATTAAATTTTTCAACAGCAGGAGTATTACCTGCAAAACTTACAAGTGCAAATAAAAATGCACCAACAGCAAAAATTCCTTTTTTCATTTTATACTTTTTTTTAATTAATTACGAAATTTATCTAATAAATCGTTCAAATTTTGGGAGTCATCATTTGAAAACTTATTAATTTTTTCTTTTAATATTTTATCTAAGGCTATTGTTGCATTTTCTAGTACAATTAGTCCTTCATCTAATATAGTTACTTCTACTCTTCGTCTGTCATTTGGACAAATAACTCTATCGACTAGCTTTTTCTCATACAATTTTTCAACTAACCTCGAGGCATTCGACATTTTGTCCAACATTCTTTCTTGCAACAATTTGATGCTTGCAGAATATGGGTGTTGCCCTTTTAAAATTCTTAGGATATTATATTGCTGAATACTGATATTAAAGGGTTTTATTGCAAGATTCATAATTGTTTGAAGCCAAGAAGCAGTATATAATAAATTAATCATTGCCTTATTTTGAATATCTTTAAATGGTTTTTCTTGCTTAATAGCTTCTTCAATTTTCATTTTGAATATAAAATATCAATGTAATAACAATTAATGTATATACATATAATTTTCAAAAAAGTTCAATTTCTAAGCTAGAAAATTAAAATGATTTTTACGAAAAGTTATAAATGATTGATATGCAATAAATTAATAAAATGTTTTTTTTATTTTTTTAAAGAATTTTTTTCAAGCTATCTTTGTAGTATGAAATATTTCTTTTCAGTTCTATTTTCTTTCTGCATGCAAATTGTTCTTGGACAATCTAGTTCAATTTGCTTATATGAACATAAAAGTGAAGAATATAATTTAAACCATCTTGCAGAACGTAATGACACAGATGTAATCCAAATAAAAGTTGTTATTCATATATTATGGTTTCAACAAGTAGAGAATATTTCTGAGGAACAGATTCAATCTCAGCTACTTGCAATAAATAGAGATTTTAATGGAATACCCAAAATAAATTGTAATCTACCAAATTACTATTTTAATAGAATAGGAAATCCACGAATCCAATTTTGTTTGGCTACTGTAGATCCAAATGGAAATGCTACTAATGGGATCACTAGAACATTGACAGCCAAGCAATTCAATAGCACTAACCTAAAAGATGCAGCATTAAAATCGAACGGTGGAAGTGATGCATGGAATAGAGATGAATATTTGAACATTTGGGTTGTGCCTTTTGAAGATGAGGTGCTAGGTTATTCTGCTGGTGTTACTGATAAATATTTCGATGGAGTTTTCGTAAATACAAATGTATTTGGGACTATTGGTAATTTACAACCAGACTATAACTTAGGGCATACTTTGAGCCATGAAATTGGTCATTATTTTGGTTTAAATCATATTTGGGGTGGGGATAGTTGCAATTGCGAGGATGATGATAATATAGAGGATACCCCAAAACAAGCCTGTTTTAATTACGAATGTTCTGATATTCCCAAATTGAGTTGTGGGGATTATGAAATGAATTTTAATTTGATGGATTATACACATGATGCTTGTAGAGGTTATTTCACCAATGGTCAATCCAAACAAATAAGATTAATTTTAGAAAACTTTAGAATGAATCTTTCAAAGAATGCGGCTTGTTCAATTAATCTAAACTATACGAATCTGAATATCTTATGTAATCGCAAAACTTTTTTATTTGATGATAATGCTGATATTCATATAGTTATATATTCAATTGATGGAAGAATTGTATATAAGTTGGATCAAAAGGTGCAATACAAAATAGTAGATTTGAGTATGTTGCAAAACGGGATATATTTGATAAACAAAACTATAAATGGGAAACAAACAATTGAAAAAATCGTTATTTTCAATTAGAATTATTTACATATTAAGTTTTTACATATATAATATTTATGAAAATCAAAATTTTTGTTATTTTTAGCATTTTCTATTTTGCTTCTTGTAGTCCCAAAATTACTAAACCAACATCCATCGCTGAATTGCAAATTGTTTTTAACATATTAGAAACGGAAAAATTATCAAATCGTGAATTCCCACTTTATTCATTAAGTATTTATAATGACCATAATGCATTTTACAACGGTATGAATAAAATGATGAAAATGGGTTCATTCAAAAGAAAACTTTCAGATGAGGAATTCGAAAATATCTATAAAATCATTCAAAAGTCTAAATCAGCTTACCAAATTTATCCGAAAGAGAAAACTAAATCAATTGCAGTAACAAATGAATATGTAACTGATAAAAAGCAAATTAAATTAGAAGAGAAAAAAATTATAGAAATTTCAAATTTGTTGGATTCTGAAGTGCAAAAAATTATTAATTCAGGAAACTGGGAAGAACCAAGAGTAGTGAAATCTGCTGATAATCAAGCTCAAGTAATTCCTAATGAATTGTTACTCAGCCTCAAAGACGAGAAAACGTTGGATCAAATAGTCAGAAAAATGGATAGTTATTCTTTGAAAGTAAAAAAGAAACTTTCATCAGCCAACAATTATTGGTTAATGACATTTGATAATTCTACAATAAAATTAGAGTCTATCATAGATTTGATTCGTATTGAAAATGGAGTTTTAGGCGTTAGTAGTAACAAATTATTATCAGAAAGATAATGCTCGATTTTATAAAAAATTATTTCCTTAAAACTTTTGGTTTATTGACCATCACTACTGCTGCTGTAAGTGAAGTAGCTGCAACTGTTCACTTGCCCAATATATTTTGTGATGGTATGGTGCTACAAAGAAATACTCTAATTCCCATTTGGGGCACTGCCTCACCAGGTGAATCCATTAATATAGAATTAAATGGCAATACATTTACAGTATTAGCCAATGATACTGGAAATTGGCAAATTAGTATTGGTCCATTGAAAAGTGGTGGTCCTTATCAATTGGTCGTAAAAGGATCAAATACTTTGAAAATCAATGATGTATGGGTAGGGGAAGTTTGGCTTTGCTCTGGACAGTCAAATATGGAATGGCCCATGTATTGGTTGCCTAACTACAAAGACGAGATTGATGCAGCGAATAACCCTAAAATAAGGCAATTTAGAGTTCAGAAGATGTTATCCAATACTATTAAAGATGATGTTATGCCATCGAAATGGATAACTGCAACAAAATCTGATATTAATCAGTTTTCTGGTGTTGCTTATTTTTTTGCAAAATATTTATACGAGCAATTAAATGTTCCGATTGGGATAATTAATGCAAGTTGGGGTGGAACGATGATTGAGCCTTGGATAAGTAAACAAGCTATAAAAGAATTCCCTGATGCTAAAGCGTTGCTCGAAACAGATGCATTCAAAAATTTACCAGACTACTCGCCTAACCAAACTTTTGAAGGTTTTACCCAAAGAGTTCAACAATTATTGGATAATGAACCTGGTTTTCTTCAAAAATGGTATTTACCATATACTCAAACCACTTGGAATGAAGTGAATGTGCCATATAAATGGAAAGATGGTGATTTAGCTAATTTTGATGGATCAGTTTGGTATAAAAAAACATTTCGATTAGAATATTCTAGTTCAACAAATGCTACCTTATCATTAGGATTGATTGATGATATGGATGAGGTGTGGGTGAATGGAAATTTTATTGGTAAATCAACGTATTTCGAAAATTATAGAAATTATCAAATACCAAGTGATATTTTACATAAAGGAGAAAATTCAATTGTTATTCGAATCACTGACACTGGTGGTGAAGGTGGTTTTTTATCGAGAAAAGAAGATATTTTCATACAAGTAGGGTCAAAAAAAATTGATTTGTCTGGATTGTGGCAATATAAAATTGGAATAACAATTCCATCAGAGATGTTGAAACAAAAAGACCCTAATTCATATCCATCAACCTTGAATAATGCGATGATCCAACCCTTAAAACAATATGGAATTAAAGGGATTTTGTGGTATCAGGGTGAGTCTAATGCAGAATGGGCAAATAAATATTCGGCTTATTTTTCAGCATTGATTCAGGATTGGAGAGCACAATGGCAGAGTAATTTACCATTTTTATTTGTTCAAATCGCAGGCTATCTAAAACCAACAGATGTACCAAATCAAAGTTATAGAGCAGAGCTAAGGGAAGCTCAATCTAAAGTAGAAAACCTTGCTAAAGTGGGAATGGTCACCGCAATTGATCTTGGCGATGCTGAGAATATTCATCCTTTGAATAAGAAAGAAGTTGGAAGAAGATTGTCTGTTATGGCAATGAAAATAGCATATAATAATGATATAGTTGCCAATGGACCTACTTATGAATCAATGACTATTAAGGACGAGACAATTCATATTAAATTTAAAAACATTGGTGGCGGTTTGATTAGTAAAAATAAATATGGATATGTTAATGGCTTTCAAATTGCAGGTGCTAATCAAAAATTCTATTGGGCAAAAGCTAGTATAGAAGGCGATAGAGTGATAGTTAGCTCAGAAAATGTGAAGAAACCTGTAGCTGTTAGATATGCTTGGGGTGATAATCCTGACGATATCAATCTTTATAATGTAGAAAATTTCCCAGCTTTACCTTTCAGAACTGATAATTGGGAAGTTTTGACAACAAATAAAAAATAATTTTTTACCAATAATACTAATTTATTTCTATTTTATTTCACAATTATTTATCATAAATTATTGTTAATGAATATTATAGTATTTATTTTAGTGCAAGGTATTATCACAACGGAGTTTTTTTGTACTTGTTGAACTAGTTCAATCATGCCCATATTTGTATCATAGAAACTAAATTAGTTGTGGTTTGAAAAAGTTCTGACCAATTTGGATATGTTCATGGGATATAAAAAAGGGGTAAGTTGCAATTTAAGAAAAAGATTTTTGTTGCAACTTACCCCTTACTTAAGAATGAATTACAAAATTTGTTTTATATAAGATACTGTTTTACAAAGATTTAATGAAGTTGATGTAAAATGCCGTTTGTTAAAACGCTGGATTAGAATAAAATCCAGCGTTTTTTTTATTTTACAAATATGTCGCCATGTCCATGTAATTCACAATCTTTATTTATTATTCGATAGTAAATTCTCGCTGTATCATTGCTAATTAATCCTTTAATATTAAATGTGGCTGAACCAATCAAAGAATCATTCGATAATAACACTTTATAGTTTTTGTCCACAATTCTTACTGCTAATCTCGAACCATTTTCTAATGTGGCAAGTAAATTAAATACTCCATTATTTGGAATGGGATAGGCAACCAAGGGTGTTGTTAATTGATTGGGTGAACATATTTTATAGCTCGAATTAATTCCAAATAATTCAAATTCATTTGAATTCCAGCTATCATTTGCATTCCAATCAGTGGTATCATAAGTTATAATTGAGCCATCAATTTCTACATTCGAGTAACCATTGAATATGATTTGATCTGAGTTTGTATTGTTCTGATTGGAATCTTTGTTACAACTAATTATTAATGAAAGTATAATTGCATAAATTAGTATTTGAATTTTCATTATTTAATATTTTTATAAAAAAATAAATTTAATAAAAATAATACAAAAAATGAACCAACAAACAAATAAACAATCCAATCTCCAAATCTTGAATAAATTGTCTTATCATCATACAATGGAATAGTTTGTTTGATCACTGTCATTTCATTATAATTTGTTTCTTGGTAGCTATTCCCTTTTGTATCAATAAAAGAACTAATACCAGTATTTGCAGAACGAGCAATCCATCTATGTGATTCAATAGCTCTTAATCTAGCGAATTCATGGTGTTGGAGATAACCTGGAGTATTATTCCACCAGCCATCATTTGTCATGATAAATATCGCATTAGCTCCGTTCTGATAAAAACCTCTCATAAAATTCCCATAAATTGATTCAAAGCAGATTGCAGGTGCAATTTTATAATTCTTAGGATTTGTAAATACACTTCTATCTGATTGAGATCCATAACCCTCCATACTACCGCCAAATTTATCAAACATAGGTTGTAAAAAACCAAATAAAAAGGGATAAGGCATAATCTCTGCACCTGGCACAAACCGAGATTTATGATAAAACTTAAATGGTTCGTATTTATTTTGTTGAAACTGAACTGCTGCATTGTAGGCTTCCCATCTTCTATTTGGATTTTGTTTCGGTATTCTTGTTGATCTAGTGGTTGGTTCTTCAGGTTTTAGAAATTTAAATGACCCAATTCCTGAAATTAAGCAGCAATTTGGGTATTTTGAAAAATAATTTTGCCAATCGACAAAAGTATTGTTCATCCCAATTTCATATTCATTTACGTTTTCAAAACTCGTTTCTGGACAAACAATATAATCTGTTTTACCATCAATTTTTTGGTCAATTAACTCCATAAATCTTTGAACTTGAAACTCTTCTGGCAACGAAAATTTTTCATAATGTGGTTCAAAATTGGGTTGGACAATAATAACAGAAGCAGATTGTGAGGATGTAGGGTCGGGTTTTAAATATAAATAGATGGATAATAATAATGGAATAAATAACACAACAGATATAGCAATCCAATATTTTTTTAAAGTTTTTCTAAAAAATATTTGGCTATTAAATTCAAAATTATTAATCTCTAATAGTTTGTAAACCAATATATTAATCAAAAATATCCAAATCGTTCCTCCATGCACACCTGTATATTGATACCATTGTACAAAAGGGAAATAAGAAGACCAGCTATTTCCTAATGTAAGCCAGGGCCAGCTGATTTCCCATCTAAGATGGATATATTCAAATATTAACCAAAATGGTAGAATACTATATAATTTGAGAAAAGAATTTATTTTTTTAGACTGGTTAATTTTCCAAAAAACTAACCAAGGCAAACTCATAAAAAAGCTATTTAGAAAAATTGCTATAAATGATGGAGCCAATACTGAATTTGCAACCCACCACGTTGTAATAATGTTCCAAATCACCAAAGCATGATAAATATAAAACCAATATTCTCTAAGACTAGCTTTCTGTTTTTGAAGATAATTGTGAATATAAAATATTGGAACTAAACTTATAAATAATATTGGTGCAAATCCTGTTATTCCTGGAAACCCAATTGACAACCATATTCCTGTAATGGTTGAAAGTACAATCAATTTTCCTTGATCAATTCGGTCAAATTTATTTGATTTTAATGTAAAAATAATTGTCCAAAAAGCTAAAAAAAAGGGTAGTGGATACCACGTCCAAAGCTGATTATTTGCCATTAAATAACTGCAAACCAACATGATAAGAATTGAGAAAATAATAATTTTTCGCTTCATTACCTTCTTTTTTTCATTTCTATTGCAATAAAATTGCTATTATCAGTATTTAATTTTTCTAAGGAGTTGATTACATTTTGATAACTTTCATCATCTCTGTTTTGTGATAATTTATATGCTGCTTCAATTCTATCTATTTGAATTTCAATACCATATAAACCTTTTAAATCTTTGTCGAATATATTTTTTGGTATGTCTTTCATTTCTTGTGGATAATCAACATTCTGTTCATGATAATTCATTAACGAATCCAAATGTTGTAATAGTCTATTGCCCTCTATTCTTTTACATTTTCCATAAACATGAATTGCAACATAATTCCAAGTTGGGACATTCCTATGATTATACCAACTTGGAGAAATATAATGATGACCAGCCATGAAAATAATCATAACTTCTTGATCGACAATAGATTCGAATTGTGGATTGGCTTTAGATAAATGCCCTTGCAGAAAATATGTTTCATTTTCAGCAAGGACATTAAAAGGTAAATGTGTAGCAACTAAATTGCTTGCACTGTAGGATACTAGTGTTGCAAAGTTATATTTTTTTATAAATCCAAGAATATCAGACCATTCATCGGGTAAATGTGAAGGCGGAATGTACATTAAAATATCAAATAAAATGATGATTAAACTGTAGCTTCAACCGTAGTCACAGGAACGAGCCAACCCATTTTATCTTCAATTCTTCCAGTTCTAATATTTTCAATTTCTTCTTTAAGCATTTTTCCTATTTGCATTGGTGGGATTTTCATAACCATATCTCGGTAGGTAATATCTTCAACACCAATCACTACAGCGGCAGTGCCTACTCCAAAAGCTTCTTGCAATTTTCCATTTTGATAAGCATCAACCAATTCGGTGATGGCTACTTTTCTTTCTTCTACTGGAATTCCTTTATAAGCTAATATTTTCAATATTGTATCTCTGGTAATTCCTTTCAATATTGAACCATCTGTAGCTGGAGTGATTACTTTTCCATCAATTACAAACATGAAATTCATTGTTCCAGCTTCTTGAATATATTTGAATTCATGAGCATCCATCCACATCACTTGATCATAACCTCTTTCTTTTGCAAGTTTTGCTGGATATAAAGATGCTGCATAATTTCCAGCACATTTAGCTTCGCCTACTCCGCCATCTACTGCTCTTACATATTTTTCTTCAACCCACAATCTTACTGGTTTGCTATAATAAGGACCAACTGGGCAAGTGAATATTACAAATTTGTATGTATCTGAAGCTTGAACGCCAATAAATTCACCTGTAGCAAACATATATGGTCGGATATATAATGCACTACCTGAACTAGTCGGAATCCAATCGCTATCTAATCCAATAAGTTCATGAAGAGCTTGCAAAAATAAATCTTCTGGGAACTCAGGCATACATAAACGATGAGCAGAAGCATTCATTCTATGACTATGCATTTCGGGTCTTAACAAAACTGGTGTGCCATCAACTGTTTTGGTAGCTTTCATGCCTTCAAAAATAGATTGACCATAATGTAAAGCTAAATTTGCAGGATGCAAACTAAAGTTTTGAAATGGAATAATTTGTATATTTGTCCATTCACCATTTATATAGTCAGCAGTGAACATGTGGTCAGAAAATATTCTACCAAATGGAAGGTTAGAAAAGTCAACTTCGTTAATTCTTGAGGATTTTACTGGATGGACATCAATATTATATTTCATAACCAAAATTTTTACAAATATAGAAAATTTTTAGAAAATAATTCTACAAAAACAGTAAATAAGTGATAAAAATTTTTTAACTTGGCAAAAAAAATGCTTAAAACAGAATATTATTTTGGAAAGTACTTTAATTGATTTTATTTTATTTGCCCCAATTGAATCAAAAAATATTGAAAACTTATTATTTGAGCCTAAAAATAATAAGAAAATTTTGATTTTTATTCATGAAAATTTGACTGACGAAATTAAAGTTTTCATAAATAATGTAATGAATGCTATAAAAATTAATGTGGAATCTGAAACCCAAATTATACAATCTGAAGATAACGATCATTTCAATATTTTGAATTCTAAACCATTAACATTCATATTAATGGGAGTAAATATTGAAAAGTTGAACTTGAATTTGAATTTACCTTTATACCATTTATTTCAGTTTCAACAGCATTATTTGCTAAAAACTGATCCAGCATCAGTTATTGTGAAAGACAATAACCTAAAGAAAAAACTCTGGGAAGCTATAAAAGATAATAAATTTTAAATTATTGTAAATCAAATATTTATAATCTTTATTATCTTACTTCAATATAACCAGTTTGTATTTTCCCTTGGCATGGCAGTTCCAAAATATAAAAATAAGTACCCGATGGAACTGCTTCATTATTCCATAAACCGCTCCAACCTGTATCATTTCTGTAATTCTTGAATTCTTGTATCAAATGACCATATCGATTATATATGGTAACTGTATTTATTGGAAAGTTTTCGATACCTTTTATGTGTAAAACATCATTAATACCATCAAGATTTGGTGAGATGGCATTGTATAATATAAATGTTTCACTTTTAACACCAGCAATAACAGAGTCTTTAATAGAACATCCCCTTTGATCTGTCAAATGATAATAATAACTTTCTCCTGGAATAATTATTCTGGAATTAGTTGATGATGAATTTCCATCTTTCCAAATTATTGAATATGGCGAAACTCCACCCGAAATTTCCCAAGTTAGCACTGTGTTACAAGAGTCTTGTTGTTTGATAGAAAATTGTATAATTGGAGCATTAATTTTTAAATCGACTGAGTCTATACCTTTACATCCGAATTTGTCTTTATAATTTATAGTATAAACTCCAGATGATGAAGCAATTATAGTATCTTTTGTGGATAAATTATTCCACAATATTGAATCAATTGCTGAATTTTTACTTACAAATAACTTTTGAGAACAGGAATCATTATCATTTGATAATTCTATTTTAATTTTTGTTGGTATGATATTGATATTTTTAGAAATACTCGATTTACAACCATTTGAATCCGAAATGCTTACAGTATAATCTCCATTCGACAAATTATCAATTGATGAAGATGTTTTTCCATTCGACCATATATATTGATAAGGTTTAGTTCCTCCGGTTACAATTGCAGTTAATTTCGCTTTACAATTTTCAAAATTTACTGTATCAATTTTTAATACTGGTTCCAAAATATGTAAATCAATAGATTTTTCTATTACACAGCCATTTTTATCTTTTAAAGTACAAATCCAATTTCCATTGCTGATATTGATAGTATCTGATGTACTTCCATTATTCCATGAAACTGTATAGGGATTCAAAACATTAATTTTGTCAATATAAATTAGTCCTTTACAATCGGTAATGCTTCCAAGTAGAATCTCAAATTGAGGTTTTGGTGTTGATTTTACAAATATTGTATCTAAATGAATCACACAATTATTGAATTTAATTTCTAATAGTAAGTAAGCTGAATCAGATATGATTGTTTCTAATTCTGAAAATCCATTTCCCGAATAAATTACTTGTTTGGTTTTAAAATCACTCCAAGTATATATTGCCCCATTAAATTTTGATGTTGATAATTTTACTTTGTTTTCTACACAATTTATGTTTTCTATTTGAGTTAGAAATTCTGGTGCTAACAACTGATCTTTTTTAGAATCAATCGTATTTCCACATTTATCTTCTACCAAAAAACAGTAAACTCCATTAGCTATATTGTTGAATATCACTTGATTAGACGAGTCTGTTTTTTCTTGAATTACATTTTTAGTATTGCAATCAATTATTTTGAATTTAAACGGACTTTCCCCATTTTTAACATCCAAAAATAATGTGCCATTTTGACCACTACAATTAAAATAATTTACTGAAATAGAATCGGGAGCTTTATAATTTGCTGGTTTGAATATAAATTCTATGGAATCTATGGGGCAAAGTGGTCCATAATAATTTGTTTTCGCCAAACTCCCAGTTTCAGAGTTTACAAATAGATAAGCTTTATGCTTTGAGCCTGGAACTAAGCCATAAAATTTTCCATCATAATTTGCATTGCAGGGAGGATTTGAAAAAATATCATATACACAATCAAAGCTGTAAAATCCATTATCGTTATTTTGTATAATAACTGGTGCATTCAATTTTCCCCAATCGTACCACCAAGTTAATGGAAGTGCTCCAGTTAATTGCAAATCTCCTTCCGATGGGCATTTTGGACGAATCCAATCAATTGTTTGAGCTGGAATTGAAGGTAAGATGAATGTAGTATCTAAGCAGCCATCATAAGAAAATAATCTATATTTTATCAATGGATCCAAGTAAGCATTCCCGATAAATGTTCCATTTGGCAATAGTGTTCCTTTCATCGTATCAATTGTGTTCTCAGTAATATTATGAATATTTAATCTACTTGACCCAACAGTTTTTATGTTATAAACTTTCTGGCAAGCCCCACTTTTTAGTTTTTTAGTTGTAATACCTGCCCTGAAATCTAGTGGTCTTGGTTTCAAGCTAAATGCTTTTTGTATTTTTCCAAAAAATGGACATTCTGCAACAAAAAAGTAATTCCCAACTTTTAAATCTTTAAATAACCCTGTATTATTTGTTGCAACCAAAACATTCAAGGTGTCATAAATCTTATAGGTAGTCTGACTAACTAAAGCAATAAGTGGTGTAAATTTATTATCACTAATCAAATTCATAGTTACAGTACCTTCAACTTTTCCACATCCAATAGTTAGCTCTAATTGAGGGTCTTTTGTCAATGTTAAGTGATTGATTTCGTTACAGGTGTCTATTGTTGTAAGTTTTAATGGAAAAGTATAATTTTTTATAATAACCGAACCATAATTAACAAGTTTATAATTTTGAACTGGATTGCAAGAAGTGCAACTCACATCAACTTGATGTGGGCTTGTGGTTGTTAAATAGATTGCAGAATCAGGACAACTGATTGCCATAGAATATGATACAAAATTGACTAATTTATCAATGACATTTCCGCAATTGTCTCTTACTCTTATAGTTATATTTTTTCCTACCGCAAAAGGTACTTTTGTAAAATTATCAGAATTGTTTTCCTTTAAATTTGAGGTGTCATTCACATACATATATCTTTTAAAAGGCGGTGTTCCAGAAAGAATTTTAATACTTACTGTACTATCTTTTGTATTTACACAAACAAATTCAAAACTTAATACATTACAGTCAATTGATTTGGTAACAATATTTCCACAATAATCTTCTAAAGTTATTTTCCAATTACATCCAACTTTTATGGAATAATCTTTTTTCAATTCTGGGTTATTTATAGTAATAGAATCTTTACCATTTGATAGCTTTAAATTTCTATAAGTTCCACTACCAGCATATCCAGATAAAGTATCAATCGATACTAAATAGTTGCCATTCAATTCTTTACAAGAAGAAGTGATTTTTAGAATATTATATATTTCGGAGCAATATGATGTGAAATTTCCACAATTATCTATTACTCTCACACAATATTTACCACAAATATTCTGAAATGTAGAATCCGTTTGCGGATTTGAAAATGTCAATCCATTATCTGTTGAAATAGAATACAAATAAGGACGCTTCCCTGATGAAGCAATTGCAGTTACCATACTTTTATCAGATTTTGATATGACAGTAGGTAAATTATATGAACCCGAAATGGTAATTACTTTAGTTAACTTCTTTTGAGGAGAGCTATTGTCTGTTATTGTAATTGTGTGATTGCCAGGCGGTAATCCTTTGAAAGTATAACTGTTTTGATTCAAGCAAGTATAACAATTCGGGCAAGAACTTATGTCATAACAGATAGGGCTAGTTCCACCAGTAACATTTATTGTCACTTCGCCATCAGAAGAACATTCAGCGTTTTTGGTGGTAATTGTTACATCAAAATTTTGACTAAATGCTAAAAAAGGAAGTATAAAATATACAGTAATCAGGATCAGGTGCTTCAGATTCATATTTAATATTTTTTGACAATGCAATATATTAACTATTTCACTGAATTTGTATAATCGATATATATATTTTTTTTCTTAAATTATTAGAATTGTTCTTTATTTAACAAATTAATTTCCAATAAAATGTATTAAGAAATATCCAAGAATGATAATAATGATTATTGCAAACCAAAAATTAAAATATTTTTTACTACGTTCATCCAATTGATCATTTTCTTTATTGATTAGTACTTCATCGTCAATAGAGTTCTTTTCTAACCCCCTGTTTTTCAATATCTTATTTGCTATAAAAGTTGCTTCTGGATCAGTTGCATTCAATATCGTTTGAACTAATTCATTATTATCCATCGCATTCATAATATGGTTTTGAACATCTTCTTTAGAAAATGTATTTTCCATTTCATCATTAAATAGATTTATGGATTCTTCATAGTGTTCCAATGGAATTTCTAATTGATATTTCGGCTCTAAAAATTGTCCAACAATGAGAGGGTCAATAATTGAATTAATTTTGGTAAGTTTATAATCAATCTTATTTTTCTCAAAAAAAGATTTTAAAAAGGATAAATTGCTGTTATCGTCAAAATATCCAAATAGTTTATATTCATTTGCACTCATATCAAATAATAATTTTTTTAATTAATTAATTAGAATAATTATATTTGTTCCTTATTTCATAACATAATATAACAACTTATGTTTAACATTTCAAAAAATATAATTTTTATACTTGTATTGCTATTTGCAATTTCTTGTAATAAGGAAAATACAAATACATGCTCTACAACTAATATGTCTTTTTCAAAAGATATAGTTCCAATATACACCTCTAGTACTTGTTTGACTTCTGGCTGCCATAGCAGTAAAGATGTTTTGCCAATTCAATCTTATAGTGTTACAAAACAGCTAGTAGATCAAAAGAGATTGTTAGGAGCAATCAAAAGAGAAGCAAACTATTCACCAATGCCAAAAGTAGGTGATAAATTATCCGATTGCAATATTTCAAAGATAGAAGCTTGGATCAATCAAGGAGCAAAAGATAATTAGAGATATAAAAATTTCATTTTCAAATAATTAGATTAAAAAAGGCAATATATAAATCAATATATCTTATGTATTAAATTGGATATTTGTTTTGTAAGAAGATTGTTTTTTTATTGCATTAAAGTTTTTTGTGAAATTGATCTGCAACAATTATATTTTATGAAAATCAAAAAATTCTGCTACTTTTTATGAATAATTGTTTGAATTGTAATGAAATATTGGAGGGTAAATTTTGTAAAGAGTGTGGGCAGAAAGCAGATACACATAGATTGAGTTTTCATCATGCTGTTCATGATGTGCAGCATAATATCATCCATTTCGATAAAGGTTTTTTATACAATTTGCAGACAATTTGGAAACCTAGTTTGATATTTGATTATTTGGATGGAAAGCGGGTTCGATTCTTCAATATTTTTGCTTATTTGATATTGTGTACTGCCATTTTCATTTATATAATCAATTTAGTTTTTGGAAATAATGGAGCAACTGCAAATTCTACTCAAGTAATCAACCATTTGGATTCGCAATTAACTATTGGGTATAAGATTGGGTTTGCATTTGCATACTTGTATAAAAATTTGAAGCAATATTTTACTATTATTGGAATTTTCCCTTTTACAATATTTTCTTATTTAATTTTTAGAAATATGAAATTATATTTTTGGGAGCATTTTTACATTAATCTATTTATCTTTTCAAATTTAGCGATTATTTCATGTGCCATCTTTCCATTTTGGAATCATTTTTTTCCACACTTTAATCTGTTTTTCATTTATGTTCCAATAATTTTTATCATGTATTTCCAGCTTTTCAAAAATAGAAATCCAATTTCAATAACTATTTTGAAGTCAATTTTGATTACCATTTTCGGATTTATTGGTATATTATTGATTAGTTACTTCTTTGGATACATGATATTATTTGCAAAATAGATTATGCTCGAAAATATATTGCCATATAATGGCGAAGTTTATGATTATGGAATCATTTTGAATACAATTGATGCATCAAATTACTTCAATGATTTATTGCAAAGTGTTGATTGGCAAAATGATGAGGCTTTTATTTTTGGTAAACATTATGTTACTAAAAGAAAAGTAGCATGGTATGGTGACTCTCCGATTGAATATACTTATTCGAAATCCACCAAAAAAGCTATGTATTGGACTAATGAATTGAGTCAACTTAAAAAAATAGTTGAAAATATTACTAAGGAAAATTATAATTCATGTCTTTGCAATTTATATCACGATGGAGATGAAGGAATGGCTTGGCATAGTGATGATGAGAAGAAAATAGTCAAATATTCTTCAATAGCTTCCCTTACTTTTGGTGCTACTAGAAGATTCGGATTTAAACACAAAAAAGATAAAACGCTCATTATGTTGCAATTAAATGCTGGACAACTAATCGAAATGAAAGGCGAAACTCAATTGTTTTGGTGGCATAGGCTTCCAAAAACTAAGCAAAAAGTAGGTCCAAGAATTAATTTGACCTTTAGAAAAATCGAATTGTAAATCAATTATTTGCAATTTTTCAAGCCATCTTGAATATGATTAATTTGCACATATTTTTGATTACCCCATTTTTGCTGAATATAATTGACAACATTGGCGATTTCATAATCAGTTAACTTTGAAACTGGCGGCATTTTTTCATTATACTTCACACCATTCACTTCTATTTCTCCACTCAATCCATTTCTAATAATACATCCCATATTGATAGGATCATTCAAATAACGAGAACCAACTAATGGTGGAATATTCTTGCCAAGACCATTTCCGTCTATTCCATGACAATTTGAGCAAAAATTTTCATATAATATTGCACCATGTTTGTATGTTTCATTCTGGCAATTTGTTAAAAAAATAACTAGAAGAAAAAATAAAAATATTCTTAAATATAAACCCATAGTTTTTATTGCAAATATCTATAATAAAGAATAGATTAAGGTGATTTTGGACAATTATGATATGATTTTGTTAGAACTTTTATAAATTACAAAATCTAGAATATTTACTATCTTGCAACAAAATATTTAAAGTTTTTATGTCAAATCCGAATTTAGACGCTTCTGGTAATAAATTTTCAACTGAAGATCATCAGATTGAAAGAGCTTTGCGACCTAAAGAATTGGATGAATTTAGCGGTCAACCTAAGATAGTTGATAATTTAAGTGTTTTCATCAAAGCTACTAAAATGCGAAATGAAGCCCTAGATCATGTGCTTTTGCATGGTCCTCCAGGACTCGGTAAGACTACACTCTCATATATCATTGCCAACGAACTCGGTGCAAACATGAAAATGACTTCAGGTCCTGTGCTTGAAAAACCTGGTGATTTGGCTGGCATTCTAACTAATTTGGATGAGGGAGATGTGTTATTTATAGATGAAATTCACAGATTAAACACAGTTGTTGAAGAATATTTATATTCAGCTATGGAAGATTATCGCATCGATATCATGATTGATAGTGGACCAAATGCAAGAAGCATTCAGATAAATATTAGCCCTTTCACTTTAGTTGGTGCCACCACTAGAATGGGACTACTTACTGCTCCAATGAGGGCAAGATTTGGCATCAATTGTTTGTTAGATTATTACGATATTGAAACCTTAAAAAACATATTATTCCGTTCTGCCAAAATACTAAATATCAAATTATCAGAAGAAGGCGCCTTAGAAATAGCACGAAGAAGTCGAGGAACGCCTCGTATTGCAAATGCTTTGTTGAGAAGAGTTCGGGATTTTGCAATGGTGAAAGGTGATGGCTCAATTGGGCTTGACATAGCAAAATATGCCTTAGAAGCTTTGAATGTAGATAACAGTGGATTGGACGAAATGGATAACCGAATTCTATCAACTATTATTCATAAATTCAAAGGTGGACCAGTGGGTTTAACAACTATTGCAACTGCAGTTGGAGAAGAAGCCGGAACTATAGAAGAAGTGCATGAGCCATTCTTAATCATGGAAGGTTATATTCAGAGAACACCTAGAGGAAGAGAAGCCACAGCTAAAGCATTTCAACATTTAGGTATAAAACCAAATTCGTCAATAAATTTATCTTTATTTGATGAAGAATAATTTTATTAGTTGTTAGAACTTAATTATTTATCTATGTAATAGCACCTTTTCTCTAAAATAATGATAAGAGGATTTTTTTTTAACTATTTTTGCATTCTAAATTTATTTACAAAAACAGATCAAAGTGTCAGTATTATTATTTTTAATTGTTTCTTACATATTATTGAGCATTTCATTAATGCCTCTATTCAAAAAAGCAGGCAGAGATCCTCAAAAAGCGCTTATACCAGGTGTCAATTTTGTAGAATGGTGTCATATAATTGGAAAAAATCCTAAAGAAGCTCTTTGGTTGTTGTTTCCTATCGTTAATATTTTTACATTTTGTGGAATGGCTGTCGATATGGTTAGGTCATTCAATAAGTTGTCATTTGCAGATACAGCTTTAGCTGTAATTTATGCTCCTTTAAAGTTCTTTTTGATTGGGAAAAACGAAAATGACAAATATGTTGGTCCAACTTTAATTCTTGAAAAGGAATATGCTGAAAAAATTCAAAAAGCTACTGCTGAAAATAATGCTTATGAGCTTAAAAGATTAACTGCAAATAATCCTTATGCAAAATCAGGAACTAGAGAATGGATTGAGGCGATGTTTTTTGCTGTGTTTGCAGCTGCATTTATCCGAATGTTCTTGATAGAAGCTTATGTAATTCCAACTTCATCGATGGAAGGTTCATTGTTGGTTGGTGATTACCTTTTTGTAAGTAAAGCTCATTATGGCATTAGAACACCGATGACTGTAGCTCAAATACCGTTATTGCATAATACAATTCCAATATTAAATACAGAATCCTATTTAGAATCTCCAAGTTTGCCTTATTTTAGGTTACCAGCTCTCACACCAATCAAAAGAAATGATCCAGTTGTTTTCAACGTTCCAGAGGGTGATAGTATAATACTTACTAAAGAAAGAAGCTATAATATTGGTTCTTTGAAAAGACCAATAGAATATTATAAAAGTATTAATGAAATGGGTATTGCAAATTATTATAATTCAATACTTAACAATGGTAAATTAATTACTCGACCTATTGATAAAAGAGATCATTATATCAAAAGATGTGTAGGAGTTGCTGGTGATACTTTGCAAATCAAAGATGGCCAAATTTATATAGATGGACTGCCAAATCCCAACTCAAAAACAATGCAATTTTCATATAAAATTACATCAAGTTCTCCTTTGAATTTGAACAAATTAGATGAATGGGGAGTGAGCATTCATGATCATCAATTACAAGAAAAAGGTTACTATAACTTGAATGAAACACAAGTTGAAAAAATTAAAAGTCTTGGAGGCGATGTAAAAGTGGAGCGATTATATAAGCAAGCACAATTTCCTGGAGAATTATATCCACATGATACTACCTATTTTGGTAATTGGACAGCAGATAATTTCGGACCAATTTATATTCCTAAAAAAGGAGCAACTATCAATTTGACTCCACAAAATATGGCTTTGTATTTAAGAGTGATCAGTGCTTATGAGCAAAATAAAGTAGAGATGAAGGGGGGTAAAATATACATAAATGGCAATGAATCAACAACATACACATTCAAGCAAAATTACTATTGGATGATGGGTGATAATCGTCATAATTCTGAAGATTCAAGATATTGGGGATTTGTTCCAGAGGATCATGTTGTAGGTAAGCCATTATTTATTTGGTTCTCTACGAAAAATGGAAATATGAGTGAAGGAATTCGTTGGAATAGAATTTTTAACTCTGCATATAAAATGTAAAATATTAATGCTTTGTTAATGGAGTAAATCTATAAACGAAGTAACAATTTATTACGTTTTAGAATAAAAATTAGAAAATGAACAAATTATTTATTGCTATTTGCATATTAGTTAGTAATTCTTTAATGGCTCAATTTGATTTTCAAAAGGCTGTAGATAAAGGCAAAGAAAAGTTGGGATCATTAACCAATGGGGTAGGATTGTCCAATGAAGATATTGGAAAAGGGCTGAAGGAAGCTTTGAATAAGGGAGTAACTGCTGGTGTGGACAAATTAGGTGCAGTAGATGGTTATTTCAAAAGTCAATTATATAAAATTTTGATACCAGAAGATATGCGAAATGTGGTGTCTAAACTCAAAATTGTACCTGGATTTGGAAATATAGAAAATGAGTTGATGGAGAAAATGAATCGTGGTGCTGAAAAAGCTGTGACAAAAGCTACACCAATTTTCACAAAAGCCATTACTTCTTTAACTTTTCAAGATGCGATGAATATTTTGATGGGAGAAAAGAATGCAGCAACACAATATTTGAATAAAACAACAAATCAAGAATTATATAGTGAATTCAAACCAATAATTTCCAGCTCATTAAGCGAAGTTGGGGCTACAAAATATTGGTCAGATTGTGTGAATGCTTATAACAATTTGCCTTTCGTAAAAAAAGCTAATCCTGATCTTAATGACTATGTAACTAAAGAAGCACTGAATGGATTATTCGGAATGGTTGCTGAAAAAGAATTAGAGATTAGAAATGATCCAAGAGTAAGGAATACAGAAATGCTTAGAAAAGTTTTTGCTAAGCAAGATAAAAAGTCATAAAATTCATTAAAAAGGGGAAATCTATAATTGACTTCCCCTTTTTTATTATAACCCAAATTGTTCTAAATGATGATTCAAATGCTTATAAAACATATTATTCCATTCGATTGAAGATAACTTTCCAAATGAATGTGATTCTTTTTGTTCAAAAGCATTTGCTCCTAATTTTTGTGTACGATTTATATAATCTATTAATCTTTGTTTTTCTTTTTCAAAATCTTTATTATCAGTAACTAAGAACTGAGGACCAGTTCTGAGGTTTTTACCATAATTTTTTTCTGAAATCACTTGATTCTTAACAAATAAATTTAATAAAACCTTACCTATAAATCCGGGTTTTGGATGTATATCTTCATAGCACATTTCATAAGTTACATTACAATGAGCTAACATTTGAGGGGCACTCATCTTGCCCCACAGGGGGGTAGATTCGGGTGTTAATTTATTGATTCTAGCTATTAATTGATCAGAAACAGCTTTGTCAAATACATTTGGTAATGCCATTTATTTTCCTTTTTGACAAAAGTATCATATTTTTTCGCATATTAAGCTATATACATAAGGAATTTTATCCTCCAAATTATAATTTACAAATTTTTTTGGTTCTTTTTCTATCATATTGCTTAAGCAATTATATGGAGAATAATAATATTCCTTAAAATCAAGAATATTGAGATTGTGTTTCAATAAGCTAGAAATCACTTCGCTTAAACTATGATTCCATCCAACCGATTTTAGATTTATGTCAGCTTCATTATTTGCATAAGTGCCTGATTCATTTTCAATTATGGGTTCCACATTGTTATAATGATAACTAACTTTGAATAAATCATTGTCGAACATCCAAACTATTGGATGAAATTCTACAAAAATCAGTTTCCCATTGGGTTCTAGAAAATGAGAAATAACTGTTGCCCATATATTGAGATCGGGCAACCAACCTATGGTGCCATAGCTTGTAAAAACAATATCAAATTTCTCT
>ENA-UOYA01000511-UOYA01000511.1-activated-sludge-metagenome-genome-assembly--contig:-NODE-511-length-49695-cov-7.811583_pt1 | contig 49695 bp, 34 predicted proteins | sample MGYA00238163_ERZ764804 | MGnify/ENA primary metagenome ERZ764804 (study PRJEB28919, sample SAMN05720223) | activated sludge metagenome | isolation source: Anaerobic digester | place: Hong Kong...
AATTGTTACGTTACACGAAAATGTTTCTGTACAATAATGTTCAATGCGGCTCGTATCGCTGATTGCGGCTCTCCTTCTGTTGACGGGTTCGCTGGCAGGCTGGCTGTTCACTGTGGGCGCTGAGAAGGGCGACTCGCCCGTATCCCTCCGTTTCCTTATGCCTTCGTTGGCCCTCGAAGCGGAGGCCGCCGAGAGCCCGGAGCGCGCTGAGCAGTCTCTTCGCGAGGCCGTGCGCCGCGACCCCTCCTCCGCCTACCGCTGGGCGGCCCTGGGCGAGAGGTGTCTGGCCGAGGACCGCACCGCGCCGGCCCGCATCTGCATGGCGCGCGCGGCCGAACTGGGTCCCAACATCCCCCCCATCCTGATGCGTGCCGCCAATTTCCACTTCGCCCTGGACGAACCGGCCGCCGCCATGGGCTACGGCCGCCGCATCCTGGCCCTCATTCCGGACTACGACCCCGTGGTGTTCGCCCTCTACGACCGCATGGCCATCCCCGTCGGTGACGTCCTGGCTCGGGGCATTCCGCAGGAGAGCCGGCCAGCAGCGTCGTACTTCCGCCACCGGCTGGGCGGCGCGCCAGCCGATGAATTGAAGACCGTGTGGCAGTGGCTCGCCGGGCACAACTGGACGGACGACAAGCTGGCCTCCGAGTACGTGGATCAGCTCCTGGCCCGGCGAGACTACGCGGGCGCGGCAGCCACCTGGGCCGGCCACCTGGGAAAACGACGGGGGACGTACCCCGACGCGGACCGGGTTTACAACGGTGGCTTTGAGGAGGAGTTCACCCCCGCCGCCCTGGACTGGAGGCTGCGCCAGGCCGACGGGGCCAAGATACAACGGGTGGGTGGGGAGGCCCACTGGGGGGTGGCCTGCCTCCGCCTCGATTTCCTGGGCGAAGCGAATGTGGCGTTGGACCACGCGTCACAACTCGTCGTAGTGCAGCCGGGTGCCTACCGGTTCAGGGCGTTCCTGAAGACTGACGGGATCACTACGGACCAGGGCGTACGGTTCCGCATCGCGGACGCGGCGGCGCCGGGGCGGCTGGAGGCGATTACGGATGGCTACACAGGTACCCACGGTTGGACCGAGGTGAACTGTACAATCCACGTGCCCGCGGGGATGAACCTGCTGAGCGTCCAGGTGGTGCGGGAAGCGTCGATGAAGTTCGACAACAAAATCTGCGGCACGGCCTGGGTGGACGACGTCGCACTGACGCCGCTGCGGTAAGCGGAAGCGTTACCATATCAGATCTATGGCTGCGAGAACTATGATCCTGGCCCTGGCGCTGGCGGCGGCGCCGGCGGTAATTGCACAAACTCCCACTGGCGTGGCGTCGGCGAATGTCCAGACCGTGAAGTTCCAGAGTGCGGCACTTGGCGCAGAGCGGATGGTGAACATCCTGCTGCCGCAGGACTACGAGAAATCGGCGCGCCGCTACGGTGTGGTTTATCTGCTTCATGGACTGGGCGACGACCACATGATGTGGTCGCTGAGGTCGAACATCGCGGCATACGCGGACCGGCACGGCGTGATCGTTGTGATGCCGGACGGCTCGAAGAGCTTTTACGTGAACAGTGCTGCGGATGAGAAGGCGAAGTTCGAGGACTACATCGTGAAGGATGTAGTGGACTATGTGGACTCGCACTACCGCACGCTGCCGGTGAGGCGGTCGCGGGCGATCGTTGGGCTTTCCATGGGCGGCTACGGCGCCATGTTCCTGGGTCTGAAGAATTACAAGCGCTTCGGGGCCATCGGTGCGTTCAGCGGGGCGCTGGGTATTGCGCACGACTGGCCGGAGGCCGCACCGGACGCAGGGCGCCCCCTGCGGAGACGGCCCGAGATCGAAGCGCTGTTCGGCGCGCCGGGCTCCCAGACCCGGAAAGATCGTGACCCGTTCCTCCTTGTGGACAAAGTGCCGCCGTCGGAGATGCCGTTCATTTACGTGGCTTGCGGAGGCCAGGATTTCCTGATCGCGGAGAACCGCGCCTTCATCGAACTGTTGGCGAAGAAGGGTGTGCCGTACGAGTACCGGGAGATCTCACCGCGCGTTCATTCCTGGGACTTCTGGGACGACCACGCGCGGGTGTTCCTGAGCCTGATCTCGCGCCTGCCCGGTTTCCAGAGGCCCTAACGTTTCAGGCCAGGGCCTGGTCGAGGTCGGCCTCGACGTCTTCCATGTCCTCGATACCTGTGGACAGGCGCACCAGGTTTTCGCGGATGCCCATGCGGTCACGCAGGTCAGTCGGCACCTCGCGGTGCGAACTCATCATCGGGTAGAGCACCATGGTATGCACGTCGCCGAGAGACGTGGCACGGACCACGAGCTTCAGCCGGTCCAGAAAGTCGAAGATGCCGTCGCGCTGCGCGCCTCGGATCTCGAAGCTGACCATGGCTCCGTAGAGGCCCTCGGGAAGCAGGCGGCGGATGACGGCTGCGTCGGGGTGCGTGGGGTCGCCTAAATAGAAGACACGCTCCACCTTCGGGTGATTGCGGAGCCATGCGGCCAGAGCTCGGGCGTTCGCGCACTGGCGCTCCATGCGCAGTGGGAACGTCTTGATGCCGCGCATGGTGAGATAGGCCTCGAAGGGGCCAAGCACCGGCCCGCAGGTCCGGGATAACTGGCGCACCGGCTCGAAGTGCTCCTCGTCGCTGATGACAGCGCCGCCCAGCACGTCGCCGTGCCCGGCCAGGAATTTCGTGAGCGAGTGGATTACCAGATGGGCACCGAACTCGATCGGGCGCACCAGCAGGGGGGTGGCGAACGTGTTGTCGACAATAAATGCAGCGCCGGCGTTGCGGCAGAGCACGGCCAGACGTTCGATGTCGCACACGCGCAGCAACGGATTGGAGATGGTTTCGACCAGCACGCAGCCGGGTTTGTGTTGGGCGATGGCGGTTTCCACAGCGGCCGGGTCGCAGGCGTCGACGTAGTGCACGGCGAAGCCGAGCGGTGCGAACACGCTGTCGAGCATGCGGATCGTCGCACCGTAAATGGCTTCCGCGCAGAGCACGGATTTCCGGCGCGTGGCGCATGCCGCCAGGACGGCGATCTGCAGGGCAGCCATGCCGGAGGCGCAAGTGAGCGTGCCGTAGCCGTTCTCCAGCGCGGTGATCTGCTCCTCGAGCGCGGCGTTGGTGGGGTTGCCGTAACGCTGGTAAGCGTAGCCGTGCACGGTGTGACCGAAGATACGGTCCAGCCGCGACGTGGATTCGTGCAGATAGCTGGCCGCCGTGTAGATGGGTGTGGTGACCGGCGTATCCGGGCCCAAGCGCTTGCGGTCGCCGGCGTGAACTGCCTTCGTGTGGAACTTCATGCTATTTCCGTTTCCAGCGGACGCCGTCCTTGGTGTCTTCAAGGATGACGCCCTTTTCGAGCAACTCGCCGCGGATCTGGTCGGCGCGCGCGAAGTTGCGAGCCTTGCGGGCTGCGTTGCGCTCGTTGATCAACGATTGGATCGCGTCGTCGGAGAGAGCGCCGGCTTTCAGGCGGGGCTCCAACACGTCGAACACCTTGTCAAAACGCGCCAACACGTCTTTGGACGAAGCGACGTTGCCCGCGAGAAACTCGCCCGCGTCCATGGCGGTGTTGGTTTCGCGCACGAACTCGAAGACCGCGCCGAGCGCTTCGGCTGTATTGAGGTCGTCGTCCAAGGCGGTTTCGAAAGCGGCCACGGCCTGGGCGGCGCGCTGGTCGAGTGCGGCGTTGACGCCGGCGGGGAACTTCGCGGTATCGAGACGGAGCTTATAATTGCGCAGCCGTTCGATCGCGTTCGCGGCGGCGTCGAGCGCTTCGAAAGTAAAGTTGAGCTTCTTGCGGTACGGCACCGAGGAGAGCAAGTAGCGGATGGCGTCCGGATGATAGCCGCGGGCCATCATCTCGCGTAGCGTGAAGGTGTTGCCGAGCGATTTGGACATCTTCTCGTCGGCCAGTAACAGGTGCTCGGCGTGGAGCCAGTAGCGGACAAAGGGCTGGCCGGTGAGGGCTTCGGCCTCGGCGATCTCATTTTCGTGATGCGGGAAGACGAGGTCGACGCCGCCGGTGTGAATGTCAATGGTGCCGCCGAGGTACTTGGTAGCCATTACGGCGCACTCAATGTGCCAGCCGGGACGCCCGGGGCCGACCCCGCAATCCCAGAACGGCTCGCCTGGCTTGGGTGCCTTCCAGAGGGCGAAGTCGCGCGCGTCGTCTTTATCGTAGCGGTCCACATCGACGCGGGCACCGGCCTTGATACCGCTGAAATCGCTGTGTGAGAGGCGGCCGTAGGCGGGAAACTTCGCGATGCTAAAGTAGATGGAGCCGTCGCGCTCGTAGGTGAAACCCTTGTCGGTCAAGCGCCGGATGAATTGGGCCATGTCGGCGATATGGTCCGTGGCCTTGACGATATGCTCGGGGCGCTCCAGGCGCAGGGCGGCGCAGTCGTCGAGGAAGGCCTGTGCGTATACTTCGGTGTACTCGGCGATGGTCTTGCCGGCGGCGACCGAAAGCTGGATGATGCGGTCGTCCACGTCGGTGAGGTTCATGACGTGGTCGAGTTGGTAGCCGCGGTAGCGCAGCCAGCGGCGCAAGATGTCCTGGAAGGTGAAGGTGCGCAGGTTGCCTATGTGGACGTAGTTGTAGACGGTGGGGCCGCAGGTGTACATGCGAACCGTGGACCCTTGGAGCGGTGAGAAATCCTCGACGCGCTCGGTCAGCGTGTTGTAGAAGCGCAAAGGCATGGGTGCGATTTCTCTTTATCGTAACAAGGCTGCGCTAAGACGAACAGTTATAGATTGACAGATTGAGGCTCATGCGAATGAAGAAATGGATTTCCGCGATGGCGCTTGCGTTCAGCGCCGCATACTCGCAGACAATCGACCTGAGCGCGCCCGGCGGTGGCGCTCTGGATGTCCGTCAGGATCCCGGTAGGCGCGTCGTGGTCACGAGCGACCATTGGCGGCTGGAGTTTGATACGTCAAACGGCGGGGTGCTGGACACCGTCGCGTTTCCGCGGGGTACCGGCCGCAACCTGCTTACTCGCCCGTTCGCCACGTATGTAGATCAGTGGAGTGATGGCAACTCGCCCCTCACCGAATTCCACCTGTTGCGCCAGGGCGATACGGCGCGACTCGAATTCACGGGAGCACTCGGGGCGGCCGGCCGGGTGGTGGCTCCCATCCGGTTCGAGACCGTCTGGACGATCACGCCATTTACTGTGAAGGTAGACCAGACCCTGCGGTTCGATTCAGACATCCGCGCCTCGAACGTCGGCATCGGCTCTATGTCGTTGCGTGCCGACATCGATGAATGCGGCTGGCGCATCGGACCGGGAGACATGCCGGAGAACGCTTCGTCCACCGGAACCTCTTACGCAAAAGCTGCGCGCGCCGGATCCGTGCTGATTCAAGAGCACCATCCGCCTCTGTATATGGTGTTTTTCAAACGATATGTGGAGGGCCTGGATTTCAACGCGGGCGTGAACTTGGACAGATGGGAGAGTGCGCTGGGGCGCCGGGGCGGCCTGGGCCGTTTCGAGGCGCGGGTCAACGCGGACGGCCGTTCGATCGACGTGGTTCGTGAACCGCTGTCGGTGCCCTCTCCGGTATCCATTCGCAAAGGCGCGTACACGTTCAGCTATTACCTGGGCTTGCCGAGACTGGTCGAAAAGTCGCCACGCAAGTATAGGCACGTTTCTTTCGGGAATCATCCCTGGCCGTCTGACGAACTGATCCGTCACTGGGCCGAGTGCGGCGTGAACATCGCGCGGCTCCATAACGACTATGTAGAGGATGAGAACTTCTGGCACGACGGTTCCTGGCCGCCCTACGACGAGAAGGGCATGGCGGAACTGAAGCGCGTGATCGCCAGCTGCCACCGTTACAAGATCGACGTTGTTCCATACTTCTCGATCCACGAGTTTCATCCCAAGTCGAAGGGCTACGCCTCGAATGAGCAGGCCTGGAAGCGCACGACAGATGCTGCCGGAACCGTGATCCACAATCGCCATGCGAAGGGCGAGTTCGGCGCGCAGATGTGCCTGGCGAGTGGCTGGCTCGGCCGGTTGAAAGCGGATGTCGAGCGCGCGTACCGTGAACTCGGTTTCGACGGCATCTACTACGATTGGAGCGCCAACCTGCCTTGCCGCAACACTGCACACCGCGCGGGCTGGCACACCGGTATGGACGGCATGATCGACCTGCTGGCCTGGACCCGCCGCCTAGTGGCTCCGCGCGGCACGCTCATCCTCCACATTTCCGGTTGGCTGGCTTCCATCTCCTTCGAGAACTATGGCGACCTGATCGTCAACATGGAGGAGAACTCCCAGGTGAGTGGGCTGCCGCGCATGGAGGACATGGCCCTGATGACGGTGCTGGCTGAGGCCGTGCCGCGCTCGCCGTGCCCCTCTTACAGGAAGGACCGGCCGCTTGAGAGGAATCAGAACAATATCGCCCAGGAAGTCGTGTTCGGACTGTTTCCGTGGTCCGGCCAAGATGGGCCGGTGGCCGAGGAAACCTTTAAGCTCTTCCGCGCGTTCAAGCCGTACCGGCTGGAGGACTACCGTCTGTACAACGCCGCTTCAGGCGCGGTACACACCAGTTGGCCAGAGGTTTACGGCGCGGTGTACGCCTCCGCGAACCAGGCGCTGGTGGTGGTTTCGAATACGGGCGAGCAGCCCCGCGCTAACATCATGTGGACGGTCAAGCCGGAACTGCTGGGCTTCGCCCCAGCAGCTTCGGTGACCATAAAAGAAACGGCCTCGGGTCAAGTGAAAACGCTGCCCTGGAGCGCGTTGATCGACGGTACGCTGCAAACAGAGCTTCCGGCCTTCGGATACAAGGTCTTTGAAGTCCGCCAGGGTAACACTGCAGCGTCGCCGAAGTAGGGGCCACGGGGGCGGACGTCTCCGGGCCCGTCCCCGACAGCCTTGCCATAGCGGCCGGAATGCCGCAGACTGTCTATGCCGGGAAGGTCGCAAAGGACTCCCCGGCAAGGAGCGAACCGTGAGGCTAAGTCTGCTGGCGTTCTGTAGTGCTTTTCTTCTGAGCTGGCCGGACAAAGCGCAAACCGGCGGCGAATGGCCGCGGCGGCCGTTGCTTGAAGCGCGATACGAAGACTCGATGATGCACCGGTACCTGTCGAAGCCGGTGTACGAATCGGTGCTTCTCGACGACATGGAGACTGACCGCGGGTGGCGCATGTCGGGCATAGGCACGCTCACCTACACCACCGACCGCGCCATCGACGGGAAGCGTTCCCTCCGCTTCCGGACCCAGTTGCGCGACGAAGCCCACCTGAAGGCCAACTATAAGAACGGCACCTTCACGGGCGAACAGGGTGGGGTCTCGATCGCGCGCCTTGCCTTCCACAAGCCTCACGATTGGCACCGGTTCAACCGGCTATCCATTTGGGTCTATGTTCACCCGGCTTCCATGCGGACTTACTCATTCAGGTTACGCGTCGAGTGGGAGGGGATGACCCCCGCCGCCCTGGAACCTAATCCCTCCCACCACGTTCAGGACCTCGTCCCCGGCAAGTGGCAACAGGTGGTCTGGGAGATTCCCGACCTTCCACGGGAGCGAATCACCTCGATCCTCATTTCGCAGGCACTGCGGGGACACGACCCCGAGGACGATGGCGTGGTGACTTACGATTTCGATCGCCTGGAGCTTCAGCGCGTCGATCCTGAGCCGTACGAGGGGTGGGAAGTGACCGAAGACCGGATTGCATACAACCATGTGGGCTACCGGCCATCGTCGGAGAAACTGGGCATCGCATCCGCTGCCAGCGCCACCGCCTTCGACGTAGTGGAGGCTTCCTCGGGTCGCGTAGCCGCCAGCTTTCCGGTGAAGCCCGTAGAGAATGCACGCGGCAGCTTCCACGTGCTGGAGTTCAGCGACTTTTCCAAACCGGGCCACTATCTGCTCCGCTGCGGGAAGGCGAGTGGGCGCCCGTTCATGATTTCCGACGACCTCTGGTACGGAACCATCGAGAAGGCGCTCAACTTCTTCTATGCAGAGCGCTGCGGATTCGATGTTCCCGGCATCCACCGGGTCTGCCACCAGGACTGGCGCGGCACGCACAACGGGCAGGTCAAGATCATCAACGGCGGCTGGCACGACGCAGGGGATCTGAGCCAGGGATCGCACCGCACGGGCGTGGCGGTGTACTCCATGCTGCGGGTCTACGAACAATTGCGCGAGCGGAACTTGCGGCCTGACCTCCAGGCTCGCCTGTTGGAGGAAGCCCGCTGGGGGCTCGACTGGTTGCTCAAAACGCGGTTCGGAGACGGCTACCGCATCAGCTGGGTGCTGGGCCGTTATTACAGTGACAACAAGCTGGACACGATCGATGACATGATCGTTCCGGCTCAGCACGTCGCATTCGAGAATTACCTGTTTGCTGCCGTGGCTGCGCACGCTTCCCGTGTGTTGAAGGGTGTCGACCCGCGCCGGGCAGCGTCCAGCTTACAGGCAGCACGGGAGGACTACCGGGCGACTCTGGCGCGCCGATCAGGCTGGTCGGCGGCGGCACGCGACGAGGCTGCGTTTGGCGCCCTGGCTTTGGTGGAACTGTTTCGAGCAACAGGCGACCGCACTTACGCCGCGGACGCCGAGCGGTTCGGCAAACTGCTTGTGCAATGCCAGGAGCAGCGCTTCGTGGACGGTATCCCTGTGACGGGCTACTTTTACACCGGGACCGGACGCGAGCGCATCCAGCACGATCATCACATGAGCTTCGAGGAAGCGCCTCTGCTGGCGTTGGGCGCTCTGTGCGATGCCTTCCCAGGACATCGCGATTGGATGAACTGGTATGCCGCGGCCTTGTTGCACTCGGAGTTCTTCCTCCGGCGAGGCGCGGCGTACTCCGAGCCATACCGGCACCTGCCCAATTCCGTCTGGCGGCGTAGCGAGGTTGAGGCGCTCAAGGCCGATCCCGGGTGGGATCTCGCTGGAGCCTGGCAGCAATTCAACGAAGGTACGGCCCTGGCCCGCGACCACCGGCTGCGAGTGTTCCCCCTCTGGCGCGACAAGACTTTCCACGGGAGCACGGCCATCCAACTCTCCGCCACCGCCGCGCTTTCGGTGGCGGCTGCACTGCGCGGCCGGGAGGAGAGCGAGCGCCTGGCCGGGCGCCAACTCGATTGGGTCTTCGGCGGCAATCCTTTTTCGCAGAGTTTGATGTACGGCGAAGGGTACGACTTCCAGCCGCACTTCGCCTATTGCCAGCGGGACATGGTGGGCGCGCTCCCGGTGGGGATCGACTCACGGCGGAACGACGCTCCCATCTGGCCAGCGACCAACACCGCTACGTATAAGGAAATCTGGGTGGTGCCGGTGAGCCGCCTGCTGCTAACTCTTGGGTACGCGGCTGTGCCGACGCGAGTAAGCGGCGCGGCCCCGCAGGGAGCGGTGTTTCGAGAAGAACGCAGCGGCGCCGAGGTCCGGATTCCGGCTGGGAAATTCTCCCTGAACCTATCGCCCGGGAGCTATACGGTTTCCTACGGTGGCTTTACGCAGCGCCTGTACCTGCCGGCTGGGACGAGCCGTGAATTGCACCTGGATGCGCGGCAGGCATTGGACGTGGCGCTCTCCGCGGAGAGCGCGGGCCCTTCCGTCGTCCGTGTAAAGGCGCGAGTTCGCGGGGCGGGTAGTCACAAGATACGGCTGCTCGCTTTCAACGCCAAGACCGGCGAAACGGAAAAGGCCGTCGACATCGGAACCGGCAGAGAGCGAACGCTAATCTGGAGGCTCGAAGCGATGTCCCGCGACACTCCCTGGGTGGCGGTGGCAATCGCCGACGATGGCCGGAGCGGCAGGCCGGAAATCTTTGGGACCTTCCCGGTTCAGACGGAGAGCGCGAGCCTGAGTTCCATCTCCGGCTCGAGATCGAGGACCAGGATGCCTCGGTAGTCGCCATCCGAGTTTTCCACCAAGATGAACTCTCGCGCGTTGGTTTCCACTCTTCCGTGGGCGAACTCGCGCGGGATGTCCCAGAGGGCAAGCCTGTAACCCTGAAAGTTTCGACCGCCTCTAAGCCGGTAGCGCACCTCGAAACGAGCGCTCGTGATGGTTGTATGTAGCTCGACGCGCGGATCAGGGACGTCGAGTTCCGGCCGTCCCTCGTATGCGTCGCGAGGGCGGCGGTCACCGTAGTCGTACCAGAGCATGGGCTTCGGGCAGGCGTACTCGAAACGGCACTGGCTCTGGGAGTCCTCGTAATATATCAGCTCGCGCGAGGCGGGCTTGGCCCAGATGTACTTGCGGTTCTTGCGAATATTGGCGAGCGATTCGCTGAAGGGCCGCACGCCGACGTGCACGTCGTAGTTGTAGTTGTAGATCTCCGGCGACCAGACTTTGTCGTAGTTCCAGTCGTGCGTGATCGAGGAGAGGATGCGGCGGGGCTGTGGCGATGGGTGCGCACGCAGGTAGTCGGCTATGTCGGTGGCGCGGGCGAAGACGATGGGATACTTGCGGGCGTACGCGAAGGCTGTGTCGTCCAGGAAGCTGCGGACAAAGTCCAGTTGCCGGCCGCGTGTCCAATCCCGTGCGGGCCAGGTGCCTTGCTTCATATACTCGAAAACCAGGAGTGTCGGTACGAACACCGGACCGCTGCGGCTGTTACGCGCCACGAGCACGTGTTCCCTGGCGGCCAAGTCGGCGTGGGGCCCGGCCACCCCCCAGTTGCACTCGGACGCGATCATATGAAAATCCGGCGGACCATGGAAGTGGAAGCCGGCGCAGAAATCCATGATCATGGCCATCTGGCTGGAGGGTTCCGGGGCAGGGGAGAGAAAATCACCGCGCGACATCCAGTATGGGAACCAGGGCGCACCGCGATGGTTCTCGATTTCGGGGATAATGCCGTCCACTACGTCGAAACCGCGCTGGCGGTAGAGTTCGACGGATGTGGCCGAGCCGCTCCAGTCGAGCACCGCGCGCTCAACCTCGAGTCCGGCGCCGCGCATCCGCGAAAGAACATCATCCACGTGCGGCGCCACGGTGGCGGCGCCATGCCGTTTTGCGCGAGTCGCCGTATCGAAGAAGGGTGTGACGATGTCGCCGAAGATGCGTTGAGCGTCGATCAGGAGAGCCAGGTGCCCGCGTGATGGGTCCAGCATGATGGGCAGCCTACCCGTATTCAACGTCCAGTCGATGGGGATCCCGCCGTTGCGCAGTTCCGGCGCATCCGTGGGTGGCTGGACGGGGCTATAGGCCAGCATACGGTACACCAGGTACTCGGGCTGCACGGCGGCGAAGTAGCGATAGAAGGTCGCCGAAGGAGTACGCAGACGCAGCATGTAGTTGCCGGGCCGCGCTGGTGTGAAGGATAGATCCCCCTGTGTGGGATCGAGTTTTACGGACTGGAGGTCATCCAACCAGGCGAGGCGGCCAGCCCGGGTGCGTGCATTGGTCTTGGCGGAGTTTTCCAGGTAGCGGGGAAAGATGAGCAACTCAGCGGCGTTGGCTTCAGCCCGCGAAAGATTCACACGGAAACGAACCGGCTCTCCGCAATTCACCAGCCTGCCCTCAAATCGAATCGGCGCCGCGGAGTTCCCGGGAGGGCTGTTGGTGCCCAACATGGCCGTGCTGCCAAGTAGTTCCCGCCTCGAAAGCATGTGTGAAGTGTACAACGTCCTAGACATGAAGGCAGGCCGTGATATCATCGGCGCAAATGCGATGACGCCTCAGCATATGACGCGCCGAATGCTTTTGGCCTCCGCCGGAGCGTTGATCCCTGACGCCCGGGGTGGTCCACCCAACCGCGATCCCGATGCTATCAGCCGCCAGCGCAAGCGCCTCGCCATTGCCATGTGGGATTTCAGCTGGATCCTGCGCCACCACCGCGGCGGCGAGTTCGAAGACTGGGACCAGGCACTGGACGGGTTGGCCGAGCGCGGCTACAACGCGATCCGCATCGATGCCATGCCCCACCTCATGGCGCCCGACGCCGAGGGAAAGATCGTGGAGGAATGCTACTTTCCGCGGGAGACCTGGGCGCCGGCGCTGTGGGGCAACGAGTACTCGGTCCGCGTACGGCCCCGCGAGGCGTTGCTCGAGTTTCTCCCTAAGTGCCACCGCCGGGGTTTTCACGTCGGCCTGGCGACTTGGTTCACGTCGCCGCTTAAGCGCTTCACGACGGAAGACGGCTTGTTCCGCGCCTGGGACGGTACGCTCCAATTTCTGCAGCGTAACAATCTGCTGAAGCGTGTGCTTTATGTGGACGTCCTGAACGAGTATCCCAACGTCCATGGTTTCGACTGGCTCAAGGACGAGTTGAAGCAGAGATCCGAAGCCCGCAAGTTTCAAGAGAGCCATCCAGACGCGCGACTTCAACCTTCGGATTTCGCCGAGAAGAAAGGGCGGTACTCTGCGTTGCAGAAACGGTTCTTCAACAAGTTTCTGAAGATCTGGCTGGGCCGCCTACGCGAGCGATGGCCTCGATTCGATTTTCACGCCTCGCTCGATTCGGCCACCCAAGTCGATGAAATTGATCTCGCGAACCTCGATGCGCTGGACTACCACATCTGGTTTCAGCACAACCGCGAGATGCGCGTCACCAACCTGGGCCAGTTGATTACAGGGAGCAACGATCAGCACATAGAAGAGATAGGCGCCAACGTGAAATCCTTCTGGGCCGCCAACCGTGCGCGCATGATCGAATGGATGGCCGGTCGCATACGCGACATCAGTGCAAGCGCCGCGCGGCGTGGCATCCCTTGCGGGAACACCGAAGGCTGGGGCCCCATCGGCTGGATGGACCATCCAGCGCTCGATTGGGATTGGGTGAAAGAGAGCGCGGAGATCTGCGTGGACCTGGCCATCCGGAACAACTACCGGTTTATCTGCACGTCCAACTTCACGCATCCGCAATTTCGAGGCCTGTGGCGGGACGTGAAGTGGCACCGCAAGATGACGGCCCGTATTCGAGGTTGAAACCGGACCGTCAGGGCCGGACGATGGTGCCGTCCATGCGCCGGTCGTTGCCGCGGCTTCCGCCGGGCGCCTTGAACGGGTACTTCGCCGCAGCCTTCTCGTCCAAATCGACGCCGAGTCCCGGCAGATCATTCGCATACATGTAGCCGCTGCGGATTTCGGGTGCGCCGGGAAACACTTCACGCGACTGTGGTCCGAAGACGTGCTGTTCCTGAATCCCAAAGTTGTAAGTAGCCAGATCCAGGTGCAGGTTTACGGCGTGGCCGACGGGGCTGACGTTACCGGGGCCGTGCCAGGCGGTGCGGACGTTGAAGAACTCGCAGCAGGCGGCGATCTTCCGCGCCATGGTAAGTCCGCCGATGGCGGAGATGTGGTGGCGGACGAAATCGATCCAGCGGTTGGTCACGAGCGGGAGCCATTCGTGGCGGTTTACGAACAACTCGCCCATCGCCAGCGGGGTCGAGGTCTGCTGGCGCGCAACCTGGAACCATGCCACGTCCTCCGGCGCGAACAGGTCCTCCAGGAAAAATAGCCGGAAGGGTTCGAGCGCCTTGGCGAGTTGGAGTGAATGCGCGGGCGGAACGCGCTCGTGGACGTCGTGCAAGAACTCGACGTCGAAACCGAAGGTGGCGCAGGCGCTCGAACATGCGGATCGTGTTGTTGACGTAACGCGTCGGCTCGAAGACGGGCGAGGGCGGCACGCCTTCGGGGCGCTGCCGCTGAACTTCCTCCGCAGTGGGATTGGAGGCGCCGTAACCTGAGAACCCTGGGACCGCGAGTTGGACGCGGACGTGGCGGTATCCCTTGGCCAGCCAGGCGCGCACATTGTCCTCGAGGGCGTGCATCTGCCGCGCGCTCGCGTGCGCGTAGAGTGGAGCGGCGGCGCGCACCTTGCCTCCCAGCAGCTTGTAAACCGGTACACCGGCGCGCTTGCCCAGGATGTCCCACAACGCGCCGTCTATACCGCTGAGCGCGTTGTTCAGCGTCACGCCACTGCGGAAGTAGGACTGCACGTAGGCCGATTGCCAGATGTCTTCGATGTCGTCCACGTTCCGCCCGACAACAAACGGCTTCATGTACTGCTCTATGGCGGTGGCTACGGCCAGCGCCCGCTCGCGATGTGTGGCACAGCCGAGCCCGTAAAGGCCTGGTTCGCCGGTGAGAACCTTCACGATGACGGCGTGGTTCCCGTCCGGTTGCGTCAGGATCACCTTGACGTCGGTGATCCTCACCGGTGACATTCCCCGGCGTGAGATTTCAACCGCGGCCGGCAGTACAGCCGGCGCGGCGAAGAAACTCTTCAGCGCGTCGCGTCTTTCCATCCCGGCACCTCGCTCTGAGCTGAGAGCCATTCTCGCACTGTTTTGGGAACGGCAACATGGGCTTTCGGGAGTAGAATAAGGGTGGAGCGATCTCTTCCACGATCCAGGAGGTGTTGGTTATGCCTCATGGTGTTGCAGAGCGGCTTCACGGCGGCGAAGAGCGAATGCGGGCCGCGCTGGTAAATGCACTGCTCGAGTATGGCGCGCTATTTGGATTCGTTCTGCTGCTGGCGGCGGTCGGGCTTGGTGTCATCTTTTTCGAGTCCTGATGCGAGGCCGGGAGCGGCGGCCTGACACCGTTTTTTTCAGTGCGTTCCAGTCCAATAGGCACAACCGGGCAAGTCGAGCCATGGTGTGCAGTACAATGGGAGTGCATCCCTCCGTATGATTATTGACGACATTCTTGCCAAAATATTCGGCACGAAGAATGAGCGCGAAATCAAAGGTATCCGGCCCGTTGTCGCGGCTATCAACGATTTCGAGTCTCGTCTGACACCGCTTTCCGACGCCGAGTTGGCAGCCAAGACGGTAGAGTTCCGCCAGCGCCTTGCCCAGGGTGCCTCTCTCGACGACTTGCTCATAGAGGCTTTCGCCGTGGTCCGCGAGGCCGGCCGCCGCACGCTCAATATGCGCCATTTCGACGTGCAGTTGATAGGCGGTATCGTCCTGCACCGCGGCAAGATCGCCGAAATGAAGACCGGTGAAGGCAAAACGCTGGTGGCTACGCTGCCGGTCTACCTGAACGCGCTCGAATCCAAAGGTGTTCACGTGGTCACGGTGAACGACTACTTAGCCAAGCGCGACGCCGAGTGGATGGGTAAGATCTACAAGTTTCTGGGGATGACCGTGGGCACCATCGTTCACGATCTGGACGACCGTGAGCGGTACGCCGCGTATCACTGCGACATCACTTACGGCACCAACAACGAGTTCGGTTTCGATTACCTCCGCGACAACATGAAGTTCCGTCTGGAGGATTGCACTCAGCGCGAGCACCACTTCGCCATCGTCGACGAAGTCGATTCGATCCTCATCGACGAAGCTCGCACGCCGCTCATCATTTCCGGTCCCAGCGAGGAGTCGACCGATAAGTACTACAAGGTCAACCGCATCATCCCAAAGCTGATCCGCGGCGAGGTGATCGAGGGCAAGGAGCCCGGGGAAAAGTACCTCACGGGCGACTATACCGTCGACGAAAAGCATCGTAGCGTCGGACTTACCGAAGAGGGCGTTACAAAGTGCGAGAAGCTGCTGGGCCTGGGCAACCTGTACGATGCGGTGAACATGGAGTTCAACCACCACGTGCAGCAGGCCCTACGCGCGCACGTGCTCTATCACCGTGATAAGGATTACGTTGTCAAGGACGGCCAAGTGGTCATTGTGGACGAGTTCACCGGCCGCCTCATGCCGGGCCGGCGCTGGAGCGACGGTCTGCACCAAGCCATTGAAGCCAAGGAGAACGTGAAGATCGAGCGCGAGAACCAGACGCTCGCCACCATCACGTTCCAGAACTACTTCCGCCTGTACAAGAAGCTGGCCGGCATGACCGGTACGGCCGAGACCGAGGCCGCCGAGTTCCAGAAGATCTACAACCTCGACGTGGTGGTGATTCCCACCAACCGCACGTTGATTCGCATTGAGAATCCGGATATCGTCTACCGCACCGAGGAAGAGAAGTTCCGTAACGCCGCCAAGGAAATCAAGGATCGTAACGAGAAGGGCCAACCCGTGCTGGTCGGCACCATCTCGGTGGAGAAGAGCGAAAAGCTATCCGGCATTCTCAAGCGCATGGGCGTCAAGCACGAGGTGCTGAACGCCAAGCATCACGACCGTGAAGCGGCTATCGTCGCGCAAGCCGGCCGTAAGAACGCCGTCACCGTTTCCACCAACATGGCCGGGCGCGGCACCGATATTCTGCTTGGCGGCAACCCCGAGTTCATGGCCAAGGAGCAGTGCCTGCGCCAGAAACTGGCCGAGGTACTGCCTGAAGGCGAAGAGACGTTCCTCAGTAACCGCGAGTTTTACCACTTCCACCATTTGGGGCAGTTCTACCGCGTGCCACGCGCGAAGTGGGATGAGTTCTACCAGGCAGCCAAGGCCCAAACCGATCTCGAACACGACGAAGTAGTGGCGCTCGGCGGCTTGCATATCGTCGGCACCGAGCGGCACGAATCACGCCGCATTGACAACCAATTGCGCGGACGCGCCGGCCGCCAAGGCGATCCGGGCAGCTCACGCTTCTTCCTCTCCCTGCAGGACGACCTGCTGCGCATCTTTGGCGGCGAGCGCATCCAGAACTTGATGCTGCGGCTGGGCATGGAAGAGGACGTGCCCATCGAGTCGCGCTTGATCACCAAGCGTATTGAGAAGGCGCAGAAGGCCGTGGAGGCGCAGAACTTCGCCGCCCGCAAACACATCCTCGAATACGACGATGTGATGAACAAACAGCGGCAGTACGTCTACCGAATGCGCCGCCAGTTGCTGGAAGGCGCCGACCAGCGCGAACGGGTCATGGAGATGGTGCGCGGTATCGTAGCTTCGGCCGTGGACACGCGCTGCCCCGAGGGTTCTCACCCCTCGGCGTGGGAGTTGGCCGCGCTGCAGTCGGATATCCTCACAGCCTTCGGCCACAAGGTCAACATCGCCGAACTGGCGGAGCTTCGCCGGGAGGAAATCGAGGATACGATCTTCGAGCAACTCGAGGAGCGTTACAAAGAGAAGGAAAAGCTCGTTGGAGTCGATATCATGCGCGAGACCGAGCGCATGATCATGCTCCACGTCATCGACGGGCAGTGGAAAGATCACCTGCTGTCGATGGACCACTTGAAGGAAGGCATCGGCTTGCGCGGCTACGGTCAGAAAGATCCGCTGGTCGAGTACAAGAAAGAGTCCTTCGTGATCTTCCAGGACATGATGGACCGGATTGAGGACGAGACCATCCGTTTCCTGTTCTTCTTGCAGCCGGTCCAGGATGGGCGTCCCGTGATGCCGTTCCGTGAAGAGGAAGAATACGAGTACGACGAGGAGGGAAACGGCCAGGAGCCGGTGCCCGCCGCGGCGATTGCCCCCGTGGCGGCGCAGAGCTCAATCCAGGACTTCACGCGTAACATACAGCGCAAGAAGGACAAGGAGATGGCCGAGCTGCAGCTTGTGGGTGGAGAGGCCTCCGCTCCCAAGGGCCCCGTCGTGAAGGGAAAGAAAGTTGGCCGCAACGAGCCATGTCCTTGCGGCAGCGGAAAGAAATACAAAAAATGCTGCGGCGCCAACGAATGAGATCGGGTCTGCGGGTTCGGCTGGCGGCGTGTTTGCTGGCCCTGGCGGCCAGCCTCCCCGCATTCGGCGGACTCTGGCCGGATCGCTTTGGCAGTTACACACGCGTGGAAGCGTCGGCGGCCCCACCCGCCGCCGATAAAGCACTGTGGGACGAATACGGGTTGGAAGAAGCTGAACATGCTAAGTTTACAGCCGCCAACGGGGGCAAGCTGGCCGCCACAGCCTGGCGATTCAGAGATTCCACCGGCGCCTTTTCGGCGTTTTACTGGCAGGTGCCTGCCGCGGCCCGGCCCAGCACATTGAGCAAGCTCGCGGCTGAGGCGGGTCCGGACTTGTGGCTGGCCCATGGTAACTACCTGTTCCACTTTGCCGGAGCGCGTTTGGAATCCGCTGATTTACAAGGACTTGTGGAAGGGTTAGCGAGGTTGGAGCAGTCACCTCTGCCGACGCTTCCATCTAGCCTTCCGGCTGAGGGCATGGTGCCGAATTCCAGCAGGCACATCATCGGGCCGGCAGGGCTCGAACGGTTCACATCGCAGTTCCCCGCCGCCCTCGCCGGATTCCGTTTCGGTGCAGAAGCCCATCTGGCACGCTACCGGACCCCCGGTGGGGAAATGACGCTTGTAGTATTTTCTTACCCGACGCCGCACATCGCTCGTGAGCAGGAGAGTGCATTCCAGAAGCTCCAGGGCGCCATGGTGAAACGCACGGGTCCTTTGGTTGCGGTGATCGTTTCACCAAATGACCCCAATGCGGCTGAGAAACTGCTTTCGAAGGTTCGATACCAGGCGGAAATAACCTGGAATGAGAGAGTTCCGACCAGGCGCGACAACGTGGGCAACCTCATCCTAAATATCTTCCTGCTGATCGGGATCCTGTTGGCGTTCGCCATAGTGTCAGGTCTGATTGTTGGCGGGTTGCGCGCGCTGGCTCGCCTTTTGTTCGGATGGAAGCCGGACACTGAGAGGATTATCACGCTGGATCTCTCCAGTGAAAAATAAGCTGGCTGGTTTCTTTCGGTTAGAGAGAAAGCGGTGGGAGCGGAAAGGGCTTTTCGGCTAGTTTTCCACAGGCCATGAGATTTCCACAGATTTTCTAAACGGCTTGATTCTAAAGGCTTAGAGACGATTTTTTGGTCCGCCTTTTTTCCTTGACTTCGGACTCTGGAGGCCCTAATATCCAATCACGACAGGTTCTCACGGCCGCGACGCCGTCGAATCTGATTCTCCCATTAACATCGCCCTGGTAATCCAGGGGGTTGAAGACAAAAGCCCATCCGGGACCGGATGGGCTTTTGCTTTGTGTGATACGTACTGGAGCGAAGTTTTCCACAGGAGGGGCCGGTTTTCCACTGGTTTTCCACAGGAGGGAATGTAGCTTATCAGCGGTTCCGTGCGATCCTGTACGACTCTCCGGCGCGGGCGACAAAACTGTACGAATCCTTCGCGGAGGCATCTTTCTCAAGAATTACAGGCGGGGCTCCCGCCTCGCTCTTGACAAGCGGCGTAGCGTCCGCCCATGGGCTTCGGAAGCGGCATACGACGTTCCTCCTCGATCTGATGCGGACGTTCACGGGCTTGCCCCCTATCATCTCCGCCGACACGAGAAAGCCTCCGCGCGCCTGGAAATTGCGGAAGGCAACGGTTGCGCCGGGCGGCACACAGGGGAAGAAATGAATCCGGCCGGAGCGGGAGTTCAGCAACCGCTCGGGCTCACGCGCCACAGCATCGAGGAGTTGCGTCCGGCTGGCGATCCGCACATCCGGTTGCGCGTCGAAATGCATGGATGAGAGACGGCCCTTCACCAGGTCAGGATGCGCGCCTAGCAGATGAAATACCTTGCCGCTGGTCCAGCCCCCGACAAGGCGCGCCGTGCGCAGCATGGCCTGAATCTCTTTAGGAGGAGAGTCCAGGTTAATCTCGTCGGCCAGCAGCACGGGCGTTACGCCGGCGAAGAAGTTGTATCGTAGACCCACGGGCTGAACGCCCGCGACGTCCGTGTAGACGGTGCCCTCAGTACCCTCCGCCGTCGGATATGGCGCCATCCGCCCGGCGACGCGCAGCCACTCGTCGCGCAGGCCCGCATCCTGGCCGAGCAGTTGCGCGGCAGCGGCGGCGGACTTCAAGGTCCACTTGATGAGGCTCAGCGCGGAGGCTGAGTCGCGGTTCCGCTCAAAACGCCAGGTCCAGCCCCAGTGTTCGGCCGACATGGTCGGAATAGCATGATAGGCGCCATCCTCGGTTCTGGTCAGATAAGCGGCGTAAAAAATGGCCAAGTCCCTCAAGGCCGGGTACACGTCTCGAGCCAGGAACTGCTCGTCGCCCCCGTAATCCCAGATATCCCAGACCGCCTTCATGACCTGGGCGGGAATCTCCATGCAGAACTCCCAGGACGAGATGGTATGGAAGTACTCGTCCGCCTTGATCGGCGGCAGATAGCCGTGCGCGGGGCCGAACATGCCGGGCAATCCGAACACCTCGCGGGCGTTCTTCCGGCTGGCATCGAGCCAATGCTTCACCAGCGCTGAGTAATAGTAAAGGCGGTCGGTCTGGTTGAGGACGGCGCAGTGAGTGGCGTACACCTCGTTCAGGCAAGGCAAGCCGTGCCAGGGGGAGACATCCGCTTCCAGTTGCGCGTAAGTTTCGTCGGCCTCGAAACGGGCCGGATCGGGGCTGGTGAGCCAGAGTTGAGCCTCTTCCTGGTCGGCTCCGTAGTCGGTGGTGGGCCAACTGCGAAACAGATACGGAATCTGGCTTCGGTCCCACTTCGCGTCGCCAAGAATGCGCCCGTTTTCGCGCTTCTCATAGAAAGCTTTGAACCAGCGCTCATTCTCAGCCGCCAGTCCGCTTGCCCCGGTTCGTTCCGCCCAGTCGAGGAGAGCGCTCGCTTCGGCGAAGGGCGCAGCCGTCTCCGCGCTGGTTGCGACCGCGATGTAAACCTGGAAGCGGAGCGAGGAGGCCGTCCGCACGTACGCCGTGGCTGCAGACGCCGGCGCCGCGTTGAGGACATCGTAGTCCGGCAGGTGCCTTCCGAAGGGGCGCTTGCGCTCTATGTCCGGGATGCCCATCGGGGTGCCCAGTCCCGTTTCGCTATTGCTGGTTCGGACAGAGGTGGCGACGCCTACGACCCGCGCCAGCAGGACGTACTCGAAGCCAGCGGGGAAGGTCTTCTCGGCTGGCAGACGCTGCCGGATCCAGAAGTCACGCCCCGACGACCCGCTTTCAGGCGGCGCAATCCCGGTTCCCGTAGTATCCGTGTGGCGATACAGGCGCAGCGAGAGGCCGTTGGCAAGCCCGCGTGCCTCCACTTGCAAGGCGATGACGTTGCGGTTCATAAGGGCCGCGTAAGTCACATGCAACGCGCTCCCGTCTCTCTGCATGCGCACGCGGGCCGTGCCGTTATCGCAACGAACAACGGCCTCCGTCGGCGCTGAGCCCAAAAGGTCCGGCGCGTGCAGAATCACCTGTCCAACAGGCTTTGGTGCGGGGTAGGGTTTCCTCCAGGACCCGTAACGCTCCGCCCACTTGCCGTCCGGAAGCATGTAGCCTGAATTACGGGCTCCTACGATGGGCTCTTGCTTTGGTTTCGCGAGCGGTGAGAATGCGCCTTCGCGGATTTCGGCGAGCGTCAGCGGCTTCTCCCACTCATACCGCCGCCGGTCCCACACGTCCGTTTTGCCAAGGCTCAGGGTGAGTCGATCGGGCGGTCCCCAAAGGCTGATCTTCATGCGCGGTGTGGAAAGGTTCACCGCGGAGTTCGTCATCGGGGGCCATGAGCCCTCGGGCCGGGGATTGCTTCGCGGCAGGTCCCTGCGGATCGTCGTGGAGCGTGCCAGGTCCCACAGCGGCTGCGCGGCAAAACTTCCGGGTAGGCAGAACAAGGCTGCTGTGGCCGCATAGTGCAACATTATTCGTGGAGTTTTCACGTCAGCGCTCCAGTCTCCTGCGCGCTTCGGCAACCGCTGCCAGAATCTCTTCCCTGTAAGCGTCTCCGGCTTCCTTGCGTGCGAAACGCTCGAAAGCGTCCAGCATCTGCCGCGCCTCCTGGACTGATTTCTCCACGCGTGCCCCCTTGTCTCCCACCGTGATGTAAATGGGACTGGTGTGACCGAACCTCAGACGAGAGGGTGCCTCCGGCCGGCGTTCCTGCTTGCTATAGCGGGCCATGTCGGCGTCCGGGAGTAGGTTGTCTAGCGCCGTGGTGCGGGCGACGATCCAGGCGCCTTCCGTGATATCGAGCGTCGCCGAAACCTGTGCTCCGGTCCGGCCCTGCGCGGTTCCGGCCTTCGTCACGACCGCGCCGTTGCGGACGATCTCGAGCGACCGAAGCGGCTGATCCCAGACCGCCGTGGCTTTCACACGCACCCTGCCGCCGCGTGCGGGGAGCGGGATTTCGTCGCCGGGCGTGAGGCCGGCATCCGCCGTCAGGAACACCATGGGGCCGTTGGTAACGAAATTGCGGCCCTTGCGCCAAGATTCCAGGAACTGCTTCAGGCCAGCGTCCCCACCGGTATGAACGTAGCTACGGCTGTAACCCACGGGCGTGGTTTCAGCACCTACTGCGGATCCCGCGCCGGCAGCCAGGCGAAGTCCACAGTTGAGCATCCGGTAGTAGGTGTCCGTGTTCATCCACAGCATGCCTTCCGGCGTGTCGGGATATTCCGGAAAGCCCGGCACCTGGAGCAGGTTCGAATAGATCCGGCGTGGCTGGAACTTGAAACGGTGGAAGTTGTTGTTTATGTTGATGACGTCGACGTAGCCCAGCAGCGCGTCTACCAACGATTCCCGGCTCCACCCGCCCTGATAGCAGATCAAGGCGCCTTGCTCGCGCGCCCGCTTGACGTAAGCCAGGTTGGCCCGCCGGCGGTCGTGGGCGATGGACATAGGCTCGGTCAATCCGATGAGGTAGACTGCGCCCCAACTGTTTTCGACCTCTGCATCGTAGAGGGAGGCGGCCCGCGCATGTCCGCCGAATTCGAGGTCCATCACGGCTTTCGGTTGTGGGGGCAGTGGGAGCTTCGGACCGTTCCACCAGTGGAAGGAACTACCGAAGTCGAGGTCTTCCGCGGCGAGCATGGCAGCGAGGTCCGTCGAGGCGACGTGGATGTGATCTTCACCGCTGCGATAGCCACGCTTGCCCATGTCGATCCAACGGCGCAGAGCAACGCGCAGCGCCGCAGGCTGTTCCTCCGCTACCATCGTTTGCACCACGACCGGCGTGTATTCGGTTCCGCGCTCCACTTGCACCAATACACGGCCGGGCGTAAGCGCCAGGCTGGCGCCACCGTTGCAAACGAACCAATCGTCGGGCCCACTGGGGACTTTCACGGCGCCGGCCGGTACCTGAGCTTTGCCCGACTTGTCCCGCACCAGCACACGCGCCGGAAGCGCCCGCCCGGTTCCGGCATCCAGAACGCGCAACTCAAGGTTCGCCGCGACCAGTGCCGGCGTGAGCAACGACAAGGTAACCAAGTTGCGATATCGCATCGGAGGTTTGCCTTGCTGATATCCTACCTGCTTTCCGGTTCGATAGAACCTGCTATTCTACGTGGGGCGCGAGCAGAAACATCACTATGGACACGACGAGATTCCGTAGCCGGCGGACAGCGAACTTTACTGAATCTGTCATTCGCGAGATGACTAGGCTGGCCATCCAACACAAGGCCATCAATCTGGCACAGGGATTCCCCGATTTTGCCGCGCCGGATGAAATCAAGACTGCCGCCCAGCAAGCTATCGCTGCGGACCTGAACCAATACGCAATCACCTGGGGCGCGCCACCGCTGCGCCAAGCCATTGCGCGGAAGTACCACGACTGGTACAAGCTCGACTACGATCCTGAAGCCGAGATCACGGTCTGCTGCGGCGCCACCGAAGGCATGATCGCCTCGCTGCTTGCGGTGGCGGATCCGGGCGACGAGGTCATCGTCTTCGAACCGTTTTACGAGAATTACCGTCCGGATGCGCTGCTGGCCGGGGCGGAAAGCCGCGTGGTGCGGTTGCGCGCGCCGGATTGGACGTTCGATCCCGCCGAACTGCGCCGCGCATTCTCTCCACGCACGAAAGCCATCATCCTGAATTCGCCGAATAATCCGACGGGCAAGGTGTTCAGCGCCGGGGAACTGGGCCAGATCGCGGAGTTGTGCCGCGAGTTCAACGTGCTGGCCGTCACCGACGAGATTTACGAACACATCCTATACGACGGCGCCGCGCACATTCCCATCGCGACCCTGGAAGGAATGCGCGAGCGGACGGTGCTGGTGAACAGCATGAGCAAGGCGTTCTCGGTGACCGGTTGGCGGGTGGGATGGGTGCTGGCGCCGCCGGACATCACCAGTTCCGTGCGCAAGGTGCACGATTTTCTCACCGTGGGCGCCGCCGCTCCGCTGCAGTACGCCGGCGCCACGGCATTGAATGCAGGACAGGAATATTACGAGCGTCTGGCGCGGGACTACGCGGTGCGGCGCGATATCCTGCTCGGAGCGCTGGAGCGGGCGGGCTTCCGCTGCTTCCGCCCCCGCGGCGCCTATTACATCATGTGCGACATTTCTGATTTCGGCCTGGGCGACGACATCGCCTTCACGCGGCACATGATAGAGAGCGTTGGCGTGGCGCCCGTGCCTGGTTCCAGCTTCTTTGCCGACCCGGCCGACGGTGCGCACATCGTCCGCTTCTGCTTCCCGAAGCGCATCGAAACATTGCAGGCGGCGGCCGAGCGGTTGGCGAAGCTGTAAGGTGGGCTACCGGCGGAGGGGCTTTCGCCCCGCGATTCAGTCATATACACTCGCTGGAATGATAATTACCAGGCGGGACTTTGGTGCATCTATCGGCGCGGCCGCGGCCAAGCCGGTATCGCGTCGCGCGCAACTTCAAACGCCGAACATCGTCTTCATTCTGGCTGACGATCTTGGCTGCGGCGATCTGGGCTGTTACAAGAAAGGCTCCAAGATCGACACCGCGAATATCGACCGTTTGGCGAGCGAAGGTGCACGGTTCACCGATGCCCACTCGGGTTCGGCCGTTTGCTCACCGACGCGCTATGGCCTACTAACCGGCCGCTACGCCTGGCGTACGCGTCTGGATCGAGGCGTCTTACGGCCCTTTGATCCACCATTGATCGAGGCGGGCCGGCTCACCTTGCCGGAGATGCTGCGGCTGCAAGGGTACTACACAGCCTGCATCGGAAAGTGGCACCTGGGCTGGGACTGGCCGAGGATGGACGACCACGTCGATTTTCGATTTGCGATCGCCGGCGGCCCTGTGTCATGCGGATTCGACTATTATTTCGGAGTAGACGTTCCGAATTATCCGCCCTACTGCTTCATCGAAAACCATCGCATGCTTGGCCTGCCGTCGGAGCGGAAGACGACGCGGGATCTTGACGGGGCACCGGGCCCGATGCTGCCTGGCTGGAAGTTCGACGAGGTGCTCGCCACCCTCACCGCGAAGGCGGTGGAACACATCGGGCTTCGCGCACAATCGAGACAGCCGTTTTTCCTGTACTTCCCGCTCACTACGCCCCACGAGCCGATTCGTCCATCCGTGCGCTTTCAGGGCAAGAGCGGAATCGGAGCGTGGGCGGACCTGATGCTCGAAACCGACTGGGCGGTGGGCGAAGTGCTGTCCGCGCTGGACCGCCACAAGCTCACTGAGAACACGCTGGTCATCTTCGCGGGCGACAACGGCCACACATCCTATGCCGGCCTGAAGGAACTGCTCGCCTCCGGCCACAAGCCGTGTGGCGAGCTTCGGGGCTACAAGGCGGACATTTACGAAGGCGGGCACCGCGTGCCCTTCATCGCCCGGTGGCCGGGCAGAATCCAGGCCGGCGGCGTCAGCCGGGAATTGATTTGTTTGAACGACATGATGCGGACCTCGGCCGCGATCGTGGGCGCGGAGTTGCCGCCCAATTCGGCCGAAGATAGTTACGACATCCTGCCGAATCTGCTCGGACGTCCTGCGGGACGGCGCCCGCAGCGCGCCGTGGTCCATCATTCGGGTAATGGGGTGTTCGCCATCCGGAGAGGCCCGTGGAAGCTCATTCCCGAACAAGCTGCACCGGACAAGCCCGGCATGGTGCGCCCCGGGGAGCTCTACAACCTGGACGAAGACGTTTCCGAGACACGCAATGTGATTCAGGAGCAACCAACGTTAGCGAAAGAACTGGCTGCACTACTCACGAAATATCGACGGGACGGCCGTTCCCAGTGACCCGCGCCAGGCGGACTATAATAGCAGCATTCCATTCGCGGGAGGTCCTCATGACGACGATGGACGGATGTATGACGCGGCGTTCTTTCGGGATGGCGTCGCTGGCTAGTCTGTTAGCCCTTAAGCACCTGGCTTCGGCTTCCTCCGATGACGGCCCGTGGTCCGGGCCAGCCCTGGTGCGGACCGCGTTTCTCATCAGCCAGAAGCCTAGCTGGCCACGTCCCGATGTGGACGCCGGCCAGGAGATGTCCGAAATCCGCGCGCAGCTTGACGAACTCGCGCGCCGGCATCCGGGGAAGATTCGCTACATCGGCGGCGATCTGCTCCGTGAAGGTACGGACATCTCGGCGTGGATTGAAGGCGCCAAGGACGCCGACGTAGTGCTGGTCTTCAACCTCAGCAGCGGGTTGGGAGCCATCCTGCAGAAGGTTGTGAGCACGGGCCGCCCCACGCTCCTGTTCTCGCGGCCCTATGCGGGGCACTCCTGGACGACGTTCTCCGATTTCGCCAGGCAGGGGGTCAAGGCCGACGTCATCGCCAGCAGCGATTTCGGCGAACTGGACGCGTACGTGCCGCTGTTCCGCACCATACACTACATGCGCAACAGCAGGGTGATGCTGGTGTCGCCTCCCACGAAAGCCCGGCGCGGGGAGGATTACACTGCGCAATTCGGCACTTCGTTCGCTTATCCGAGCTACACGGAACTTAAAGCGGCGTTTGACGCTGCGGACATAGCCAAGGCGCGCAAGGAAGCCGCCGCGTTCACCAAGGCGGCCCTGCGCGTGGTGGAACCGTCGGATAACGAAATCGTCGACTCGATGCGACTCTATCACGGAATGTCCGAGTTCATGCGGAAGGAGAAGGCCAACGCCATCGCCATCGACTGCCTGGGCGGGTTCGCGCGCGGCGAACTGCCTGCCTATCCTTGCGTGGCATTCTCCAAGCTGAACGATGCCGGTCTTTACGGTGTGTGCGAATGCGACCTGGCCTCGACCATGACGCAGCTCCTGGTGACTTCTTTCTCGAACATGCCGGGTTTTGTGACCGATCCCGTGTTCGATACGAGCCGCAACGAGGTGATCCACGCCCATTGTGTCGCAGCCACGAAGATGGCGGGCATCGACGGGCCGGCCTCGCCGTACGTGGTGCGCTCGCACCTGGAGGACAACAAGGGCGTCTCGATGCAGGTGCTCGCGCCGGAGAGCGGCACGGTGACGGTGGCCCGTTTCGCCAAGGCCGACAAGTTCCTGATCTCAACCGCGGAGGTCATCGGGAACGCCGACGGCCCGCGCGGCTGCCGCACGAAAATCCGGACCCGGGTAAGCGACGCCCGTAAGTTCCTGCGCGCGTACTCGGCGGGGCTGCATCGCGTCCTGTTCTACGGCGATCACACAGAAAATATCGATCGTCTGAGCCGCCTCGCCGGCTTCCAGATAGTGCGGGAGATCTGAGCGCGGTCGCGCGCACATGGTTCTCGTTGTCATCTCCATCCTGGCGAGCCTTGCTTATATCGCGGCGACCGAGTGGTGCGCGGCTCTCGGCATCGTCGTACTGAAGACGCTGCCCGTGGCATTGTTGGCGGTTTACGCGCTGCGCAAGCGCCGCGTGGACCTAGGGGTTTCGCTAAAACTATCGGCGGCGGGCGACGCACTGCTCGGCTTGGGAAAGACGTGGTTCCTGGCAGGCCTGATCGCCTTTCTCGCGTCCCACTTGGTTTACACATTCACATTCGTGCGGCGATGGCGCAAGCCGCGCTTCGGGGCGCCGGCGGTCGCTGTGATCCTGTACAGCGCCACCCTGGGCATATGGTTGATACCGGCCACGGGCAAGCTGGCCGTACCCGTGGGTTGCTACCTCGTAGCCATCTCGGCGATGGTGGTGAGCGCGTTGGCGGCGCGTTTCCCAACGTGCTGGGTCGCCGTGGGCGCGGTGCTGTTTCTGCTTTCCGACTCGATCCTCGCCATCCACAAATTCCGTATGCCGGTCCCCTATGCGTCTTTCTTGATTTGGACGACGTATTACGCGGGCCAACTGGCCATCACGCTCGGCGCCGCGGGCGGCGCGCGCGGGTCGCGCCGGAGGACCTGAGTGCTCGGATTGCTATACTTTTCTTAGTGTTCCTTCTCATTGAAAAACGCATAGGGGAGGCAGTTTCCGCGTACTTGCGCGAGCGTTACGGGCTTGATACGCCGGCCTCTACAGAACAACCGAAACAGTCCAGCTTTGGCGAGATCGCGCTGCCGGTGGCCTTTCACCTGGCGCGCAAATTGAAGAAGCCGCCCAAGAGCATCGCGCTCGACTTGGCGGCTGGCCTCCATGGCACGCCGGGGGTGGAGTCCCTGGAAGTGGCCGGCAACGGCTACATCAACATCCGCTTCGACCGGGGCTACTATGCCGCGGGTCTGATGGACGAATCGTTCCGTGCGCCGGCGGATCTCAGCGAGAAGATCATCGTCGAGCACACCAACATCAACCCGAACAAGGCGGCGCACATCGGGCACCTGCGCAACGCGGTGCTCGGTGACACCTTCGTGAGGATGCTACGCTCGACGGGCGCCCGGGTGGAAGTGCAGAACTACATCGACAACACCGGCGTGCAGGTGGCCGACGTGGTGGCGGGCTTCCACTATCTGGAACATCGCACCGCCGATGACGTGCGCGCCTTGATCGCGGATCCTTCGGTGCGCTTCGACTACCTGTGCTGGGACCTCTATGCACGCGTGTCGGCTTACTATGACACGCACCCCGAAGCGCGCGAGTGGCGGATGGAGACCCTTCACGCCATCGAAGCCGGAGAAGGCACGCAGGCCGAGTTGGGCCAAGTGATCTCGGATGCGATCGTCAAGGCGCACTTGGCGACCATGTGGCGGCTCGGCATCGTCTACGACGTGCTGCCGCGGGAAAGCGAGATCCTGCATCTCAAGTTCTGGGCCACGGCATTTGAACTGCTCAAGGAGCGGAAGGCGATTTACTTCGAGACCGAAGGCAAAAACAAAGGCTGTTGGGTGATGCCCGGCAGCGCCTTCGACGAGGACGCGGATGAGGACTCGAGCAAGGTGATTGTGCGTTCGAACGGCACAGTCACTTACGTGGGCAAGGACATCGCCTACCAGCTCTGGAAGTTCGGCCTGCTCGGCAAGGATTTCTACTATAAACAGTGGAGCCAGTATCCGGACGGACGCTGGATATGGGTGTCGACTACCGAACCGGGGCCGGGCATCGCGCCTTCGTTCGGCGGCGGTACACGCGTATACAACGTCATCGATTCGCGCCAGAGCTATCTGCAGGACGTCGTAGCGGCGGGCTTGCGCGCCCTCGGCTTCAACGAACAGGCGGACCGCTCGGTGCATTTTTCTTACGAAATGGTGGCGCTCTCCATGCGCTGCGCGGCAGAACTCGGTTTGCAGATTCCAGAGGAGGACCAGCAGCGTCCTTACGTGGAAGTCTCAGGGCGAAAGGGTCTGGGCGTCAAAGCCGACGACCTCGTTGACAAACTGATAGAAGCAGCCCAGAGGGAAGTGGACTCGCGTCATCCGGAGGCCGACGCCGAAGAGCGCCGTCGGGTGGCCACGCAAATCGCCATCGGCGCACTGCGCTACTTCCTGTTGAAGTACACGCGTAACAGCGTGATCGCGTTCGACTTCCAGGAAGCGCTCAGTTTCGAGGGCGAGACCGGGCCGTATGTTCAATACACCGCCGTGCGCGCACGGAACATCTTGCGCAAGCTGGCCGAACGCGGCGAGACGCTGCCGGATTTCCGCTCTGAGCTGAACCGTGAGGCCTTCGCGCGCCAGCTCGCCGACGAGAACTGCTGGCAGTTGCTGCTCGCGGCATCGAAGGTCGACTCGGCAGTGGCCCGCGCCGTTTCGAGCGGCGAACCGGCGCACGTGGCTAAGTACGCATTCCAGTTGGCGCAGGCATTCAACGCTTTCTATCACGAGTATCCCGTGCTGCAAGAGGAAGACCACGAGAAGCGGGTGTTCCTGTTGTGGATGACGGATTATTTCCGCAAGCAGTTGGAGGGCACGCTCGGCATCCTGGGGATCGAAGTGCCCGAGTACATGTAGCAGATCCGGGGACAGGCTACGTGATTCCGGAATCACCAACAGATGTCGGGAGAAGTAATTGCGGAATCACGTAGCCTGTCCCCGGAATTTTGCAGGGGGGGAGCTATGAGTTCAAAGGATTCGTTCGGCGTCCGGGCCAAGCTGACGGTGGGCGGAGCCAGCCACGATTATTTTAGCCTTCAGGCGCTGGAAAAGGCTGGATTCGGCAATCTGACTCGGCTACCGTATTCAATCCGCGTCCTGGTGGAAAATCTGCTGCGCCACGAAGACGGCCGCTCCACGACGGCCGCGGACATCGAGTTCGTCGCGCGCTGGGACGGCGTGCCGGTGGAGAAAGAAATCAACTTCATGCCGGCGCGTGTTCTTCTGCAGGACTTTACCGGCGTGCCGGCAGTGGTGGACCTGGCCGCCATGCGCGACGCGCTCAAGAAGCTGGGCGCCGATCCGGCCCGTGCCAACCCGCTGCTCAGGGCGGACCTTGTGATCGATCATTCGGTGCAGGTCGATCAATTCGGCACGCCGGAGGCTTTCAGCGCCAACGCGCTCATCGAGTTCCAGCGCAACCGCGAACGGTACGCGTTTCTGCGCTGGGGGCAGTCCGCATTTCGCAACTTCCGCGTGGTGCCGCCAGACACCGGCATCGTGCATCAGGTGAACCTGGAATTCCTGGCGCCGGTGGTGTACTCGGCAAACGGCAACGGCCGGGCGCTGGTTTATCCCGACACCGTGGTGGGCACGGATTCCCACACCACGATGATCAACGGGCTGGGCGTGGTGGGCTGGGGTGTGGGCGGCATCGAGGCCGAGGCGTGTATGCTGGGCCAGCCGATCTCTATGCTGCTCCCGCCGGTGGTGGGCTTCAAGCTCTCCGGCAGGCTCCCGGAAGGTGCCACGGCCACGGACCTTGTGCTTACCGTGGTCCAGATGCTGCGCAAACGCGGTGTGGTGGGCAAGTTCGTTGAGTATTACGGCCCGGGCCTGGATGCGCTTAGCGTGGCCGACCGCGCCACCATCGCCAACATGGGACCCGAGTACGGCGCCACTATCGGATTCTTTCCGGTGGACGCGGCGACGCTCGAGTATCTCCGCATGACCAACCGGCCGCCGGAACAGGTGGCGCTGGTCGAAGCATACACCAAGGAGCAAGGGCTGTTCCGCACGGCCGGCGCTCCAGAACCGGTATATTCGGAAACTATCGAACTGGATCTCGGGACGGTGGTTCCCTCGCTGGCCGGGCCCAAGCGCCCTCAGGATCGCATTGAGTTGCCCCAGGTCAAGCGGAGCTTTCTAGAAACGCTCGGCGCACCGCCGCGCGGAACGGATGTTGTTAGGGACGGAGCCGTCGTGATCGCGGCCATCACAAGCTGCACCAACACGTCGAACCCGTCGGTGATGATCGCGGCGGGTCTGGCGGCCAAGAAGGCCGTGGAGCGCGGGCTCGAGGTGAAGCCGTGGGTAAAGACGTCGCTCTCGCCCGGATCTAAGGTGGTCTATGACTACCTCCGGGACGCCGGGCTGATGGATGCGCTTGAACGGTTGAAGTTTCACCTGGCCGGCTACGGCTGCATGACCTGCATCGGCAACAGCGGCCCTCTGCCGGAACCCGTAGGCGAGACCGTGCGGAAGGAGAAGCTCCTGGTAGCCGCGGTGCTCAGCGGCAACCGCAACTTCGAAGGCCGGGTGAACCCGCTGGTAAAGGCCAACTACTTGGCCTCGCCTCCGCTGGTGGTGGCTTACGCCATCGCCGGGCGCATGGACATCGATCTGACCACGGAGCCGCTGGGCCACGACCGGTCCGGCGCGCCTGTTTATTTGCGTGACATCTGGCCCACCAACGAGGAAGTACAGGCCGTGCTCGCGCGTTCCGTGCGCGCCGACCAGTTCGCGAAGCGTTACTCGGCAGTCTTCGAAGGCGATGCGGCCTGGAACTCGATCTCCGTGCCCGAGGGCGAACTCTACCATTGGGACGAGGCCTCCACTTACGTGAAGCGTCCGCCCTACTTCGACAGCATGGCGGACCCGGCCACCGGCGTGATGGACCTGCACGGTCTCCGCGTCCTGGCCATGCTGGGGGATTCTGTCACCACCGATCACATCTCGCCGGCCGGTTCGATTCCCCCAGACAGCCCCGCCGGCCGGTACCTGATCTCGAAAGGAGTCGAACCGCGCGATTTCAATAGCTACGGTGCGCGGCGCGGCAACCACGAGGTGATGATGCGCGGCACGCTGGCAAATATCCGGCTGCGTAATCAACTTGCGCCCGGAACCGAGGGTGGATGGACCGTGCATCTGCCTGATGGCGAGAAGATGTCGATCTACGACGCCGCCATGCGCTACCGGCAGGAAGGCACGGGGCTGCTCATCCTGGCCGGCAAGGAGTACGGTTCTGGCTCGTCGCGCGATTGGGCGGCGAAGGGTGTGCGGTTGCTGGGTGTGAATGCGGTCATCGCCGAGAGCTTCGAGCGCATCCATCGCTCCAACTTGGTGGGAATGGGCGTTCTGCCGCTGCAATTTCCGGCTGGGGAAAGCCGCGAGACGTTGGGCTTGACGGGCAGGGAAGTCTTCTATGTGGAAGGTGTGCGGGAGGCCGTAGAGGGTTCGCGGCGCGCGACCGTCCGCGCGGTGGACGAAACAGGCGGCGAGAAGAAGTTCGAAGTTGTGGTGCGCGTTGATACACCGGTGGAGGCCGATTACTTCCGCCACGGAGGGATCCTGCCGTTCGTGCTGCGGCAGCTATCCCGCTGAAGGCGCCTCTTCCGGATCGTCGTCGTGCTGAAGCACGCAGACGAACTCGGCTATGGCGCGGTAGGGGCCGTCGTCCTCCATCTGGGAAGGCTCGAGTTCCCAGGCTTCGAACTCGGGGTTCAACGGCTCCAACCGGATCTTCTCATGCTGCCAGCTTTCGCCGGTTGACACCTTCGCACTGCGGTAGCGCTTGATGGTGAATTCGCCGCCGGTCGCCGACGTGCCCCGGTTCTGGATGAGCAGCAGCTTGCCCTGCCGGGTGCCGGCCACATTGGCGCGGAACACGCACAGGCTGCCGTCCGGGATCCTGGGTTCCATGGAGCGGCCTGAGATGTGGGCCACGAACATATCCTGGCTCAGACGCAAGCCCGCCGGCCCCTGGATCCAGCCTTCCGGTTCGACATCCATGTCCTCCTTGAACCTGCCAGCCGCCGCGCGCAAGGTGTAGAGCGGCAGGTGTGTGAGGTAAGGCATTACCTTGGCCGCCTGCACGTGTTTGGAGAAGAGCTTGTCGAGATCGCGCGAAAAATCGCTTATGATGACGCTCTGCCGGTCGGTCAACCGTAGCACGTTCGAGAGCGTATCCTCAAGGAAGCGCAGGAAAACCTCCCCGCCCATTTCCTCCAACTTCTGTTCGAAGTCCTCTTCGATCAGCGTGAGCACCTCGGCGTCTTCCGGTTCGGCCAACTGGTCCAGGTCTGTGCGCAGGCGCATGTACAGCTTGTCGCGGACCGGATCCAATAGCAGAATGCCGACGTTGGCGACGGGACGGGAGGGAAGCGCAGCCTGCAGGATCGAGTAGACCCCGCGTTGCGTCGTAACCAGAGATGGCGACGTCATCGATGTGAGCAGCGCTCCTCTATGCTTATCGGCCGCCAGCGGCGCACTCTCAGGGGACGTCCGGAAAATATCCCTTGCGGGCACGCACTTGCACACCCGGCACGTTCACTTCTACCCGGATGTTGCGGAACGTCTTCGGAACGTCCGTGTCAGTGGGAATATATCGCAAAACGTATTGCGTTGTCACTTCGCCGGTTACGTCCGCGATGGCGCGGAACATGCCGCTGGCGATGGCCGCCGCGTAACCGCCGGTATTGACTTTCAATGCGTAGTTGCCTTCGTCGGAAGGCGTGGACAGGTAGCCGGCCACGTCCTTATACACTCCTTCGAGAGGGTACATCACCCTGCCGCCGGTTTCGCCGGTGATCCGGGTGAGGTTGGCTTCCCCCTCGGCGGCGAAGCCGTACGCCTTGGTACTGATCCCGAAAATGGTCACCATCTTGCGCTGGGCGATTTCCAGGACTTCGTCAATACTCTTTTTGCTGGCGTTATCGTGCCCGTCACCGATGATCACCAGCACGCGGCGCGGTTCGAGCGGCTCGCCCTTCACCTGCAGCCGGCGCGTACAAGCCAGGTAGATAGCGTCGTAAAGCGCGGCGCCGCCGCCCGGCTTCATCCTGCGGATCTTGTCGATGATCTTTTCCGAGTCCCAGGTGGTGTCCATCTGCAACTCAGCCTCATTGCTATAGCTGATCAGGTAGCCGTTGTAACGCTTGTCGCCCGGGAGCAGTTGCGTGACCAGGTCGATGGCCGCTTCCTGGTACGTCTTCCAGTGCAGGCGGTTGGCGTTGCTCATGTCGATGAGGAATCCCACCACCACCGGCTGATTCTGTTCGTGGCTGAAATAGCGGATAGTTTGCGGCTTGCCTTCGTCGAACAGCTTGAAGTCCTTGAGCTCGAGGTTGGACACGAAGCGGCCCTTAATGTCGGTCACCGTGACCGGCACAATCACTTCGCTGATATTGACCCGGATCGGCTCCGGCAGCGAAGGGGCCTGCGTGGCCTGAGCAAACATGGCCATGGCCGCTGCCAGAGCGAGCGAAATCTTGCCAAGCATCGAGACTCTCCTGAACATAATTATAGGTCACTCATCTTTGGACGCGGCCCGAGCCGCCACCCTTGACGAGTGCATTCACTTCGTCGACCGTGAACCGGTTGAAATCGCCCGGGATAGAGTGCTTCAGGCACGACGCCGCCACGGCGAATTCGAGCGCCTGCGCGTGATCGCCCAGTTCGAGCAAGCCATAGATCAGCCCGCCGGCGAAGCTGTCGCCCCCGCCCACGCGGTCCACGATGTGCGTGATCTCGTAATGGCGGCTCACGAGAAACGAACGGCGATCGTTCAAGCAGGCCGACCATCCGTTGTGCGAGGCGCTCTTGGATTCCCGCAGCGTCACCGCCAGCATCTTTAGATTCGGGTAAGCAGCGAGCACCTTGGTGGTCAGTTTCTCGTACTGCTCGGCTTCGAGCTTGCCCGAATGCACGTCGACATCCACCTGGATGCCGAGCGATTTCTGGCAGTCCTCTTCGTTGGCGATACCCACGTCGACGTATTGGAACAACTCCGTCATGACTTCCTTCGCCGTTTTGCCGTACTTCCACAGGTTTTTGCGATAGTTCAGGTCGCAAGAGACGGTCAAACCGGCTCCGCGCGCGGCTTTCACTGCCTCCAAAGCCAAGTCGGCCGCTCCCTGGCTGATGGCCGGTGTGATGCCTGTGACGTGGAACCAACCCGCGCCCGCGAAGGTCTTCGCCCAATCGATATCGCCGGGTTTGGCCAGGGCGATAGCGCTGTACTCGCGGTCATACACAACCTTGGACGGACGCTGGTTGGCGCCGGGTTCCACGAAGTAGATGCCCAGGCGGCCCTTTCCGCGGACCACGTAACTGTCGTCCACGCGGAAGCGGCGCAATTCACCCAGAAACGCGTCCGCGATGGGATTGGGTGGCAGCACCGTCACATAGCGCGCCGGAATGCCGAAGCTTCCCAGGCTCACGGCCACGTTGGCCTCGCCGCCGCCGAAGGTGGCGACGAACTGCGGCGATTGCAGAAAACGCTCATAGCCCGGAGGGGCCAAGCGCAGCATGATTTCACCGAAGGTAACGACGGGTCTGGTCATAGTAGTTCGGTTCCGATTTTACCAGAGCGGGACCGGCTGCTCCGGGTACAATAGGTTTTAGTGCGGGCCTGGGCCGCACTTCTCCAGCGGCATGCTCAAAGCGATCTTCTTCGACCTTGGGGGCACCATTATCCCCTTCGATTTCATGCGCGGCTTCAAGGCTCTCGCCCGGCACTCGCAGCATTCGCTCGAGGAGATCCTGCGCCGCGTCCGCGCGTCGGACCTGTTTCCGCGCTTCGAGAAAGGGGAGATCGAGCCCTGCGATTTCGTCGGCGAATTCTGCACGTTGTTCGATTGCCGGTTGGACTACGAAGAGTTCTGCCGGATTTGGGGTGTCATCTTCCTGCCGCAACCGCTCATCGAGGAATCCCTCCTGGCCGGTCTTAAGCGTAACTACCGGCTGTATTCCCTCTCCAATACAAACGCCATTCACTTCCCGATGGTGATGCGCGCATACCCTCTCCTCAAGCATCTGGACGGTCACGTACTTTCCTATGAAGTGGGCGCAATGAAGCCTTCGCCCGAGATTTACCGGGCCGCCATCGAGCGTGCGGGCTGCCGGGCCGACGAGTGCCTGTTCATCGATGACATCGCCGAGAATATTGAGGGCGCCAGGCGCGAAGGGATCGACGGGATTCTGTTCAGAGGGGACGAGCAACTCAAGGGGGCGCTGGCCGTGCGTTCCCTCTGCTGGTGACCGCAGGCGCATAATTATTCAACCGGTTAAGCCGGTTGACGACCAACTTTTCATTGTGGTAGTTTCTCCCAGATAGGAATTGGCGTTCAGTCCTGCTGTCTTCGGAGATTGTTCCGATACCAGGCTTGCGGCGCCATTTCAGTAACAGGGATAGAAGAGTGCTTTGGGAGGATAAATGAAAAACACGTGTGCGTTTATGCTCCGTCTACTCGTGTGCGCACTGGCCTCGACGGTCTTGTTCGCACAGGAATACAGGGGCAGGGTTCAAGGTGTCGTTTCCGACCCCACCGACGCTGCCGTGGTGGGGGCGAAAGTAACGCTGAAGAACGTCGAAACGGGAGTGAGTTCGGAAAGGCAGACCGATGCCGCCGGCAGCTACCGCTTCGACTTCGTTACGCCCGGCACGTACCAGATTCTGGTCGAGCATGGCGGATTCCAGAAGTACCAGCAGGACGGCATCACGGTGCTGACCCGCGGTGACGTCTCCATTAACGTCAAGTTGGTGGTGGGCTCGGTAGCCGACTCGGTGACGGTTACCGGCGAAGTCGCGGCCGTGCAGTTCAACACCACCACGATGACAACGACGGTGCAGGGTTCGTTGCTGAGGGACATTCCGGTTCTGGCGCGGAATCCCTTCACGCTGGCCCTGCTGAATCCGGCAGTAATCAATAAGTACTGGGATGTGGGGCACCGCAACCCGTTCTACATGTGGTCGTCGAACGGGTTGGATATCGGCGGCCGTACGGGCGGCAAGAACGACATGCTGCTGGACGGCGCACCGCTGGGGTTGTCGGCGCGCGGTTCCTACATGCCGTCCATGGACGCCGTGCAGGAAGTGGCGGTGCAGCAGAACGCGCAGGACGCCGAGTTCGGTTTTTCGGCGGGCGGCACGTTGAACGTCTCGATGAAGTCCGGCACCAACGAGTATCACGGGATCGGGTACTACTTCGGCCGCAATCCCGAGCTGAACGCCATGACCAACCGCATCAATCGCAGCAAAAGCGTGGTGCGGCATCATGTCGGCGGCGGCACGATCGGCGGGCCGATCATCAAGAACAAGCTGTTCTTCTTCCAGTCTTTCGAAAAGTGGAAGAACACGCAGCCGAACTTGAACACGTCCACGGCTCCGACGGATCTGGAGCGCACGGGAGATTTCTCGAAGTCCCTGGCCAAGGACGGCACATTGCGGGTCATCTATGATCCGTACACCACGCAGTTCGATCCGGTGAACAACACGGCCACCAGAATGCCCTTCGCCGGCAATAAGCTCCCCGCGCAGCGGATCAATCCAACGGGCCAGAAGATCGTGAATGCCCTGTGGAAGCCCAATACGGCCGGCGACGATCTGACGGGGATCAACAACGTGAAGGTGTCGTACCCGTGGTTGCTGAAGTACTGGAACACGTCCACCCGCGTCGATTACAACATCAACGACAAGTGGCGCATGAACGCGCGCTTTTCCAAGTACGAGACGCGCCTGGACAATCCGAACTGGGGCAACAGCCCCGCCGTGCCGTCCGACAACGGTGGCCTGATGGATGCGCTGCAGCCGACGATCGATTTCCTGTGGATGGCCAGCCCGCGCACGACGGTCAACTTCCGGTACGGCGCAGTGTACCTGGAGGACGACTACGATTCCGCATGGGCCCAGGTGAAAGAGAGCGTGTGGTCCGACCTGTGGTCCAACGGCTGGTACAAGCCGGTAATCAGCGCACTGCCCGGCATTTATTACCCGGCGTTCTCCTTCAGCGGCAACGGCTCGCTCGGAGCCACAGGAAAGAGCGGCTGGTGGCTGGTGCGCGGACGTTCGCACAACAGCAACCTCAACGTGACGCATGACCGCGGGATGCACCACATGAAAGCGGGGTGGCAGTTACGGTACCAATATGACCAGAACGGGTCCCCGAGCCCCGGCAGCTTCACCTTCAACTCGATCGACACGGGCAGCTCGTTCCTCAATTACAACGCGGCGACCAGCGGGAACATGTACGCTTCCGCGCTGCTCGGCGTGGTCAACAGCGGCTCTGCCGGTTTCACGCCCATGGTGGATTCGCACCAGCAGATGTGGGGCTTCTTCTTCCAGGATGACATCAAGCTGAACCGCCGCATCACACTGAACCTGGGATTGCGCTACGAACTGGAAACGGCTCCTTCCGAGTACAGCCGCATGTACTCGCGAACGCTGGATCTGACCAACCCGATCCCGGAACTGCAGGGCAACGTGGTGAAGATGCCCACCGAAGTGACCTCAATTTACAAGGGCACCTTCAAGTACAACGGCGCCTGGATTTACACCGACGACAGCCACCCGGGCGTGTTCGATTCCCAGAAGAACGTATTCCTGCCGCGTGCCGGCATCGCGTTCAGGGTGAACGACAACACGGCGCTGCGCCTTGGCTGGGCGCGCTACTCGGTGCCTTGGGTGACCATCTATCCGGAAACCAACAGTTGGCCCAAGGATGGCTACGCCCGCTCAACCAGCGTGCTCGGACCTTTGCAGGGCGTCCCGCGGACGACCATCGACAATCCGTTCCCTGCGGAGAACCCACTGCTCCAACCGGTCGGCAAGACCTTGGGCCGCTATTTGAATCTGGGAGGCGGCGCGACGTTCTTCCCGCAGGACATGATTCATCCGATCAACGACCGGGTGAACCTCTCGTTGCAGCGGCAACTGCCGTTCAACATCCTCACGGAGACGACGTTCTTCACCAGCATCGGCAAGAATGTGCAGGACTCCAGCATGTGGGGCGGCGACTACAACTACAACCTGAACATGGTGGATCCGAATTACAGTTACACGTACAAGGGTCAAGTCGACGTCGCCGTGGCGAATCCGTTCTATATGCTGCTGCCGGCGGACAAGATGCCGGGTTCGCTCCGGACGCAAAAAACCGTCACGGTGGGATCCCTGCTTCGGACCTATCCGCAGTATGGCACTCTGACCGAGCGCTTCCTGCGGGATAAGTCCAGCCACTATTACTCGCTGCAGTTCAGCGCCCAGAAGCCTATGGCCAAGGGTCTGGCATTCAGCTTCGGCTACAATTACAGCCGCGAGGCGCGCGACGAGTTCTTCAACGATCCGGCCACTTACGCGAAGAACTTCACGATGATCGACACGCGCGATCCGCGGCACTATGTCCGCATGGCAGGCACGTATGAGCTGCCGTTCGGCAAGGGCCGTCAATTCCTCGGCAACGCCAACCGCATCCTGGACGCCATCGTCGGCGGGTGGGCCACTAGTCACATCTTGATGTGGAACAGCGGTCCGCTGCTTACCTTCGGCGCCATGAACGCTTCCGGCGACCCGACCATCAGCAATCCGACTAGAGACAAGTACTTCGACACGTCGAAGTTCTCCGTCCTTCCTGCGTACACTCCGCGCACCAACCCGTGGTACTACGACGGGCTGCGCGGATTCGGCTTCTGGCAGTGGGACGCCACGGCGGTGAAGTACTTTAAGGTTACCGAACGGGTAAAGTTCGAGCTGCGCATGGAGTTCTACAACTTCCCGAACTCGTTCATGCCGAGCCAGCCCAACTTGAGCGTTACCAGTTCGGTGTTCGGCAAGAGCACCAGCGTGGCGGGAGGCAACTACGGCCGCGAAGTACAGTACACCGGCCGCATCCACTTCTAAGCTGTCTGAATTCAATTTGTGCTTTGGGGCAGGCGTTCGCGCCTGCCCCTTTTCTATAGGAGAGCGGCGTCCAAAGGAACTGCTTGCGCCGGCGCGGCAGGTGTCTTCTCGGGCGCGGCGCCGCCGGAAAGATAAGCGGCCAATTCCGCGCGCGAACCGTCGAAGAACGAGTCGACCAGTTCCTGGACGGCCAGCCGCCGCAATTCCTCGCGCTGCGTAAGCGGCAGATAGACGAAGGATCGCCCTTCCTTGCGCCGGTCCACCACGCCTTTCTTCACCAACCGGTCCAGCACGGTCATGACCGTCGTGTAGGCCAGGTTGCGCCGCTCGGTGAGGACTTCGCGGACGTCCTTGACGTTCGCGGATCCCAGCGACCACAGCGCCTTAAGGCATTCCAATTCCAGGGGAGGAGGGATGTCTCGCCCCGCGCCGCGCTTGGGCATATCAGTGGTTCCTTCGGGAGTTGATGGAGAGTTGAAGTTGTTCGAAGGTTGTTGGAGCAGCCTTCGTTGGCGCCGCTGCCGGCGCAGGGTGAGAAGCGCCGGTCTCATCGGCCGCCGTTTCGTCCAAATACTTGTCTTTCTTGAGCACGGACCGGTCGAGTGCCTTGTTGTATGGCGTCCACGCCCCTTCGAGTTGCCGGTCCTGCTCGATTAGGCCGCGCACGCATTCCATCTTGGAATCGAGGTTGTCGAGGTAGTGCAGTAAGAGAGCTTCGGCGAACAACGGCACCTGCGGCGCACCGAACTCGCGCTCGCCGGCGTGGCTCAGAATCATGTGCTCGACCAGGGTCCGTAACCGCGGCGGAAAATCGGGCAGGGCGCGCAGTTTCTCGTCCACCATCTGCACGCCGATGACGGTGTGGCCGATCATCTGTCCGTCATCCGTGTAGCCGAAACTGCGCTCGTAGTCGAGTTCCCGGATCTTGCCGATGTCGTGGAGGATAATACCTGTGAGTACCAAATCCAGGTCAATTCCCTCGTAGTGCGGCGCGATCATACGCCCGAGCTTGCACATGGACAACACGTGTTCGATCAGGCCGCCCAGCCAGGCATGATGCACCACCTTGGCGGCGGGGGCCACACGGTAGCGACGTGCGATGTCCTGGTCGGCGAACACGGCCTCGAGCAGCACCTTCAGGTGCGGGTTCGAAATCGCGCCCACGATGCTCATCAGCTCGGCGAACATCTCGTCGGGATCGCGCTTGGAGGCGGGGAAGAAATCGCTCTTGTCCACTTCGTCGTCCGTAAGCCGCTGCAACTTGTGGACGGTGAACTGCGGCCGGTTCTGGTACACCTGCAGGACGCCCTTCACGCGGACGAAGTCGTCGCGGTCGAAAGTGTCCATCACCTCGGCGACGTTGTCCCACATCTTGGCGTCCACTTCGCCGCTCTTATCGCCCAGGGATAGCGACAGGTACGGTTCGCCGGTCTTCTTCTGCCGGACTTCCTTGGAACGCACCAGGAAGCACCCCTGCACTACCTGGTTGGCTGCCAGTTCGCTGATGTACGGGGATTTCATCGGGCGATCAACCCTTCGAACTACTGGGCGTCCTAACGGCGACCTTGGTTCCCGGGATGGGGATCACCCACAACAGGCGGCGATGGCGCGTGCGGCTGGCCACTTCTTCCTTGGTGACGGTGGCGGGTTTCAACATCGCGGGATCCCTCCACCGAGTATCCTTGCCGGGCGCGGCCGCGGAGTCCGTGTAGCCTTCCTTGATTTCAAGAAACGCGTCCATGCGCAGCCGCGTGAGGTACTTGCGGATCTCGGGCTCGAAGCGGGGCATGAAGAGCTTCTCGTTGATCTCGTTCTCCACTTCTTCGAGGGTTGCCTGGCCGGCGTTGTGCTTTTCGACGACCTTGAGAATCAGGAAGCCGCCGGAGACACGGATGGGATCGGTGACGTAATTGCGCTCCTGGTTGAAAACGAGATCCTCGATGCGCTTGTCCAGGCTGCCACGCTCGTACGGATCGAGCATCCCGCCGTTCTTCGCACTATCGGCTTCGGAGAAATCGCGGACCAGGTTGTCGAATTTCTCGCCCTTGCGGGCTCGCGCCACGATACTCTTGGCTTTCTTTTCGAGCGCGGGGATCTCCTCGGGTTTCTTGTCCTGCGTCGAAATGAGAATCTCCTGCAGGAACACACGCTCTTTGCGCACGAATTCGGATTTGTGTTCGGCGTAATACTTTTCGACATCCGCATGGGGGACGTGGATGCGGCTACTGACCTCCTGGCCGATGACACGCCTGGTCAAGTACTGGTTACGGAGTTCCGCCTTGTAGTCCTCAAAAGGCATGCCTAACTGATCGCGGATCATTTGCTGGAACTTCTCCGGGTCGCCGATCTTGGTCCTCAACTGCATGTCGGCCAGGAACTTGCTTACGTCCGGATCGACGTTGATGCTGAGCTCCTTGCCCTTCTGTACCAGCAGCATGTTGTCTATGCGGTCGCGCAGGAGGCCCTTTTCGAATTCTTTCATTGCGTCGGCGAGGCGCTGGCCGGAGAGGCCCTGCGCGCGCAGACGCGCCTCCGCCTGTTTGCGCTCGCGTTCGAGTTCGCCGCGCGTGATGATCTCGTTGTTGACCTTCGCGACGATCTCCTCGACTACCTTCACATCCGCCGCGGCGGCAAAGAAGGCGCCGCACACCAGGAGCATCGCACTAAACCGCCACATAATCCTCATTCTATCCGATGAACGGGCCTCGGATGGTGGACGGTCACAGAATCCGAATGGTTTCACTTCAGATGAAGCGGCCGGAATGGCCGCATGCCAGCGCCACGTCAATCCGCCAACTTCTTCAGGCCGGCCTCCAGGCGCTCCAGCACGATCGATGCGTCCTGATTGCCGTCCAGCGGCAGCCGCAGCACTCCCGCCGGAGTGAACTGCGTGCCTGGGTGAGTGCCGACCAGGTCCATCAGCCGCTTTGGATCGATGCGCGACTCTTTGTGGAACTTCACGTTCAGCACGCCATGGCGACGTTCGACCGCTTCAATACCCAGCTTCCGCGCCAGCGCCTTGAGCTGGGAGTATTTCAACAGTGTATGCACGGCCTCGGGAGGCGGGCCGTATCGGTCCTGGAACTCGGCCAGGATGCGGCTTGCGCGCTCGTCGTCCTCGGCTTCCGCGATGCGTTTGTAGGCCCGCAAGCGCTGGTGCTCGTCCTCGATGTAGCCGGGCGGGATGCGCAAATCGAGTCCCAGGTTGAGGTTCGAGTGCACTTCCACCGGCAGCGGCTCGCCTTTCAACTCGTGCACGGTCTCTTCGAGGAGCCGCACGTACATATCGAAACCGACGGCGCTGATGTGGCCGTGCTGTTCGCCGCCCAGCACGTTGCCCGCGCCGCGCAATTCCAGATCGAGCGCGGCGATCTTGAAGCCGGCACCCAGTTCGCTGAACTCCTTCAGCGCGGCCAAGCGCTTGCGGGCCAGTTCGCTCAATTCCGTATCGGTGGGAACCAGCAGGTAGGCGTAGGCGCGCCGGTTGGAGCGGCCCACGCGCCCGCGCAACTGGTAGAGTTCCGACAAGCCGTAGCGTTCGGCGCCGTCCACAATAATGGTGTTGGCCAGCGGAATGTCGAGGCCGTTCTCGATGATGGTGGTGGACACCAGCACGTCGAACTGGTGGTGCATGAAGCCGAGCATCACGCGTTCCAGTTCGGATTCAGCCATCTGCCCGTGGCCCACGCCGATGCGCGCCTGCGGGACCAGTTGCTGGATCATGCCGGCGCGCTGCCAGATCGAATCCACGCGGTTGTGCAGGAAATAAACCTGGCCGCCGCGGGCCAGTTCCTGCTCGATAGCGCCGCGGATCAGTTCCGGGTCGAAATGCGCGACCACGGTGTGAATGGCGAGCCGGTCCTTGGGGGGCGTTTCGATGACGCTCATGTCGCGAATGCCCACCAGCGACATATGCAGCGTGCGCGGGATGGGCGTGGCGCTCATGGTCAGAACGTCCACGTTCTTCTTGAGCTGTTTGAGCCGCTCTTTGTGGCGAACGCCGAAGCGCTGCTCCTCATCCACGATCAGGAGGCCCAGGTCGCGGAACTCGACGTCCTTTGAAAGAATGCGGTGCGTGCCGATGAGGATATCCACCTTGCCGTCGGCCAGGTCGGCGAGCACAGCCTTGATCTCCTTGGCGGAGCGGAAGCGGCTGATCATCTCGATGCGCACGGGGAAGGGCGCGAAACGGCGCCGGAAGGTTTCGTAGTGCTGGAAGGCCAACACCGTCGTGGGGGCCAGCACCGCCACCTGCTTGCCGTCGCCGAGGGCCTTGAAGGCCGCGCGCATGGCGACTTCCGTTTTGCCGAAGCCAACGTCTCCGCAGAGCAAGCGATCCATGACGCTCTGTGCCTCCATGTCACGCTTGATTTCGCTCACGGCGGCAAGCTGATCGTCGGTGGGCGTGAATTCGAAGGCTTCCTCGAATTCGCGCTGCCAGTTGCTGTCTGGTGAAAAAGAGAAGCCCTCGGCCAGTTTGCGCTCGGCGTAAAGCTTGAGCAGTTCGTCGGCCATGTCGCGCATCTTGGCTTTGACGCGGCTCTTGGTGCGGGACCAGGTGGCGCCGCCCAAGCGGTCGAGCGGCGGCGCGCCGTCGCCGCCACGGTACTTCTGCACCAGGTCCATGCGCGTCAGCGGGACGTACAGCTTGTCGTCGCCGGCGTACTCGAGCAGCATGAAGTCGCCGCGCAAATCGCCTTGGCCGACTTCGCGCAGGCCCAAAAAACGCCCCACGCCGTGCTCGACATGGACGACGTAATCACCGGGCTTCAGGTCGGCCAGGTCGGAAGTGAAGGCGGCCAGGCCACGGCGCGCGGGCACGGGCCGCGCGATCAGGTCGGAGGGGCCGAACAGGTCGTCGCTGCCGAACAGGGCCAGTTGCGAGTCGGGAAGCACGACGCCGCGGCGTATGGCGCCCTTTACCAGGAAGGTGCTGGCCGCTTCGCCGGCCATGTAGGCGCGCTCGGCGAGATAGGGCGGCGTCGTGTCGTCCGAGTCCAGGCCGAGTTGGAACGGGATCGAGTACTCCCGGAAGATGTCGGCCAGGCGCTCGATCTCGCCGGGCGACGGCGCGAAGAAGACGACGCGCGAGCCCTGCTCGGCCAGCGTGCGCGCTTCGGCGACTGCCACCTGCATGTTGCCCTGGAAATTCATGGGGGTGCGGCTGGGGATGTGCAGGTCCCCGGTGCCCACTTCCAGTTCCCGCAGCGCCACGCTGCTCAAAGTGTTCACCGCTTCGGTAAGTTCCTCCCAGCGCAGGTAGTTCAAGCCTGGCGGGCAGGCACTCTCGCGACCCGCTTCCTCCAGCCGCGTCCAAAAGCGTTTGGCCGCGGCCTCCACCAGTTCCGGCTCGTCCCAAACCACGACGGGATTCTCCGGGAGCGAGAAGATCGTATTCGTGCGGGGGCGCACCAGCGGCACACGGAATTCCCAGCCGGGCGTTTCCAGGTAGTCGAAGCGATCGCGCAACTCGTCGAATAACGCCTTCGTTCGCGGATACTCGGCCAGCGGAAGCAGCGCGGCTTCTTCCACCTTGAGAACCGAGCGCTGCGTTTCGACGTCGAAACGGCGCATGGATTCGATCTGGTCGCCGAACAGTTCGATGCGGATCGGCCGCGGCGATCCGGGCGGGAAGACGTCCAGAATCCCGCCGCGCACCGAGTACTCGCCCACCATCTCGACCGGCTCGCGGCGGTTGTAACCGATACTTTCGAGATGCGCCGTGAGGTCTTCGAGCGGCACTTCCTCGCCCACGCGGAGGGTGAGCGCGAGCTGGCGGTAGAAATCGGAGGACTCGGTCCGGAACAGCGCGGCGCCCACTCCGGCCACCGTGACCGGCACGCGCCCACTTGACAGGCGCCACAGGGCGCGGGCGCGCTGCTCGCTGATCTCGGCGTGGGGCGAGAGATTCTGAGACGGCAGCACGTCCAGCGCCGGCAGCAACTGCGGACGAGCCGTGCGTCCCACCGACATCAATTCGAAGAAGGTCTCGATGGTTTCATGCAGCGTTTCAGCCTGCTTGGATCCGTCGGTGACGACAATCAGAGGCCGGTCCACGGCGCGCGCGAGCAGGACCAGGTACAGGGCCTTGGCGGTGGTTGTGAGGCCGGACAGGGAGCTATCGGTTTTCCTGCCGCTCAGCAGGCGGCGCGCGACTTCTCCCACCGCTGGGTGCCGGCCCAGCTTCTCAAACAGCTCACGGATGGCAGGATGCGTCAAGGCTCAGGGCCGGCGCGCCAGTGCCGCCTCCACGATGCAGGTGGTGGAATAGCCGGGTTCGAGCGGCAGCACACGCACTTCGCCGCCCGCCGCCTCCACGATTTCCCGGCCGGCTACCCAATGACTCCAGTCGGCGCCCTTGGTCAGGATGTCCGGCAGAAGCAGTTCGAGCAATTCGCAAGGCGTGTCCTCGTCAAAAACGGTGACGGCGTTGACGGCTTCGACCGCGCAAGCCAGTTCGACGCGGTCGCGCTCGCAGTTGAGCGGGCGGGACGGGCCTTTGTAACGCTTCACGCTCGCATCGCTGTTGAGCGCCAGCACCAGCACGTCGCCAAGCGAGCGCGCGCTTTCAAGCAGGCGCACATGGCCGGGGTGAAGGATGTCATAGCAGCCGTTGGTGAACACTACGGTCTTGCCTTCGCGCTTCCACTCGCGGCGCGCGGCAACCAGCTCTTCACGGGTGTAAAACTTCCCTTGGGGCAATTTGACTCTCAGTGACTATTTTACGAAACCTAGTAATGTGAAGGCGGTGTCAGTCCCCTCTTTCGAGAACATCCTTGTCCGAGCCACCAATTGGGTGGGCGACGCGGTCATGAGCTTGCCCGCTTTGCGGATGCTACGGCAGCGTTTTCCGGGCGCTCGAATTACCATTCTCGCCAGGCCGTGGGTGGCGGATCTGTACGCGCGGGAAGCGTTTGCCGATCGCGTCATCCATTACTTGCCGGGGAAGCTATCTTCGCGTCTGCGTCAAGCCTGGGCGCTGCGCGGGGAGCGCTTCGACACGGCCATTCTGTTGCAGAACGCCTTTGACGCGGCGCTCGTCGCGTTGGTGGGTGGAATCCCGCAGCGCATCGGATACGCGCGCGACGGGCGGAGTTTCCTGCTCACAACCGCCGTGCCGGTGCCGGCGAAAGGCGAGATCCCGCCTCACGAGCGGTTCTACTACCTGGAGCTTCTGCGCCGCGCGGGGTTGATGGACGGACTGCCAGAGAGCGATGAGATCCGCCTGGACGGCGCCGCGGCGGCACGGACGGACGGCGAGCGCGCCTTCGAGCAACTCGGGGCGCGGTTGCCGGTAATCGGCGTGAGCCCCGGGGCGGCCTACGGCACCGCCAAGCGCTGGTTGCCGGAGCGTTTCGCGGAAGCGGCGGTGCGGCTGGCGGAGGAACAGAACGGGTGTGTGGCCGTGTTCGGTTCAGCCGCGGAACGTCCGCTCTGTGAAGTGGTCGCCAACGCCGTACGCAACGCGGGCGTGCGCGCGTGGAATGAGGCCGGTGAAACCACGTTGCGGCAGTTCATCAACATGACCGCGGCCTGCCGTGTCTTCCTCACCAACGATTCCGGCGCCATGCACATCAGTTCCGCGCTCGGCGTGCCCACGGTGGCCATCTTCGGCGCCACCGACGACATTGGCACCGGACCGACCGGATCAAACGCGCGCGTGGTGCGCGAGCCCGTGGATTGCAGCCCTTGCCTGCTGCGGGAATGCCCCATCGACCATCGGTGCATGACGCGCGTGACGGCCGAGCGGGTAGCGCAAACGGCGCTGGAACTGCTCAAATAGGAATTTGGCCTTCCAAGCGGACTTTTCTCGATGTCTGGTGTTGGTGGTGGGCGACTTCCGCGACCACTGTGCGGAGGCGCTCGCCCTGCGGAAGTTGGACGTGCGCGTGTTCGCCGTGGGTGTTGCGCGCGCTGCCGACCGCCACTTGCTCGAGCAGGCCGGCGTGGCCGTGTCCGGGCTGGTGCGCGTGCGCAAACATGTGCTTGCCGAGGCCGTGGATCGCACGGGCGGCTGCGATGTGACGCTGGTCATCACGCCGGAATGGGAGGCGGAGTATTCCGCGATCGTCGAAGTCGAGACCGAGCGCGCCATCATGGATGGCAGCCCGCGAATGCCCATCCTCCGGATGGGCGATCCGCGCTACGATTTCTTAAAGACGCCGGAGGCCTGGGCCGCGTATGCCGCGGCGCTCGCCGCCGGCGCGCATTGTGATATTGCGAAGGAGTTTGCCACCGGGCAATCCATTGGACACACGAAAAAAAATTCGCCCGGCCGCCGAGGCGGCCGTACTGTGCCGCGAAGCCGCCGGACAAAATAAGACCGTACGCGTCGTGGCGGGACATTTCGACCCGCTGCTCATCGAGCACGCCCGGATGCTGAGCGAGTTCGCCCGGCCGGAAGCTCTTCTGGTAGTCGTGGTGGCGCCGTCCGAGAATCCGCTTCTCACCGTGCGCGCCCGCGCGGAACTGGTGGCCGCGCTGGCCGTGGTGGATTACGTATTCGCGGCCGGCGACGGCGACGTGGAAGCCATATTGGCGGACCTCGCACCCGAGGCCATCCTGCGCTGCGAGGACGGCGATAAGCGCCGCACCGCGGAGTTGATCGCTCATGTACACTCCCGCTACTAAGGAGAGATCCTCAGGGGCGCGCATCCTCGTGGTGCGGCTCAGTTCGATGGGCGACGTGATCCACGCCCTTCCGGCCGCTGCGTCGCTCAAGCACAGTTTTCCGGGAAGCTGCCTGACCTGGGTGGTGAATCCGCGATGGGCGCCGCTGCTTGAGGATAATCCGTTCATCGATCGCCTGGTTCTGTTTTCCCGCCATTCGTGGGCCGGCATCCGCGAGACGTGGCGTGGATTGCGCGCACAGAAGTACGATTTCGCCGTCGATTTTCAGGGACTCATGCAATCCGCGCTGGTGGCGACGGCCGCGCGCCCCACGCGTATCTATGGATTCCATCAGTCGCAGTTGCGCGAGCCGCTTGCGGGATTGATCTACTCGGATCGCGTGCTGAGCCAAGCCGCGCACGTGGTGGACCGGAACCTGGATCTGGCCGCTCGCGCGGGCGCAGCCAACGTGCTAAAGACGTTCCCTTTGCCGGCAGGAATACCGGAAGGGGAGTTGCCCAGCGGACGCTTCGTGCTGGCGAGCCCCTTGGCGGGGTGGCGCGCCAAACAGTGGCCGGTGGAGTATTACGCGACCCTGGCGCATCTGCTCGGCCGGGAGTTGGGTGTGGCGCTGGTGGTGGACGGCGCGCCGCAGGCTGCCGCGGACCTGGCCCGAATCACCGGCGCGATTCCGCACTTCTCGGGATTGGCGGGGCTCATCGACGCCACGCGCCGCGCGGCAGCCGTCGTGGGCGTAGACAGCGGTCCGCTGCACCTGGCGGCGGCGCTGGCCAAACCGGGTGTCGCCATCTTCGGTCCCACGGATCCGGCGCGCAACGGGCCGTACGGGGGCTCATTGGAAGTGATGCGCGCGGACGGCGCGGAAACCAGCTACAAGCGCCGGAACGAGTATGATGCGAGCATGCTGAAGATCACGCCCGAAATGGTGTTTGAGTCCTTACGGAGACAACTGGCCGGATGAGTGAACGCCGTTATTGGTTCGCCAAGCCCTATGCGGATTTCGTCGCCCGTTTGCGGGTGCCGGGAGGATTCGCGCTGGTGGCGGCGTTTCTGTGGCTATCGCAGCCGTCGGCCGAATCGCTCGCCTGGGGATTGCCCCTGGCGCTTGCGGGATTGCTGTTGCGCGCATGGGCGGCCGGACACCTGGCCAAGAACACCACGCTGGCCACGGGCGGGCCTTACGGGCATTTGCGCAATCCGTTGTACGTCGGCACGCTGCTGACGGCGGCGGGCTTCGTGGTGG